>ERZ857521.1299-NODE-1299-length-30869-cov-4.105147_pt1 | contig 30869 bp, 44 predicted proteins | sample MGYA00519701_ERZ857521 | MGnify/ENA primary metagenome ERZ857521 (study PRJEB31778, sample SAMEA3449346) | human gut metagenome | biome: human gut; feature: human-associated habitat; material: faeces | place: United Kingdom | collected 2010/2012 ...
GCCGTATCCTCAAGGCCTCCTATGAGGCCATCCGCTTCCAGCGCCTGGACCTCTTTGCGGTGGCCCTGCGCCAGATCGGTGCACAGATCGCCCGCACCGCTGTGGAGGACGCCGTGAAGGTGCTCATCGAGGGCGACGGCAATGAGAACCCCGCTGAGGTCATCGAAACCGCCGGCAGCGGCACCCTGACCTATGCCGATCTCTGCACCCTGTGGGGCAAGTTCGAGGACTATGAGATGAATGTGCTGCTCTGCAACCCCGAGGTGGGCAACAAGATCCTCTCGCTGGAGGAACTGCGCCAGCTGGGAGACGGCAACCGCTTTACCGCCCCCGGCACCTATGCCACCCCCTTCGGCGCTCTGCTGCTCAAGAGCTCGGCAGTGCCTGCGGACACCGTCATCGCCCTGGACAAGAACTGTGCCCTGGAGATGGTCACTGCCGGCGGCGTAGGCGTGGAGTATGACAAGGTCATCGACTGCCAGACCGAACGGGTGGGCATCACCTGCATCACCGGCTTTGCCAAGCTCTATCCCGATGCGGTGAAGGTGCTGAAGATCAAGGAATAATCCCCCGTTTCAGGGAGTGAGAAAGGAGGACTGCCTGTGGAAGAACAGGAGGTTTTGCGGCTGTTCGGGCTGTTTACCGGGCTTTCCGAGGAGGAGGCTGCCGGTTGGGCGGTGCTCTGCCGCAGCACCATCGCCGAACTCACCGGACGGCTCCGTCCCGGTGTGGACCCCGCTTCGGCTGCCAACCGGGAACGCCTTTCGGCTGCCGCTGCCGCCATGGCAGCCTACCGCTACCGTCTGCTGGGCGCCGGTCAGACCCCCGACAGCCTCAAGGTGGGGGAGATCACCCTCACCTCCGGGGGCAGCTCGGGAGGAATCGGCGCTGCCGCCGCACTCCAGCAGGAGTATCTGGCAGCGGTGCGGGAACTGGTGGACACCGGAGCATTCTGCTTCGAAAGGGTGAGAAGCCATGGCATCTGAAGTGAAACGGCTCATCACCCGGGCTCTGGACAGCCTGGCAGTGGACGGGCTGCTCCACGCCGCCGGACAGGACGAACCCCTGCCGGTACGGGTGGTGCTGCAGCCGGTAGCCGACCGGAACAAGAGCTATCTGGAAGGCACCGAAACCCCATTGGGCGGCTATGGACAGAACTATGGTATCGGCTATCTGCCCGCCGGGGAGGAGAGCCTTGCCATGCAGGCGGACGACTGGCTGGAAACAGCCGGAGAACAGTGGCGGGTACGCCGCCGGGAGGTGTTTTCCCTGCGGGGAGAGGCACTTTACCTGTGGTGTGTCCTCACAAAGGAGGAAGATGATGGCGGCACTGTATGACCTGCGGGAAGAACTCACCGCACTGCTCCGGCAGGGGCTTCCCGATGCGGCTGTGACCGGGGAATATCCTGGTGAGGGCCGGCGCTATCCCCAGACTGTGCCGGCTGTGGCAGTGGGCATAGCCGAAGCTGCCCTGCAGAAGCTGGACTATCTGGGAGAACAGGACGCCGGAGAACAGTCCGGACGCCGGTGGGAAACCCGGTTCCAGCTGGAACTGAGCGCCCCCAGACGGTCGGGAGCCGGGGAACTGTACCGGCTCTTTGACCAGGTGAGCGGACTGCTGCTCACCTACGGCAGCCGGTACGGGCTCCAGGAGGTGGACTGCGGCAAGGCAGAGTACATCCGGGAACGGGACTGCTTTGCCCTGACCTGCACTGCCCTGTGCGTACTCGAGGAGACTGAAACCCAGCCCGGCACTGCCATCACCGGCTTTGAAGTGACAAGGAGGAGTGACTGATGGAAGAAAAACTGCGCCCGGGGGTGTTTTCCAGCTACACCGCCGGCAGCTCGGGTTATGGCTCGGGCAGCCGGGCGGCGGGATTGATCGTCCCCGGCGTGACTGCTCCGGGCACCCCGGTATGGGTGACTGACGGCACCGAAGCCGCCGCTGCCCTGCCCGCCCCGGAGGAAGCAGCGGCCTTAGCAGCCTGTGAACTGCTGCTCGCCACCGGCGCCGGAAAGGTATGGCTCTGCCCGGTGGCAGAGGAGGGCTGGCAGGCGGCCTTTGACCTGGCGGGAGCCGAGGCAGAGCTGGACACCATTGTCTCGGCCTGCGAGGAGGAGGCGGACGCCCTGGCCTTTGCCGCCATGCTCACCGCCGCCGCCAACGACCGCCGGGAACGGGTGGGCATCATCGCCGCCGCTGACGACGAAGCTGCCCTGGCCCTGGCAGCGGCTGTGAACTGCGAGCGTGTGATGCTCACCGCCGGCAGCGGCGTCTACCAGGACTGCGATTCGCCGCTCTGTCTGGCGGCGGCAGTGGCAGGAAAACTGCTCTCCCGCTCTGCCCCGGACGAGAGCCTGTCCGCCGCGGTACTGGAAGGGCTTTCGGCGGTTTCCCCGGCCCGGAGTGAGGCGGAGATCGAAACCCTGCTCCGGGGCGGTGTGGTGCCGGCGGAATGGGTGGGCGGTCAGGCGGAGTGCATCCGCGGCGTGACCACCCGCACCAAAAATGGCTCCGCCCCCGACAGCACCTGGCGGGACATCACCACCCTGCTCACGGTGGATCACATCATGCAGGCGGTGCGCCAGATGCTCACCGAAAAACTGCGGGGGGTGCGCTCCTCCCAGCAGTCGCTGGAGAGTGTCGCCTCCCAGGTGACGGTGCTGCTCCAGCAGAAGGAGGAGGAAGGCCTGCTCGAGGACTGGAGTGACCCGGTGGTCTATACCCGCCCCGAGGACGCCTCGGTCTGCGTGGTGGAGCTCTCCTTCGCTGTGGCCCGTGTGGTGAGCCGCATCACCGTCACCGCCTCCATTACGCTCTAAACAGGGGCTTTGCCCCCACGCCCCCGGGGCTGTCTTCCGGTCTCTGCCGGAGTCAGCCCCCCATCGGGGTGTGTTTTTTCTCTGAAAAGGAGGGACATAGATGGCAGTATTTCCCACTGCAAAGGATATTTACATCGAAGTGGACGGACGCCGCCTGGCTGCGGCCCAGAGCTATCGGGTGAAAACCACCCGGGAAGCCCGGTTCGTGGAGAGCTTCGGTTCGGCTCAGCCCGCCGGTACCGTAGCGGGTCAGCCCCGGCATACCATCGAGCTCACCCGGCTGCAGGTGGTGGGCGAAACCGGCGTGGATTTCCATGCCCTGAGCGACTTTACCATCGTCATCGTCAAGCCCGACCGCAAGATCCTCTTTACCGGCTGCCAGTGGAGCGGCGTCACCGAACAGGCCGAAAGCTCCGACCCCGTGAGTGAAAAACTCACCGCTGTGGCAGCCGCCCGTCTGGAGGTGAGTCTGTGACCGATGTGACCAAGCTGAAACTCTACCCCCTCACCGCCTGGGACGAGGTGAGCTTTTCCCGGCGTATGGCAAGGGTGCTGGCGCTGATTCTCCCTGACGTGGGGGATCTCGCCGCCGCCGAAGCCCTGGCGACAAACTGCGTCACGGTATTCTGTGCTGTCCGGGGCGCCATTGACGAAGTGCGCACCCCCGAGGACCTGCTCTACCGCCTGACCATGGACGAGATCGCCCAGCTGGCGGAACGGTATGCCCGCCTCCGGGACGGCTGGTGCGAACGGGAAGGAGAGGATTCCCATGCGCCGGACGCTTGACGCGGCACTGCGCCGCCAGATCCGAGCCGCTGCCACCGCCCCGGCGGAAGAGCCGACTGCCCCGGTGTGGAAGCCGGGCTTCGGGGAGGAGGCCGAACCCCCCGCCGCCGTGCGTCTGCCCGGGGAGGAGCCGGAGGAGAGCACTCCGGCAAAGCGGGGGCGTCCGGCGGCGGAGGGACTGATCCGCCGGGCGGGAGCAAAGGCTCCGGTACCGGACCCCCAGGGGCTGCTGCCCTATGAGAGGAGGAATCGCCGATGGACACCGTACAGGTGAGCTATGGACAGTACATCTTTTCCCCGAACCCGGCGGCAGTGACGGTGAAGAACCGCCGCACCGCCGTGACCGAACCCCTGCCCGGCGGCGGGGAATGGCTGACCGTCACCGGGACAGCGCCCCGGGAGGTGACGCTGGAAGGGCAGCTCTGGGCCGAGGACGCCGCCGCGGCGCTGCGCCGGTATGAGGAGCTGCGCAAGGTCTATGAAGCCGGGGGCACTCAGGTGCTGTGTGTACCGGGACACCCGCCCTTCTACGCCCTGTTCACCGCTCTGACCCTGGAAGCCCAGGGGGACGGACGGGTGCTGGACTATGCCGCTCAGTTCCTGGAAGGGGGCGAACTGCTGTGACTGTGACCCTCTTTACCCTGGACGGCACCCGCATGGAGACCGACCGGGTGCTGGAAGCCTCTGCCGACTGGCAGGCGGGCAGTCCGGCGGCACAGTTTTCGGCGGTGCTGCCCGGGGAGAACTGGCCCGAGGAACTGGTCACCGTCCGCTGGAAGGACGACTCGGGTTTTACCCTCTTCGAGGGCTATCTGGACACCGCTGCCCAGGTGCTGGACAGCGACGGCCCCCGGCTGGAGGTCACCGCCCGGAGCGCCGGGTGCTATCTGCTCGATAACGAAGCCCTGCCCCAGAGCTATGACTCGGTGACGCTGGACAGCTTCTGCCAGCGGTATCTGGACAGCTACGGCATCTTCCGCCGGGGCTTTTCTTACCGGGGACGCATTCCCTATACCGTCCCCAAGGGCCAGAGCGAATGGGAAGCCCTGGCGGGGTTTGTCTATGCCCTCACCGGGAAGTTTCCCTATCTCAGCCGGGAGGGGGAGCTCTGTCTGCTGCCCCGGGACGGAACTGCCGTACAGCTCTCCAACACCCGCACCGGCGGAGTGCGGTTTCTCACTCGGACGCTTTCCGAGCGCCGGAGCGAGCCCATCTCCAAGGTGCTGGTCCGGGATAAGAACGGCTATTACCCCACCGAGTTCGGCGACCGCCGGGCGCTGGAGCTGGGCATCCGCCGCAAGCGCTACCTGATCCCGCCCACCCAGTACGAGGACGGACGGGAGGACGCTCCCACCCTGCTGCGCCGGGCCATGGCGGACTACCGCCGGGGTGAAGCCGAACTGCCCGGCCTGGTGAACGGGATTTTTCTCGGGGACCGGGTGCAGTTCGATACCGGACGGGAATGGCTGGTGATCCGGGTGCAGTGGAAACAGAGCGGCAGCACTGCCCGCACCCATTTGGAACTGGCTGATCCCACCTATGCCGATCTCTATGGATAAAAGAAAGGAAGATGACCATGCAGGAGGAAATGACCCGGCTGCGTATGGCTGCCGCCGGTGAGGACGGAATGCTCATCACCGGGGAAGCCCGCCGGGACGCCGCCTGGTTTCTGCCGCCGGGCTATGCCGCCCGTCCGGAACCGGGCAGTACGGTGCTCACCGCCGATCTGGGAGGAGGCCCTCTCGCCCTGGGTGTACCCATGGCACAGGCAGATCTGCTCCCCGGAGAGATCCGTCTTACCGCCGGTGCTGCCATGCTGCGGCTCTGTCCCGATGGGCGGGTGTATCTCAACGGCGTGGAGATCACCCCCGCCGGCACCGCTGAGAAGGGAGGGCAGAGCCATGGATCTGATGCTTCGTGACGGGGATCTCCTGCCCGGCGCGGACGGACAGCCCCTGACTGTCACCGGGCTGGCAGAACTGCGCCAGCGGGTGATGATCCGGTTGTGCAGCCGCCGGAGCGGATTTGAGCCCTATCCCGAACTGGGCAGTGAGCTCTACCGCATGAACCGGGCGGATCAGGAGCGCATCCGGGCGGCGGTGGAGGAGGCACTCTGTCCGCTGACCGGGGTGACCGTCTGAGTGTGGAACCGGTGCCGGGGGCATCGGGGCTGGAAGTGCGGGTGGAGCTGGAAGCGGACGGCGTGAGTGAAACCGCCGGTCTGCTGCTGACCCTGTAAACCATGACGACCCCCGGAACGGGGAGAGGGAGGAATGAATTTGGAAAGCGGTTATCTTACAGCCATGCGGGCGGAATACCAGCGGCTCACCGGCGCCCTGCCGGGGGAGGACAGCGACATCGGCATCCGTATGGCCCTACTGGCAAACCAGCTGGAACTGCTGGAGGAGGAGCTTGGTGCCCTGCGCCAGGCCGCAGACCCGGAGACAGCGGAGGGTGAAATGCTCGACCGCCATGCCGACAGCCGGGGACTCCGGCGCAAGGAGGCGGCAGCTGCGGGTGGCGTGCTGCGGTTCTACCGGGAGGGGGCGGCGGCTCAGGAGATCGTGCTGCCCCAGGGACTGGTGGCCTCCACAGCCGGCGCGGAACCGGTGCGGTTTGTCACCACTGCCGAAGGACGCATCGCCGCTGGGGAGACCGAAGCCCTGGTGCCGGCTCAGGCCGAGCAGCCGGGCAGCACCGGCAATGCCGCCGCCGGGAACATCACCGTGCTGGTGACAGCGGTGGGCTCGGTGGACGGGGTGGAGAATCCCGAGGGCTTCTCGGGCGGACAGGACGCCGAGACCGATGACGAGCTGCGCAGCCGTCTGCTGGAGAGCTACCATGCGGTATCCAATGGCTCCAATGCCGCCTATTACCGCCGTCTGGCCCTGGCCCAGGACGGGGTGGCGTCGGTGCAGGTGATCCAGCGCCCCAGAGGCAGCGGCAGCGTTGACCTGGTCATTGCCGGGGAGGGCGCGGCAGCTTCGGAGGACACCGTCCGGGAGCTGGGCGAACTGGTGGCCCAGCAGCGGGAACTGGGTGTGGATGCCCAGGTCACTGCCGCCGAGGAAAGCCCCTGCCCGGTGACGCTGGAGCTCTTCGCCGGGGAGAACTACGCCTTTGACGATGTGAAAACCCAGGCCGAAGCCGCTCTCCGGGCGCTGTTCGGGGAACTGGCAGTGGGTCAGCCCCTCTACATTGCCCGGATCATCGGCACGGTGATGGCAGTGCCGGGTGTGGAGAACTGCCGCCTCACCGCTCCGGCAGCCGATCAGCCCGGGGCGGAGCGCAGTCTCATCACCCTGGGCGAACTGACCGTGACAAAGGGGGCGGAAGCATGAAGTTCGGCACCCGTTCAGCCCTGACCCCGGCGGGTTGGGAGAGCATGGTGGCACTGCTGGACCCGCTGCGGCTCTATGACCTCTCGCCCGAGAGCTTTGTGTCCCGGGAGCTGATGGCCTATGCCGCGGGACTGGCTTTGTTCCGTCAGCGGCTGGAACAGTGCCGGGACGATCTGTTCCTTGCCACCTGCAGTCTGGAACGGCTGGCCCGGTGGGAGGAACTGCTGGATCTGCCGGTGGCCCGTACCGATGAGGCCAGCCGCCGGGAGATGGCGGCAGTGAAGCTCTCCATCGGGGAGGGGGATTTCACTCCGGAGGGCATCCGCCGTTCCCTGCTGGCTGCCGGTCTGGAAGCGGAACTGGAAGAGGATTTCTCCCAGCGGCTGATCCGGGTCACCGATGCCCGGATCATCGGCGGCTACCAGACCCTGGACGAAGTCAAGGCCCAGGTACGCCGGATGCTCCCCGCCCATCTCGAGGTGGAGTTTGACATCGGTGTGCTGACCTGGGAGATGTTCGAAGCCATCGGACTGGATTTTGCCGCCTGGGACAGCCGGGACTTTACCTGGGAATGGTTCGATCTCAATGGAGAAAAACTGGGAGGAGAATGATATGCCAAGCACATCCAAGACAAAAACGCTCCGGCTCAATCAGTTTGTGGGGAGCGACAAGCCCAAAATGGACGATTTCAACTATGACAACACCCAGCTGGAAACCCTGGTGGGTGGTCATCTGGATGACACCGAAAAGCATCTCACCCAGGCGGAACGGGAAGAGTGGTCCCGTCCGTCCAGTGAGCTGTACTTCTATGACGGCAATGATGCCTCCCAGCGCAGTTTCACCCTGGATTTCGAGCCCCGGTTCTGTACGGTCTATGCCCTGGAAATGCCGCCGTCGGTCAATGATATGTCCACGCCCTCTGTTTCCCTGTGCTACCATGCGGCAGCCGGACAGGACGGCAAGGCAACCGTGGGTATCGCCCTGAGCGGCAAGACCCTGACTGTCTATAACGACCCCGACCTCAGCATGGCACAGACCCGCCGAAAGCTCAATGCCCAGGGCATCAGCTATGTCTGTCAGCTGTTCCGCTGACCCTGAATATACACAAAAAAACGGAAGGCATATTCTGCCTTCCGTTTTTTGTATGGGAGCAGGGGAAGGGTCACAGCCAGTCCAGCAGGAGCCTTCCGCCCAGCAGCGCCCGGACTGTGATCCGCAGTCCCCGGGGCAGCAGGAAGGGCTCTAGACGGTCTGCCAGCCAGGCCAGCCGGGCTGTCTGTTCCGGGTCAGGGGCAGCATCCCCCACGGTGAACGCGATCCCCTCCTCGGTGAGCCGGGCGGAAAATACCTGAGTGGGCAGGCTGCCCATTCCCACCCGGCGGTAGCTCTCCTCCACCAGCAAAGCCCCGAATACCCCGCCCAGCAGGATCAGGGTCAGGAACATCGCCCCGAAAAACTGCCGGGCAGTCTGGCGGCGCTGTTCGGGCAGGCTGAGCTCCTCCGGTTCCGGCTCCGGGATCAGGTCCTGTTCGTCCGGCGCGGTCTTTCCCTGCCGCACCCGCTTCGCCCCGGAGGGTTCCGGTGCGTCCAGGCTGTGGACACTCTCAAGAATAGCGTCCATCTCCCGCCGGGATACCCGTCCCGCCGCAGTCTGCCGGGCCTGGGCAAGCAGTTCTTCCACCTGTTTTGCCGGGTCCGGGGAAGCGGCAGGTTTTTTCTCCTCCATGGCATCACACCCTTTCAGGGAGAGTCTGCCCCGGAGAATCCTGCCTTATACGTTCCCCGCCAGCTCCTGAAGCCACTCGCCCAGCGCCTGCCCGGTGAGCCGGGCCGAGGTGAGGGCTTCCTCCAGGGTGTTGGCCTGGCTGCCGAATTCCAGCAGGATCGTCCCGCCTGAGAGGTCCATATTGTACCGCCCGGTGGAGAAGTAGATGGGCCGGGTCAGGGTGGGATAGCGGCTTTCCAGCAGGTTGGTCACTGCCGCCGCGGTGCGCAGGTTCTCGCCCCAGTCCCCGACCCCCGGGTCAGAGCCGCAGAGGATCATGATCTGGGCCGCCGGTTCGCCGTCGATCTCGGTAGCGGGCTTGACAATGGTGGTGGTGTCCCGCTGAATGCCGTCCCGGTGCACATCCAGAATGAGCTGGATATCCGGGTACTGGGCCAGGTACTCCTTCACTGCCACCGCCGCCCGGTCATAGGAGCCGTTATAGGAGGGGTAGTCGAACTGCTGGGTGTCATGCACCACCCCGATGCCCGCCTTTCTGAGCTCCTCCTCAATTACATTTCCCACTGCCACCATGTTCTCGTTGTTGTCGGTGCTTCGCCAGGTGTTGCGGGTGTCGTAATACTCCGAATCATACCCCTCATAGCTCTCGGTGGCATGGGTGTGCATGATGAGTACCTCCACCCGTCCGTCCGCCTTGGGGGCAAGCTCCAGAGGTTCCGAGAGCTCCGCATCGATCTGGGCACGGGGGATCTCGGTGTAATTGCGCAGCCAGCCGGCGCCGATCTGCCAGCAGACTGCACTGGGGGACCCCGCCATAGTCTCGGAGATGAGCACACCACGGTATTCCGGACTGATCTCCGGGGGCTGGACACTCACCGGCTTCTGGTCAGTGACTTCCGGTTCAGGGTCGGTGAAGGTGATGCCCGGACTGATCTCCGCCGTTACGGCGGAGGAGGGCGAAGGGGTCAGCTGACGCCGCAGGGCGCCCAGAGTGCCTTCCGGCATGGCTGCTGCCCCTGCCAGCAGAGCGGTATCCTGAAAAAAGTCCGCCGCTGCCGGTGCCGCACCCTGCCAGACCCCAGCCACACCGGCTGCGGAAGCGGCTGTGAGTGCCGTCCCCATGAGGATTGCCTGCAGTCTGGCGGCACGCCGTCCGGAGCCGCCGATGCGCCCGATGATCCGCCTGGGAAATCTCAATGCCCGTCCCTCCTGTCCTGCTGCCGCCCCGGGCAGCACTGTCTGGGTATATCTCTATGCGGCAGGGCACCGGGATATGCCCGGGGACAGCCCCGCCGGGAACGGGCGCCTGAGCGGGATCAAGGCGCAGGACGGGAATTCTCCCGGCAGGAACCGGAGCGGCATGCCGATTCACAGGGCACACACCGGTGCCATCGCAAACCGCCCCCCCGTGGAGCGGACGGCGGGCAGACGGCATGGAGTGGGGCAGGAATTCACACCTGCATAAACCGGACTCTCCAGAGCAGCACATATTTACAGAGCATACACCAGCGACACAGAAAAACCGCCGCCCGGAAAACAGGCGGCGGCTGGATCTGCGGGCGGCTCAGGCGATGAGGTAGGCGATCTCCTCGGGGGTGAGTTCGGGCTGGGCGGCGTGGTTTACAGCCATGCCGATGAGATGGGCGCCCCGGTCGATGAGCAGATCCACGTCCCGGGGGGTGACCACCATGCTCTGGGGGACGCCAGCCGGGGCGGGCAGGCCCAGGTCGTGGAGGAGGGTGCGGCAGTCCACCACGGTGGGAATGCCCATGGATACCACCGGAATCCCCAGGGTGTGCCGGGAGAGCTCAGCCCGGTCGTTGCCCACACCGGCGCCGGGGGCGATGCCGCAGTCGGCGATCTGGACGGTGCGTCCCAGCCGGGAGAGATCCCGGGCAGCCAGGGCATCGATGGCAAGCACCGCCGAAGCGCCGATCTCCCTTGCCACCGTGCGGATAATGCCGGCGGTCTCAATGCCGGTCTGCCCGAGGACTCCCGGCGCCAGCACTGCCACCGGACGGAACTTCCGGAACAGCTGTTCCCGGCCTGCCACATGGCGGGTTGCCAGTACCCAGCGGGCAGTCCGGGGCCCCAGGGCATCGGGGGTGATGGCGGCATTGCCCAGACAGGCCACCAGCAAAGTCCCTTCCGAGGGCAGCAGCGCCCCCAGGCTCTCTCCAAGCAGGGCGGCTTCCTCCGAACCGGTGAGGGCAGTTTCACCGATGGGATCGGTTTCCAGAGTGATATAGCGTCCCGGCGGTTTGCCGATGGCCCGGGAGCCGGTTTCGTCCAGGACAGTCACAGTGGTCAGGGTCAGGCCATGCTTTTTGGTACGGCGGATCTCAATGCCGGGAAGATCCGATTCCCCGGACAGATTGGCGGCTTCCAGGGCAAGGTCAGTGCGGATCATGGAAAAATCTCCCTCTCTTTCAGATAAAATTCCCGGAAAACCGGGATTTCTCATAGTTTTACCGAAAAAATTTCGCTTAAACAGTTGCATTTATTTCTGAAAAATGATAAACTAACTTGTACTGTATGAACAGAGTAGGGGGTGTAACAATGGCAAACATTAAGTCCGCGAAGAAGAGAGTTCGTGTCAACGCTGTCAAGGCTGAGCAGAACAAGGCTCTCAAGTCCGAGCTCAAGACTGCTATCAAGAAGGCTGATCTTGCAATCGTAAACGGCGACGAGAACAGAGCTGAGGCTGTCAAGGCTGCTGTGAAGAAGATCGATCAGGCTTGCGCCAAGGGTCTCCTGCACAAGAACAACGCTTCCAGAAAGAAGGCAAACCTGGCTGTTAAGCTGGCTGCCAATGCGTAAGCGTTTATATATTGCCTGAACGAACTGAATTAGAGCAGCCCCTGGCATAAAGCGTCTGCCGCTTTGTGAACGGGCTGCTTTTTTCGTACCACAGAACAGGGATTTGAAATCGAGGAGTTTTTTCATGCGCAGAGGAATCTTTGGATTTGATATCTGGTTTTATGGCATTGTGGCTCTGCTGCTTGCCGTGTGTCAGCAGCCGTTGGTATTGGGCGGCCTGATGCTCTTTGTCATGCTGGTGGAAAAGGACGAATGGCTCAACCGGCAGGTGATGCAGGCACTGCTCATGTGTCTGGGTGTGATGGCAGTCAGCCTTCTGGTGCATAAGCTGTCCGCTGTGTTTGCGATTGTGCCGTTCTTTGGCTGGATGCTCCGCTGGGGTGTGGATCAGGTTGTGGATCTGCTGCTTCTGCTGGGTATGGCGCTCTTTGCCATCCGTGCCGCCGACCGCATGCACAAGGGACTGGACAGCGATATTCCCTTTGCTGCCGGTTTTGTAAACCGTCTGTTCTGAGTTCTGTCCCGCCGGGAGAGGTCAATTCTCTCCCGGCTTTTTTCATATCCGGCGTTCCGACGGCTTTCGTCAGAATCCCGCTGCCGCCGCGGGGTATACTGTTTTCCACAGAATATTGGAAAGGAAGTGGAAAACTGTGGCGGTGAAAAAATGGACAGCCCTGTTCTTATCGGTACTGCTCCTGACAGGGTGTACCCAGGAACCGGCGCCGTCCCAGCCCGGAGGACAGTTCCAGCCGGGACGGTACCAGGGGACAGGCGAGGGATACGGCGGGACAATCACAGTGGAGGTGGAGGTGTCTGCCGACCGCATTGAGGCGGTGAGCATTCTCTCCCACAACGAGAGCCGGGGGGTGTGCGAGGCGGCCTTTGAGCAGATTCCGGCGGAGATTCTCCAGCAGGGGACACCCTATGTGGATCTGGTTGCCGGGGCGACCCTCACCTCCCAGGGGGTGATTGACGCGGCAGCCCAGGCATTGGAACAGGCCGGAGGGGAGTTCACTCCGCCTGACCCGGAACCGGAGGTGCGCACCCAGCGGGAACTCTATGCCGGGCTGGTGATTGCCGGAGCCGGCGGAGCAGGCATGACAGCGGCAGCCGAGGCAGTGCGTGAGGGCGGAGCCACGGTGCTGGTGCTGGAACAGCAGGACATCATCGGCGGCGAGACCCTCTATGAACCGGTGCTGACCCTGTCGGACGGCACCCTGACCAGCGGCTATGGCATGCTGGGGGATCTCCGGGCAGAGGTGAAGGAGGCCGGGGCAGAACTGCTCACCGGCGTGAAGCTCACCGGGCTGGAGGTCACCGATGGGCGGGTGACCGGAGTGCGGGCAGAGAGTGCTGACACCGACTATCTGATCCATGCCCAGTACGGGGTGATCCTTGCCACCGGGGACTATGGGGGCAATCCCGAACTGGTGCTCGCTGGTGCCGGGGAAACCGGGCTGGCGGAGGGACTGCAGGAGCATTTCCGCACCCTGTCCCGGGGAAGTTCGGACGGCAGCGGGCTCACAGCGGCACTGGAAGCCGGGGCTGCGGCATCGGGGCTGGGACAGTTGGAGATCTGGGACAGCGCCCCGGAACAGCGGCGCCTGGGGGAGAGCCGGGAACTGCTCTGTGTGGACAGTGACGGACGCTGGCTCACCGTACCCGAGGAGGAGAGCGCTTGGCTGCAGAAGCTGATGGAGCTGCCGGAGGGTGCCTACTGGGCCATTGGCCCGGCGGAGAGCGCCGCAGAGCCCCAGACTGACACTGCCGCGGCCCAGAAGGACGCCCGCCTGGTGACAGCGGGGACGCTGGAAGAGCTGGCGGAGGCAATGGAAGCCGACCCGGATCTGCTGCGGCAGGCGGTGGAGAGCTACAATGCCGCGGCACCCGAGGGGGAGCGGCTGGAAACGGGGGACTATGCCGCCGAATGGCGTACCCCGGTGCTTGCCGAGACCCCTGGGGGCATCCGCACCAATGAGCGGGGCGCTGTGCTGCGGGAGGACGGCAGTGTGCTGCCGGGGCTCTACGCTGTGGGCGCAGCTGCCGCCGGTGTGGAGGACGACGGCACCGAACTGTGGTCGGCGGCGGAACGGGCGATGCTCCTGCCCGGACGGGCTGTGCGCACCGCCCTGGGCCTGCCGGACGAACCGGAGGAGCCGGAGGCGTCAGACTGAGCCACGCCCCGTACTGGAACAGAATCTGGGAGTGTGCAAGCCTGACGGGCGGGAGTCGGTGCGCCGCCCCTGTGCTTTACAGCAGCGGGAGGGGGCCAGGAAGCACCCTGCCCCAATCCGCCAAAGGGCATACCGGGCAGTGCTGCTCCGCCGCACCGTCCGGAAGTGAGCGCCCCATCGGGCGGGAGCCGGTGCACCGCTCCTGCACTTTGCGGCAGCAGGAGGGGATCGGGAAGCGCCCTGCCCCAATCCGCCAAAGGGCACACCGGACAGCGCCGCCCAGCCCCGCCGCACCTCCCGGAAGTGGCGATCCTGCCGGTGCATATCAGCCCCCGCAAGCACAAAATGAATATTAAATCTGAGTTTCCTGCAAAATAGACAGAATCAATCACATAAAATTGCCAAAACAGAAACTTCTGAAAGTGTAAATTGCAGATTATATCACAAATTCGGTAAAGGGGGATTGCCGGAACAGACCCTGGTATGCTATAATGGGCAAAATTTCAATGATCCGGAGGATTCATTCATGCCAACACAGTTTTCTTCCTCTGCCAGCACCGTCCGTGGACTGACCCGGGCCGCACTCTGTACCGCCTGCGCCTGTCTGCTGGCGCCGGTGAGCATTCCCATCGGCCCGGTGAGCCTGACCCTGGGCGTCTTTGCCATTCTCCTCGCCGGCGCCCTGCTGCCCCCGGCGCTGGCTGCCCTCTCTGCCTGCGCCTACCTGCTGCTGGGCTTTGCCGGTCTGCCGGTGTTCGCTGGCTTTGCCGCCGGCCCCGGCGTGCTGTTCGGTATGACCGGAGGCTATCTGCTGGCCTATCCCATCATGGCCTGGCTGCTGTCCATGGTCTGCGAAAAGACCCGCAGCCGTGGGGCCCGCATGGCTGGGGTGGCACTGGCAAACCTGTGCTGTTACCTGCTGGGCACCGCCTGGTTCATGGCTGCCACCGGCATGGGACTGTGGGCGTCCCTCTCGGCCTGTGTGATCCCCTTTATCCTGCCCGACCTTGCAAAGGGCTGGTGTGCCCTCTGGCTGGCAGAGCGCCTGCGCTGACGCCCGCCGCATAGATCCCGGGCTGTCCGTCCATACTCTCCCCGGAGGTGAACATGGTGAAGCGGCAGTTCTGGACAGCCTTTTCCCTGACCCTGGCGGTATATCTGCTGGGGATCGCGGCGGCGGTATGGGTGATCGAGCCCCCGGAGGCTCCGGCAGCGGAGCCGGTACGGGAGGCGGTGGAATACAGCCCTGACCCCGAGGAGGATCTCATTCTGCTGGGGGTGATGGAAGGGGAGGAGCCGGTGGTGCTGCTGCTGGGCTTTTTCCCGGCTCAGGAGCGCATGGCGGCACTGGCGCTCACCGGAGAGGACGCTCCGTCCGGGACACCAGATGCACTGCAAGGAGAGCTGGAGGAGCGGTACAGCCTCACCATTGACGCCTGGCTTTCCGGGGAACCGGAGAGCTGGCAGCAGCTGGTGCAGGGGCTGGGGGCAGCAACCCTCACCCTGGATCAGGACAGCACTGGCACCCTGGATGGGGAGACGGTGATTCTCCGGGCGGGGCGGCAGCGGCTGGACAGCCGGCTCTCCATGGCGCTGTTCCAGAGTGGAAGCAGCCATGCCGGGGAACTTGCCGCCGCCTGGTGCGGAGTATTCTGTCAGTCGGCGGAAGAACTGGGGAGTGAGGAGCTTTTCACCCGTCTGAACGGCGGGTTTGAAACGGATCTCAGCTATGCGGAGATTGCCCGGCATATCCAGGGATTGGGCTGGCTGGGGGAAGAGAAAATCTCCGCTCAGGCGGCAGATTCGGACGATCCGGCGGGAATCTCTGCCCTGTTTGCCCGTTCCGAGGGGACGAATCGGTAGGATTTATCTATTTCTGATAAAACCCGGCGGGAAATCCTGGGTGAAAATGGTGCAAGATTCTCCTGTGATTTTTCGGTTTGCCCCTTGATAAAACGAAATAAATATTATAAGATAGGTAGCGTAGCAAATCCGAAAGGATTGAGCAAGGCCGCAGCGCGCGGCAAAATCTGAGAGAAGGAGGCAGCTTGTCATGACATTCGAGAAGGTACAGAAGATTCTGGCTGAGCAGCTGGAACTGGATGCCGATGAGATCACTATGGATTCCAGCCTGGTAGAGGACCTGGGCATCGACAGTCTGGACTTTGTGGATATCGTAATGAGCCTGGAGGACGAATTCGATACCGAATTCCCCGAGGAGGATATGGCCGGCATTAAGACCGTAGGCGATATCGTCAAGTACATTGAGGATAAGATCCAGTAAGCATTACCGACACAGAGGGGTTCCCGTCCATTGGACGGGAGCCTCTTTTTTATGTCCGTTGGGGGTGGGATTGTGCAATCTGCCAAGGGAACTCTTCATGGATTGACGCATCTTCCAAAGCGGTTTCCTGTCCTTGGAAAACTCTTGCCCCACACCGGCAAAACACCGTATAATAAAGAAAAAACCGGATCTCAGGGACAGATGACCCTGGACGGAAGAATCTCCTTTGAAAGGTGGAATTGTTTATGGAACTGGTTGTGCGTACTGTGACCCGTCCGGAACTGGATAAGGCCGTGGAAGTGGAAGAAAAGGCAATGAAGGGCTCCGGTTATCTGCGTGATGTATCGGAACTGTTCCTGTCCGATGAGGTAGGCCCGCTGCTGGGCGCCTATAAGGACGGCGAAGAACTGGTGGGTATTGCCAAGTATACTGTCCTGGCTGACCACACTGCCTGGCTGGAAACCCTGCGTGTTGCGCCGGAGTATCAGCGTCAGGGCGTAGGCCGCCGCCTCTATGAGGAGTTCCAGAAGCTCTCCCGGGAGAAGGGCGTGGAGTCGATGGCTATGTATACCGGCCTGAAGAATATCCCCAGCTATTCGCTGGCACGGGTATTCGGCCTGGATACTGCCGGACGCTACCGGGAATATCAGCTGGATCTGGCTGGCGTGGCAATGCCCGCCGATGCCGGTGACTTCAAGCCCGTGGGCGAGGACGAAGCTGTGGAGCTGCTCATGGCTCTGAAGGAAAAGTATGAGGGCTTTGTGATCTTCAACCGTACCTTTATGCGCATCAATGAGCCTGTGATCCGCCAGCTGGCGAAGGAGGGCAAGGTTCTCCGGGACGAGGCCACCGGCAGCGTGATGGCCTTCGGCAACCGTTTCCTGGAGAAGCGCTCGGTACAGATCGCCATGATGGGCGGCGACTATGACAAGTGCATCGCCTGGGCTGTCAAGGTCGGCCTGGAAAAGGGTGTGCCTCAGGTAGTCACCGAAGTGCCCCTGGACGATGAGGCGCTGGGTCAGGTCTTTGCCGATCATGGCTTCAAGGCAGCCGCAGAGCTGCAGGTTATGAGCGGCCCGGCCTGCTGATAGGATAGCAATAGAGTGAATATCCCGCCCCGGAACAGGCTTCCGGGGCGGTTTTTTATGGGGAAAAGGCGGGTGCGCTCTTGCGAAAGCGCCCGGGAACAGGTATAATAAACTGGTATAACCGTTTCACACCGCACCTGCCCCAAAACCGGGGAGGGAGCGTAACTTTTTGATCGAGAACGGAAGGAAAGGAAGAAAGACGAATGGCTGACCAGAAAAAGATGGTAGAAAGCATCACATCCATGGATGTGGACTTTGCCCAGTGGTACACCGATGTGGTAAAGAAGGCGGAGCTGGTGGACTATGCTCCGGTACGGGGGTGCATGATCGTACGCCCGTATGGCTGCGCCATCTGGGAGAATATCCAGAAGATCCTGGACGAGAAGTTCAAGGCAACCGGACATGAAAATGTGATGATGCCGCTGTTTATCCCTGAGAGCCTGCTCCAGAAGGAGAAGGATCATGTAGAGGGCTTTGCTCCCGAAGTGGCCTGGGTGACCACCGGCGGTGCGGAACAGCTTTCGGAGCGTCTGTGTGTGCGTCCCACTTCCGAGACCCTGTTCTGTGACCACTTTGCCCATGTGGTACATTCCTACCGTGACCTGCCCAAGCTCTACAACCAGTGGTGCTCGGTAGTGCGCTGGGAAAAGACCACCCGTCCCTTCCTGCGCACCATGGAGTTCTGGTGGCAGGAGGGCCATACCGTACATGAAACCGCTGAGGAAGCCCAGGCTGAGACCCGTCAGCAGCTGGAAGTCTATGCGGAAGTATGTGAAAAGTACCTGGCAATCCCGGTAATCCGGGGCCGCAAGACCGATAAGGAGAAGTTTGCCGGTGCCGAGGAGACCTACACTGTGGAGGCCATGATGCACGACGGCAAGGCTCTGCAGAGCGCTACTTCCCACTACTTCGGCGATGGTTTTGCCAAGGCCTTTGACATCACCTTCCAGGGCCGGGACAACCAGCTCCATCACCCCTATGAAACTTCCTGGGGTATGTCCACCCGGATCATCGGCGCCATCATTATGACCCATGGCGATGACAACGGCCTGGTACTGCCTCCGGCTGTGGCACCCATTCAGGTGATCATCATTCCGGTGGCGCAGCACAAGCCCGGCGTTCTGGAAAAGGCCGAGGAACTGCGTCAGAAGCTGTCTGCTTTCTGCCGTGTCAAGACCGATGTATCGGATAACTCCCCCGGCTGGAAGTATGCCGAGTATGAGATGAAGGGTGTTCCGCTGCGTCTGGAGATCGGTCCCCGGGATATTGAAGCCGGTCAGTGCGTTCTGGTGCGCCGTGACAACCGTGAAAAGACCATCGTCAAGCTGGATGAGCTGGAGACAAAGATCCCTGAGCTGCTCCAGGCTGTACATGACGGCCTGTATGAGCGTGCTCTCAAGAACCGTCAGAACCGTACCTTTACTGCTACCACCTTTGAGGAGATGAAGCGCCTGGCCAGTGAGGAGAGCGGCTTCATTGAGACCATGTGGTGCGGCGATCTGGAGTGCGAGATGAAGGTCAAGGAAGAGGCCGGACTCACCTCCCGCTGCATGCCCGATGAGCAGAAGCACATCGGCGATGTCTGCCCGATCTGCGGCAAGCCCGCCAAGCACAGCATCATCTGGGGCAAGGCTTATTAAGTCGGACTGCGTACAATACAATATATGGCAGAAAGCAGTATTTTCTCTGGAATATTCTGGGGAAGATACTGTTTTTTCTTTGGAAAATGGACAAAATTCAAAAATTTTCTCCGAAAAACACCCAAATTGGAAAAATTTTGGTTTGACGTACTGGACAATTTCGGTATAATTGGAACCTGTGCTGTCCGAAAAAGGATATGCAGAGAATCGAATGTTTGAAGGAGAAAAAGTTATGAACAGGACAAGATTGCTGGCTCTGCTGCTGGCAGCCATGATGACCGTTCCGGCGCAGATGACGGCTGCGGCGGCACAGCCCCAGACTGCCGTACAGACAGGGTCTGTCGCAGTGACGCAGGAGGACAAGTCGGTGGAAACCAGCCTGAGCAGTCTGGAGAATACCACAGTGGGCACCACCACAGAATTCACTGTTACCACCCGGGGCGAAACTGATCTGGGAACAACAGTCTATGGCTGTTTTACTGTGAACAGCAGTGAGCCGAACCTGGGTTCCGATGGCGATATGACCATCGAATATTATGAAACTGCCGAACTGGGTCAGGGCTGGCATGAACTGCCCTCCAATTACTTCGGACCGGAAGAGGGCTTCCCGTTCAATGCGCTGGGCAATCCCATGGAGAGCCGGTTCAAGGTCACCTTCCACAAGCCCGGCAGCTATGAGATCGTGGTGCTCATCAAGGAAAAGGACGGCGATGAAGTGGTCTGCCAGACTGCCTCCTTTACTGTGAATGTCACCGAGGAGGAGCCGGAGGAGCCCGGTCTCATCAAGAGCGAGGAGGAGCTGCGTTCCGCCATTGAGGAAGGCGGCACCGTGGAGCTGGAGGACGGCGCGGACATCGTGCTCACCTCCCAGCTGACCATCTCCAATGCTGTCACCATCAAGGCGGGCACCAATGCCAAGATCCGGGCAGAGGGCACCATGCGTTCCTTCGGGGACAGCATCGTGACTGTGTCGGGAGTCAAGGCCAACTTTGAGAATGTAGCCATTGATGCCGGGGATCAGGCAGAATATGCCCTGACCTATACCGATGGCGCCAGCGGTACACTCACCGGCGTGACTGTATCCGGCGGCACCGGTTCCGACCTGCTGGTGGACGGCGCCAATGTGACCCTGGGCAGCGGTACTTCCGCAGGCCAGACCGAGCTTGCCAAGACCGGCAGCGGCACCCCCAAGCTGGCGGTGCAGTCGGGCAGCAGCACAAAGGTGTGGGTGGATCATGATACCTACACTGCCCTGGGCATGAGCGAGGACGACCTGGAGGAGCAGCTGGCAGCCCTGGTGAGTTCGGAGAGCGGCACAGTAGAGGCGGTAGTTGGTACCCAGCCGAGCAGCTCGGCGGAGAACGGTACACCGGTGACCGTACAGCCTGACGATGCCGATGGCGGCGATGAGGACGACGGCGAGGAGAGCCAGCCGGAGGAGAAGACCTCCCGTACCGGCGGAGACTACTTTGGCAACCAGAAGTGGGCGGAGCTGAAGGCGCAGATTGCCAAGGCTGAGGACGGCGACACCCTCGAGATGAGCGCGACTGGTCTGCCGTGGTTCCCGTCCAGTGTAGCCCGGGAGCTGAAGGGCAGAGATATCACCCTGAAGGTTCGCAAGAATGGCGTCACTTATACCCTGAACGGTCAGAAGATCGGCCCGATCACCAAGATCTGGTACAACTTCGATGAGAACCTGGAGACCACCCTGCAGCCCGTAGAGGAATAATCCGGTTCTGACCCGATTATAAAAAGACACCCCTGATCCGCAGTGGACCAGGGGTGTTTTTGTTCTATTCAGGCAAAGATCATGGGGGCCAGTACGCCAGCCAGTGCCACCGATGCAATGGTGACTGTGGCGAAGCCGCCGACGATCATCTTGGGCATGATGTACTCCAGAGCCTTGGCCCGGGTTTCGTCATCACAGTCCAGGCTGTCGCAGACCTCGTTGGAGAGGATCTCAGTACCGGGGTAACCGATCATACTGGTGCAGGCAATGGCACAGGAAACCGCCGGGGAGTAGCCCACCAGCTTGCCGATGATGATGGCAACCACACAGGTAGCCAGCGAGTAGATCACCAGCAGGCCAGCCAGCGGAACAATCATCTCCACTACGTCCATCGGCTCCACCTGAGCCAGGGTGCCGGGGAGCATCAGCATCAGGCCCAGCATCATCAGGCCGTAGGAGTCAGCCTTCTGCAGGGTACCCTTCTCCAGGAAACCCAGCCGGGTGAACAGCAGGCCGAAGAGCAGGTAGCTGATATTCGGGTTGAGGAAGTAGTTGCCGGCGTCAGCGCCGGGGATCTGGGTTGCCAGGCCTACGAGATTGGCAACAGTCGCCACGATTGCCAGCTTGAACAGCTTCATGTTGTTGGTGTTGCTGGCCTTGGCAGTGGGCTTGAAGATGCGGATATCCGGCAGCTTGAAGGTCTTGCCGCTGGAAGCAGCGCTGGCAGAGAAGTCGCCTCTTGCGATCTTGGCGGTGAGTTCCCGCTTCATGCCATAGGTTGCGATGGGCATACCGATGAACTTACGGAAGGACATGACCAGAATGGCAAAGGCAGCCACTTCCGGACGACCGGCGGTGTTGGCGGCAGTCTGTACCAGCAGGACTGCGATGGTGCCGCCAGCGGTGGCAGGCACTGCGGTGAGAGCCCACTCACGACCGAACAGCATAGCGCCAATGGTAAAGGCTCCGATGACGACACCCACCATACCAAGCAGCGCCACAACGACTGTTTTCCATTCCTTGATCATATCCTCCAGGTCGATGAGGGTGCCCAGGTTGACGATGAGCAGGCCGACGCCGAAATTGCTCATGGCAGCAGCCAGACCAGGGGCGGAAGTGACATTGTCCGGGAGGATGTTCAGCCAGAAGCCGAACAGGAAGATGGCACTGGCAAACATCAGCGAAGAGACATTGCCCTTGGTGAGGCGGGACAGACATTCACCGATGACATACACACCGGCACAGGCGGCAAAACAGGTGACTGGGTTCCAGATTGAGAGATCCGCGATACTCATAAATATACTACGCACCTTTCGAGTGTGAAACGCTGTTCCGAGGTTTCAGCTTTTACAGGGCGCAGAAGCTCAGGTGGGGAACAGCATCCAGGGGAGCTCCTGCTGTTGGCAGCCGGTTCCGGCAGGGTTTTAGGTCGTCGCCCACCAGCGAGTCGACCCCGCGAAAGTCCGATAGGTCACATCCGCTATACCCGATGTCTGCCATTCCCTCACCTCCTTGTTTGGTCAGTTTCATGATTTAGCGCTTTCATTCGCTAATATGAAATATATTATCCATATAATTCACAGCTTTGTCAAGGTCTGGACAAAACTTCGGGATAGTGACGGAATACTTTGCTGATTTAGCACTCTGAATCGTGAATCTGTACAAAGCCCGCCCGTTCCATGCATACAAAAAAAGGCCCCCTGTCCGCAGACAGAGGGTCGTGATTTCCGGGGAAATTCTTATTCGGTTACCAGACGGGGCTTGCGGTTCTTGTACTGGAAGCGGTTCCAGATGCTCAGTACAGCTGCCAGCATATACACCGCCGCTGCCAGCATGAAGGGATAGAGCGGGTTGATGCCATATACAAAGGCGGCAATCAGCGGGCCCACAGTGCGTCCCAGTGCCCAGAAGGCATTGTACAGACCTGAAATGGTACCGGCCTGGTTCTTGTCCTCGTCCTTCATCATCATGACCTGCAGCACCGGTACGGTGATGGCATTGAAGGTGTAGTACACCAGTGCCGACGCCATGAAGGGCAGAACCGATTTGAAGGAAACCATCATCGCAACCGAAACCGAGCTCATCGCCAGGATCACTGTGATGGACTTGCGCACATCGGTGTGCTTGTTGATCCACATGTTGATGGTGGAGTTGGCAATGATGGCGATGACGCCGATGAGTGCCTTGAAGTAGCCGTTCACCGAGGTGGGGAAGCCCAGCTGATCCCGCAGGAAGTAGCTGAAGTAGTTGTCATAGGCCATCATGGCAAAGCCGAAGCAGAATACAGTCGCCAGATATACACCCATGGCGGCATCCACCTTCTTCATGGAGGTGAACATGGAAGCCACCGGGTTGATCTCCTGATAGTTGATGCGTCCGGTTTCCAGCTGGCGTCCGGGGGCGTCCCGGAGCACGATGGGCGAGATGACGCCCAGGAAGAGCACCGACGCGATCTGGATATAGAAGACGAGCATCAGGCTGTAATCGCCGATGGAGCCGCCCACGAAGTAGCCGATGCAGGTACCCACCGACTGGAGCATGGCATAGTAAGCCATGTACTTACCACGGCTTTCCGAGTCGCTGACGCTGATGAGGTAGGCCAGGGCATTGACCTGCAGCGCGCCGTTGAGCAGACCGCTGATGGTACGGGCTGCCAGCAGCATGGGAACCGACCGGGCTGCGGCAAAGACTGTCTGGCCCAGGGCATAGCCGAAGTAGCCGAAAGCGATCATCTTGGGATAGGGCTTGCGGTCACCCATCTTGCCCCAGAAGGGAGCGGTGAGGAAGGTGAAGAAGCTCATCACCGAGAAGGCAACGCCCTGGATATAGGAGGGCGCTTCGATCATCTGCAGGAAGGCCGGGGTGATGGGGTGGACAAAGTTCGAGGTTATGGTGAACCCGAAGTAGATCAGAAAGAACTTGAGGACTGCTCGGTTTTTCATGGAGAAACCACCTTTTGTCATGAAATCAGCGGATAGTTAGTCCGCGCAAACACGGCTTGTAATAAAAAACGCCGGAACAGCGTCTGCCGGGCCTATGCAGCCGGACACCCGGGGATTCCCGGGGCTTGTACAGCATTGGAGGCAGGGGGCTCGGAACCCGGGCCAGCTCCCTCCCAGGCTGGGACAACAGACCGCTGCGGTAAAGCATAATAACCGCTGCGGCTATTATACCATTTTTAACCGGCTGAGCACAACTGCATTTTATACGAAAAGACAGGATTTTTTCTGTTCCGCACCCGGATCAGCCCGTCCGTGTGACAGGGGGTATACTATTATAATAGGGTACCGGGTGAGAGCCCTGTCCTTGACTGGATTGGGAGGGAGCGGTATACTGGAAGAAAGAGGAACTGAAAGGAGGGGCTGTCCATGCGGGAACAGTACGATCAGAGCCGGAAGAAGGTGTCCAGGGAGCTGTTTTTCCTGGGGGTGTCCGAGGCGGTTTCCGGCGTTCTGCTCTACCTCTGGGCGCTGGAACTCCTGCCCATTCCACCCTTCCCTTGCACGGGAGTCCTGAGCGCTCTGGGGTTTGTGGCCCTGGGCTTCGGGGCATATCTTCTCTACTGGGGCGGCATACTCTGGCAGCGGGCCGGTGATGAAACACAGTGGCGGAGCTCGGCAGACCATGTGGCGGAGGATTTCCGTCTGCGCCCGGTGCTGCTCCCGGTGCTGATCGTGGGGGTTGTCATGTTCGAGTGGACCCTCCGGGGAACGGTCTACACCGTCGCTGCCCTTCTGGAGGGGGTTCTGCTCCTTCTACTGGTTCTCCCGCTCCTTAGGCAGATGCGCCGCCTGTGATTCCCGGATCGTCCGCAGGTCTGCCGGATTATATGTCCGGCGGGCCTGTTTCGTCATATCGCACAATTCTGGCGCATAGTTCTGTGCGTTTCAGAGAAATTCATAGAAAACGCGATTTTTCAGGCATTTCTGAAAAAAATGCTTGCAATCGGCACCCCTCCGTGATATTATAATTAAGCGTGACTGCACAAGATATGCGATGAAGCGAGAGGTTGCCGCAAGAATGCGGGGAATTTTCGCCGAGTATGTCCGATTTCAAACCGGGCGACTTCACTTTTGAATACTGAACGGGAAATCCTGTGGAGAACTTGTTCTCCGGCGGGAGTTCTCATCGTCAGCCCTCCGGCAGGTCCGGCAGGGAAAAGTAGGTTCCGGGTAAACAGCACGGTTTTCAACTCGAAAATCAGGGCGGTTTGGCCGGTTTTTCTATGAAGGGCGATGAAACACCCGGCAGGGTGTTCAGTAGGAGGCGTCGCTGCAAAACAAATTATTAGGGAGGCGATGAATGTGGCAGTCAAGGAAAAAATCAGAATCAGACTGAAGGGTTATGATCACCGTCTGGTGGATCTTTCGGCAGAAAAGATCGTGGAAACAGCGAAGCGTACCGGCGCAAGAGTGTCCGGCCCGATCCCGCTGCCCACTGAGCGTGAGATCGTAACCATCCTGCGCGCTGTTCATAAGTACAAGGACAGCCGTGAGCAGTTTGAGACCAGAACCCACAAGAGACTCATTGACATCCTGAGACCCTCGAACAAGACTGTTGAGGCTCTCACAAGTCTGGAGCTCCCTGCCGGTGTCGAGATCGAGATCAAGCTGTAAAAAGCATCTCGGTGTTCACCGGGTCATGTCGGCGTAAAGTCGACCAATAACCTTAGGAGGTAGGAAAGAAAATGCAAAAGTACATTATCGGCAAGAAGATCGGTATGACTCAGCTCTTTGATGAGAACGGCAAGTTCATTCCGGTTACTGTCATCGAGGCAGGTCCCTGCATCGTGACCCAGAAGAAGACAATCGAAAACGACGGCTATGAAGCCGTGCAGATCGGTTACGGCGAGGTGACTGACAAGCACCTGAACAAGCCGATGAAGGGCCACTTTGCCAAGGCTGACGTGGCTGCCAAGAAGTTCCTGCGGGAATTCCGTGCAGATAACTGCGGTGAAAAGAATGTCGGCGATCTGATCAAGGCCGATACCTTCGCGGCTGGCGACAAGGTAGATGTCTGCGGCATCAGCAAAGGTAAGGGCTATCAGGGCGTAATCAAGCGTTTCGGCGCTCACTCCCTGAAGGATACCCACGGTACCGGCCCTGTGCACAGACATGCCGGTTCCAACGGCGCCAACTCCACTCCCAGCCGTGTATACAAGGGCAAGATCCTGCCCGGCCACATGGGTGTTGAGCAGGTGACTGTTCAGAACCTGGAAGTAGTAAAGGTTGACGCAGAGAATAACCTGATCGCTCTCAAGGGCGCCATTCCTGGTCCCAAGGGCGGCATCGTTACCATCACAGACAGCGTCAAGGCGTAAGGAAGGAGGAGTACACAATGCCAAAGGTAACAGTTTATGATATGACCGGCAAGAGCGTTGGGGAAATGAACCTTTCGGACGCCGTGTTCGGCATCGAGCCGAATGCAGCAGTTATGCACGCTGCAGTCGTTAACTACCTGGCCAACCAGCGTCAGGGCACTCAGTCCACTCTGACCCGCGCAGAGGTTCGCGGCGGTGGCCGCAAGCCCTGGAGACAGAAGGGCACTGGCCATGCAAGACAGGGTTCCATCCGCGCTCCCCAGTGGACACACGGTGGTATCGCCCTGGGCCCGAAGCCCCGTGACTACAGCTACTCGCTCAACCGCAAGGTAAAGCGTCTGGCTATCAAGTCCGCTTTCTCCACCAAGGCTCTGGAGGAGAACATCATCGTTGTGGACAACATTGATGTGACCGAGTACAAGACCAAGACCGTTGTGGCTATGCTCAAGGCTCTGGGTGCTGAGAAGAAGGCACTCATCGTAATGCCTGAGAAGAACGAGCAGTTCATCAAGAGCGCAGCCAATATCCCGGGCGTAAAGACCGCTCTGGTAAACACACTGAACACCTACGATGTCCTGAACGCCGGCAAGTTCATCATTGCCAAGGACGCCGTAGCCAAGCTCGAGGAGGTGTACGCATAATGAAGGCACCGCAGGATATCATTATCGCTCCTGTTATCACAGAAAAGAGCATGGCGGGCATCGCCACCAAGAAGTACACCTTCAAGGTTGCTTGCGACGCTAACAAGATTGAGATTGCCAAGGCAATCGAGTCCCTGTTCCCTGGCACCAAGGTTGCCAAGGTAAACACCATGAACGTAGCCGGCAAGGCCAAGCGCATGGGCATGAACCAGGGCTACAGATCTGACTGGAAGAAGGCCATCGTAACTCTCGCCGAGGGATCCAATGGCATCGAGTTCTTCGAGACGATGCTGTAAGAGGCCGCGTGAACAAGTACGCAGCCAGTATGGGATTGGCTCATAATCCCGCCAACTAATATGAGGAGAGTGAAACCGCAATGGCTATCAAAAAGTTCAAGCCCACCAGCCCCAGCCGTCGTCAGATGACTGTGACTGATTACTCCGGGCTTTCCAAGGTTGCTCCCGAGAGAAGCCTGCTCGTAAGCCTGAAGCAGAACTCCGGCCGCAACAACACCGGTAAGATCACCGTCCGCCACAGAGGCGGCGCTAACCGCAGAAAGTACCGCATCATCGACTTCAAGAGAGACAAGGCCGGTATCCCCGCCACCGTTCTCACCCTGGAGTACGATCCCAACCGTTCCGCTCACATCGCGCTGATCCAGCACGAGGACGGCGAGAAGCGCTACATCATCGCTCCCGCTGGCCTGTCTGTTGGTGACACCGTAGTGTCCGGCGCCGGCGCTGACATCAAGCCCGGCAATGCTCTGCCCATGCTGAACATTCCGGTTGGTACCTTTATCCACAACATTGAGATGCACCCCGGCAAGGGCGCGCAGCTGGCCCGTTCCGCTGGCGTTATGGCTCAGCTGATGGCTAAGGAAGGCGCTTACGCCCTGATCCGGCTCCCCTCCGGTGAGCTGAGAAATGTACCCGTAGAGTGCATGGCCACCATCGGTCAGGTAGGCAATACCGATCACGAGAACGTGAACTACGGTAAGGCCGGCCGCAGAAGACACATGGGCTGGCGTCCCACCGTCCGCGGTTCTGTAATGAACCCGAACGACCACCCCCACGGCGGTGGTGAAGGCAAGAGCCCCGTTGGTCGTCCCGGCCCTGTTACCCCTTGGGGCAAGCCTGCACTGGGCTACAAGACAAGAGCGCATAAGAACCGCTCCAACAAGTTCATCGTGAAGCGCCGCAACGATAAGTAAGGCGCGCTGAAAGGAGGAGTAACTGATGGGTAGAAGCATCAAGAAGGGCCCGTTCGTGCAGCCTGTGCTGCTCAAGCGCGTCAGAGAGATGAATGAAGCCGGCGAGAAGAGAGTTCTCAAGACCTGGAGCCGTGCCTCGACAATTTTCCCGGAGTTTGTAGGACATACCTTCGCCGTGCATGACGGTCGGAAGCATGTTCCGGTATATGTGACCGAAGATATGGTAGGCCACAAGCTGGGAGAGTTCGCTCCCACAAGAACATTCAAGGGCCACGCTGGCTCCAAGACAAGTAACACCGGTAAGTAATAGCCGAGAGGAGGAGAACAAATGGAAGCAAGGGCTTATCTGAAATATGCCCGTATCGCACCCCGTAAGGTGCAGATCGTGCTTGACCTGATCCGGAACAAGCCGGTTGACCAGGCTATGGCTATCCTCAAGCACACACCCAAGGCTGCTTGTGAGCCGCTGGAGAAGCTTCTGAAGTCGGCTATTGCAAACGCCGAGAACAACCACAACATGGACAAGAACAACCTGTATGTGGCAGAGTGCTTCGTAGCTCCTGGCCCGGTTCTCAAGAGAATGAGACCCCGTGCTCAGGGCCGCGCCTTCAGAGTGCTGAAGAGAACATCGCACATCACAATCGCTCTCAAAGAGAGAGACTAACCGGAAGAGGAGGTAAACTATGGGTCAGAAAGTAAATCCGCACGGTCTTCGTGTTGGTGTAATCAAGGACTGGGACTCCCGCTGGTTTGTAAGAGACGATGTGTTCGGAGATACCCTCGTAGAGGACTACAACCTCCGCAAGGTCCTGAAGAAGAAGCTGTATGACGCCGGCATCGCCAAGATCGAGATCGAGCGCGACGCCACCAAGGTAAGAATCCATCTGCACTGCGCCCGTCCCGGTATCGTAATCGGTAAGGGCGGCGCCGAGATCGAAAAGCTGCGTCTCGAGTGCGAAAAGATGATCAATAAGAACAGAGCTGAAAAGCTGGCTGTACTGGTAAATGTTGTTGAGGTTAAGCAGCCCGACAAGAATGCCCAGCTGGTAGCAGAGAGCATCGCTGCTCAGCTCGAGAACCGTGCTTCCTTCCGCCGTACCATGAAGCAGGCTATCAGCCGTGCCATGCGTCTGGGCGCAAGAGGTATCAAGGTTCAGCTCTCCGGCCGTGTAGGCGGCGCTGAGATCGCAAGAGTAGAACAGTATCATGAGGGTACCATTCCGCTGCAGACCCTGCGCGCTGATATCGACTATGGTTTCGCCGAGGCTCACACCACTTACGGTAAGCTGGGCGTCAAGGTTTGGATCTACGCTGGTGAGGTTCTCGCAGAGAAGAGGACTCGCAAGGAAGGAGGCAACAAGTAATGCTTCTGCCTAAGAGAGTAAAATACCGCCGTGTCCACAGAGGTAGAATGAAGGGCGTGGCAACAAGAGGAAACAAGGTTTCCAACGGTGAGTACGGCCTGCAGACTCTGGAGCCGGCCTGGATCACTTCCAACCAGATCGAGGCAGCCCGTGTTGCCATGACCCGTTACATCAAGCGTGGCGGTCAGGTTTGGATCAAGATCTTCCCCGACAAGCCCATCACCAAGAAGCCTGCTGGTACTCGAATGGGTTCCGGTAAGGGCGCACCCGAGCAGTGGGTTGCTGTGGTTAAGCCCGGCCGCGTTATGTTCGAGATCGGCGGCGTTTCCGAGGATCTGGCCCGCGAGGCTATGCGTCTGGCTGCTTACAAGCTGCCTGTTAAGTGCAAGTTCGTAAAGAAGGAAGAGGAGGTTGAGAAGTAATGAAGGCATCTGAGATTAGAAACCTCTCCGTCCAGGAGCTCAACGAGAAGCTCTCCGATCTGAAGAGCGAGCTTTTCAACCTGCGTTTCCAGCACGCGATCAACCAGCTCGAGAACCCCATGCGTCTTGGCGCTGTCAAGAAGGACATCGCCCGTGTTAAGACCATCATCCGGGAGAAAGAGCTCGCTGAGCGCAAGTAACTTTGAAAGGAGGACAACAGAGTGTCTGAGAGAAATCTGAGAAAGACCAGAGTGGGCAAGGTAGTAAGCAACAAGATGGATAAGACTGTTGTAGTTGCTATCCAGGACAACGTTCGTCACCCCCTCTACAAGAAGATCATCAAGCGCACCGTAAAGCTGAAGGCTCATGATGAGCTCAACAGCTGCAATATCGGCGATACCGTAAAGGTTATGGAGACCCGTCCCCTTTCCAAGGATAAGAGATGGAGAGTAACCGAAATTATCGAGAAGGCCAAGTAAGATCACTGTTTTCTCGCTTTATTTGTACGAATACAAACACATCAGTTTAAGCGCCTGCATAAAAACGGTTGCAGGCAGTCCTCGGGAAGAAAATCCCCGAAGCTGGTAAACTGAGTTGAACCGAAAGGAGGAATGCACTGTGATCCAGATGCAGACCTATCTCAATGTTGCGGATAACACCGGAGCCAGAGAGCTCATGTGCATCCGCGTTCTGGGCGGCACCCGCAGAAGATACGCCAACATCGGTGATGTTGTAGTATGTTCCGTTAAGAAGGCAGCCCCGGGCGGTATGGTAAAGAAGGGCGATGTAGTGAAGGCTGTTATCGTTCGTTCCGCCAAGGGACTGAGAAGAGACGATGGCACTTACATCCGTTTTGATGAGAACGCCGCCGTTATCATCCGTGACGACAAACAACCCCGGGGCACACGAATCTTTGGGCCAGTAGCCCGTGAGCTTCGTGAAAAGGATTATCTCAAGATTTTGAGCCTGGCTCCCGAAGTGCTTTAATTGGAGGAGTTTGACAGATGAACAATATTCATGTTAAAACTGGCGATACCGTCGTTGTTCTGTCAGGCAAAGACAAGGGCAAGCAGGGTAAGGTTCTCGAGGTAAGCCCGAAGGAGAACAAGGTAATCGTAGAGGGAATCAATGTGGTTTCCAAGCATGTAAAGCCCCGCCGTGCCGGCGAAACCGGCGGCATCCTGAAGGTGGAAGGCCCCATGCATGCCTGCAAGGTTATGCTGGTTTGCCCCAAGTGCGGCAAGCCCACCCGTCTGGCCCACAAGATCAACGCTGACGGCACCAAGCAGCGCGTCTGCAAGAAGTGCGGCGAAACTTTCTAAGTGAGGAGGATTGAGAACATGGCTAGAATGAGAGAGTTCTATGTAAATGAAGTAGCCCCTGCTCTGAACAAGAAGTTCGGCTACAAGAGCGTCATGCAGATCCCCAAGCTGGACAAGGTCATTGTCAACGTGGGCTGCGGCGAGAGCAAGAACAACGCCAAGGAGATCGAGGCCATCTG
>ERZ857521.1303-NODE-1303-length-30794-cov-4.790819_pt1 | contig 30794 bp, 24 predicted proteins | sample MGYA00519701_ERZ857521 | MGnify/ENA primary metagenome ERZ857521 (study PRJEB31778, sample SAMEA3449346) | human gut metagenome | biome: human gut; feature: human-associated habitat; material: faeces | place: United Kingdom | collected 2010/2012 ...
TACCATCTTCATATGCCATCTTATTTTTGGAGAACATTTACTGAATATCCCTAAACATTAAAAAGGAAGTACATCCTAATGATTAGGATGTACTCCATTCTACTTCTAAATTATCATAAGCTAAATGTATGTGCGAAGGGAGTATTTTTTCTACTTCGGCATGCAATCCTATTTTATGCGATTCGTGTATCAAATAGCTTTCTTTGGGCTGAATACGATTGATATATGCAATCGCCTCATCCAATCCGGCATGAGTAGGATGTTTGCTATCCCGACGAAGGGCATTAATCACCAAAAGCTCTACTCCTTTTAATTTGGGGAACTCGGATTCGGGTATGGTTTTCAAGTCAGTCAAATAGGCCAACTTACCTATACGATATCCTACAATAGGCAATTTTCCATGCATCAGACGAATAGGAACAATCCGGATTCCTGCCACATCAAAAGGTTCCAATGTAATGGAATGCATATTAATATTCGGGACTCCTGGATATTTATTTTCTGCAAATACGTAAGGAATACGTGTCTTGATTGCATACGCCACATTTTCCTCCGCATAGACATTTACCTCCCCATACCGACAAAAAGGACGAAGATCATCCAATCCGCCCACATGATCATAATGTTCATGCGTAATCAATACACCATCCAACCGATAAATCTTGTTTGTAATGACCTGCCAACGGAAATCAGGACCACAATCAATCAGGATTCTTTTTCCATCTACTTCTACTACAGCCGAAGTTCTCAATCGCCAATCCCGTTTATCTTTGCTTGTACAAACTTCACATTGACAACCAATCTCCGGAACGCCAGTAGATGTTCCCGTACCTAAAAAGATAATCTTCATGTTACGCGATATATTTAACTTCCGGCATTAAATCTATTCCAAAATGTTCTTTCACAGCAACACGTATGCTTTCCGCAAACAAGGCTATCTCATCCCCTGTCGCACCACCGAAATTAACCAACACCAAAGCCTGTTTTTCATACACACCGACATTACCATGACGCTGGCCCTTAAATCCACATTTTTCAATAAGCCATCCTGCCGGGACTTTCACTTTATCTCCTTCCGCCGGATAAGACGGTACATCGGGATATTTTTCGCAAATACGTCTGAAATGCTCTTCCGTAACCAACGGATTCATGAAGAAACTACCCGCATTTCCCAACACGTCCGTATCGGGAAGCTTCTCTCTTCGAATAGAAATCACAGCCTCACGTATAGTGTTCAATGTGAGCTTTTTATCAGCCAAACGCTGCTTCAAGGCACCATATTCTATGTTAAATACCGGACTTTTTCTCAAACGCAATGTCACATAAGTAATAAAATGAGGATCCTGATGCGGATCCTTAAAACGGCTTGACCGATATCCATATCCACATTCCCTTACCGAAAAAGCATGTTTTTCAAATGTCAATTGATTCCAAGCCTCAACCGATTCGATAACATCTTTTATTTCCACACCATACGCCCCGATATTCTGCACTGCAGCTGCTCCTACTTCACCCGGAATCAGCGAAAGATTCTCAATCCCGCCCCAACCTTTCGATACGGCATAAGCAACTACCTCATCCCATACCTCTCCGGCTCCGATACGCAAGGAAACCGTAGACTCATCCTCATATACTACTTCCATCCCTCGGATAGCCGAATGGAGAATGATTCCATTATAATCATTGACAAACAGCAAATTGCTTCCTTGTCCAATGTGCATCGAAAGACATTCTTGAAAATACTCATCATGCAGAATCTTCTGCACATCCTCTTCGCTCTCATATTCCATAAACCAGCGTGTCTTTACCGGAAGATGGAATGTATTGTATTTCTCCAATGAGAAATTCTGTTCAATCCGCATAGTTTTATTCTATTTTGTAGGCACAAAAATAAGGAACTTTTTTCGTTTTAGAAAACAGAAAACAAAGGAATAAAAAGGCTACAAAAGAATAAGAAGCTGTTTGGAATTTATTCCAGCTTTTTATAAAGAATGTTTTCGAGGATTTTCAGTTGTTCTTATGAGGAGCATAGCGGGCTATGTGACGAATAAGAACGGGGAAAAAGACCGGAAACAAATTTAGAAAAAGCTGTATAAATATTTTCCGAAGAAATTCAAAACAGCTTCAAAGAATATTTTGAAAGAAATGTCGGTTATTTTCTAAGGAACAACCGACATTTTGACATATTTATTCATTTTTAATACTGTTTACCGGATTCTCATTCGCCGCATGCCAATTCTGATACGTCACAGTAAGCAGTGTAACCACTGAAACAAGCAGAAAGGCTATCAGGAATACCCACCAATAAATCGGAATCTTATAAGCAAAATTCTGTAACCACCCATTAACTCCGTACCAGGCAAAAGGCGAAGCGATGATAAAACAGACAACCAATATCCGCAGATAGTTTTTGTTGAACATCCACAAGATTTCGCCCGTCGTCGAGCCCAGCACTTTGCGTACTCCAATCTCTTTTCGGCGCGATTCACTGTCGAAAACAACCAGACCGAATACACCAACTACCGAAATAAATACGGCTAACAAACTAAAAAGCGTAATCAATGTGGTCAGACGCTGTTCATTTTTATAAAGCTGATTCAATACATCATCAAAAAAACGGACATCAAATGGATAATCCGGGTCAACCTTTTCCAATTCTCCACGAACAATATGCAGTGCATCGTCCAAATTCACACCTTTCTGGGTCTTTACGTACATATAAGCATACGTATTTTCCGGTGAACCACCATTCCATTCGATCATCTGCTTCCCATAAACCATCAATGCGGTTGGAGTGATGCTACGCCGCATCGAGCCATAGATATAATCCGGTACGACACCGACCACCTGCATACTATCTATCATATCACCCACCTGTATGCCATATTCTTTCTGCATCTTTTCATTGATAAGAAACGCACCGAACTTCATCTGCTGGTCACCCTCGCGGAAATTACGTCCTTCCTTAGGTTTCAACCCAACTACATCCGGAAAAGAAGGAGAAACGCAGAGAACATTAAAGGATATGTCTTTGTCTTTATACTCCCTTCCCCAATTCATATAAACATCACCCTCCATAGCAAACGGATGTTGGGTGAAGGTAACCTCCGCAATCTCCGGATGCGTTTTGAGTTGGTTCTCCAGAACTGTACAGCTTTTCTTAGAATTCCAGCTTAAATCCGATACTATCAACGCCTCTTTATCATATCCCAAAGAGGCTGTATGTGTATAACGGTTCTGCAAATACATAAACAACGAACCGATAATCAACGCAAAAGAAGCAATAAACTGGAAACCCATCAGCAGATTACGTAACATTCGCCCCTTCGGTGAAAGCCCAAACGAACCTTTCAGGACAAGAGCCGGTTCAAACGAGGTAGTATAATAAGCCGGATATAAACCAGCCAACAAGCCCAAAACAATAGCAATGCCGGCTGTAATCAATAATAAAAAAGGATGATTCCATATATGAATGTCAGCTTTTACTAACTGATTAAGGGTGGTCTGCTCCAAGTTCCAAAGAATAAGTATACCCAACAGATAAGCGAACAGGCTTACTATCACCGATTCGGTCAGCAAATCCCGACGCAACTCGCCGGATGTCGCACCCAATACTTTTTGCGTATTTATATTTTTCATACGCAAAGGAGAAATCGCCGTACTGAAGTTCGTATAATTGATGCCGGCTATCAGTAATATCACAATAGCGATAGAAAAAATCAGCATCATCGTCTGTTTGCTGGTCCGTGGTGTATTATCATAAAGCACCGGCTCATACGAATGAATATCCGGGAGCGCAACAGCGAATAGCTCCACACCGTCAGCCAATCGTTCATCCGAGTTCTTGACATCCTCCCGGTTCAGATAAGAGTCTATCAGTTCCTGAACCGCTCGCGTATCCTTTAAATCAGTCCGGATATAGAAATTATAGTTCCAATTGCTCCATTCTTGCTTATTCTCATTACCCATTGAGCCATAAATTATATTGCCTATTGTAGAGTTTTTCGGGAAATCCCGGTATACGCCACAGACTGTCAGAGAATTGCCCATTTCGTTGAAAACCATCTTACCAACTGCCGATTCATTCCCGAACCATTTCTGAGACACACTCAATGGGATCAGAATATGTTTCATATCTGCCAAAGACTTAACTTCACCTTCCACCAAATCGAAATGAAATACATCTGTAAATCCGTCTGACACCGACATCATACTCTCCTTAAATGTATTCCGCACGCCATTCTGCTCAACCGTCAATACCGGCTCAAACTCCCAAGAGTTCAACAGACATCCCGCTTGGATATGCGGAGAAGATTGCATCAGCATCTCGGCCAACGGACGGCAAATAACAGCCAGCTTACCTCTGTCGCCACCGCCCATATCTATACGGTAAATATACTCCGCGTTAGGATCATGCCGGTCAAACTCCCGGTCGTAGCTCCATTGCATCATCAACAAGAGAAATGCGACAAAAGCGGCCACCAATCCCAATAAGTTCAAACCCATTGCCAACTTAAACCGCTGGAATATCCGGATAAAATTTCTAATAATAAGTCTCATAATTTTTATCGTCTTTTTATCGTTTATTCACTTTTAATACTATTTACCGGATTCTCATTCGCCGCCTGCCAGTTCTGATAGGTCACGGTGGCAATCGTAATCAAGGCGATAAGCAAAAATGCCAGCGGGAAAACCCACCAATAGAGCGGAATCTTGTATGCGAAGCTCTCCAGCCAGGTCTTCACACCGTACCAGGCACAAGGCGCAGCCACAACAAAGCAGCACAGCAATATCTTAATATAATTCTTATTGAAAAGTATCAAGATTTCCCCGGTCGTTGATCCTAACACTTTCCGGACACCTATCTCCTTGCGTTTGTATTCGCTGTCGAACACCACCATGCCGAACACCCCGACGATGGAAATGAATACCGCCAAGAAACTGAACAGGCTAATCATCGTCGTCAGGTTTTGTTCCGACTGATAGGACTGCTCCAGCACCGTATCGAAGAAACGGATGTTCGCATCGAAGTTCGGGTCGAACTTGTCCAGCGTTTCCGTTATCTGTTTGCGCAGCGCATAGAAATCCGTACCGGCTTCGGCCTTCACATAGAGGTATTGCGGCGTGTAAAAATCATCGGAACTGGTCACGAATGCCATCGGCTCGATGGATTTACGCAGCGACATAAATTGGATGTCCTCCATCACACCGACAATAGGCTTATTGTTTATCTTATCGGCAACCGCCATGCCATACTTATCCGCCATCGCCTTGTTGATAATCAATGAACCGTATTTTACTGTATCTGCCGGAAGGAAATGACGGCCGGAAACCATCGGGACGTTCATCACATCGGTAAACGAAGGCTCGACCCAAAGCACAAAGTAGTTTACATCCTTCCCTTTGTAAGTATTGCCCCACGTGCCGAAATTATCACCCACCGAAATCAGATCGAACGCAAACGTAACCCCTTTCACGCCACCGATTTGCTGAAGATCACTCTTCACTGCCTTATAAGCCGCCTGCGACTGAGGGCCTAATTCAGCAACCAGCGTGTTCTCTTTGTCATATCCCAAAGAATAATTACGCATATAGCGGTTTTGCAATGCCATAAAGATGGAACCGATAATCAGAACGAAAGCCGTAGTGTATTGGATGCTCATGAGCGCGGTCCGCAACTTGCACCCGCTGGCGGACAGTCCAAAGCTTCCCTTCAACACCAGTGCCGGTTGGAACGAAGTCATGTAACAGGCAGGATACAGCCCGGCGACTGCACCCAACAACAAAGAGATGATGCCTGTGAAGGCAACCAGCCCCCAGTGGCGAGTAATGGATAAATCCGCCGTGACTAACCGGCCAATTCCCAACGACTCGGCGACATACAGCCAGTAAACCGCCAGCAGAAATGCCACGAAAGAGACCAGCATCGTCTCAATCGTAAGGTTGCGCCGCAACATGCCGACCGTACTGCCCAGCACGCGCTGCGTGTTGATGCTCTTCATGCGGATGGGTGACAGCGCGGTGTTGAAGTTCGTGAAGTTAATCGCCGCGATAACTAGAATCACCCACGCGATGGAGAACAACAGGTAAACTGTAGAGCGGTTGGCTTTCGGCGTGAAATCGAACCCGACATTCGGAATGAAATGCAACTCCCGCAAGGGGACCAAATCCATTTCATAAACCCCGATGTTGGTACTTTCCTGCATCTTTTTCTCCAGACCAATCTGTTCGGCATAGCGGTAGAAGTTGTCCATCAAATCGGCAGCCGCTTCGGGCGAATCCAACTGGATATAAAATGAAGCGTTATTCGAGCCCCACTCATCTTTGCCGAAATCGCCCATCGAGACATAGATTTGGTTCTGCATGACGCTGTTCTTCGGGAAATCTTTAAACACACCGCCCACGCGATAAATGCCGTTGCCGAGTACCAAATCAAAACTGCTCTCCAGCCGTTTACCCACGGCCGGTTCATCACCGAACAGTTTACGCGCGAGACTTTCGGGAATCAAGATCTGGCCATCCACCTGTATCGCCTCCGCACTTCCTTCCAGCATATCGAAATGGAATACACCGGTGATGCCCGGAGTGCAGATGGTCATCTCTTCTTTATAGGTTTGGCGTTCCCCTTGCCGATCTTCAAAGGCAAAATAGGCGGGATAGGGCCACGACATCATCAAGCCGCCCCCTTGGATGTGCGGAGAGGATTGGGTAAAGGTTTCTGCCATCGGCTGACTGCACAAAGCGCATCGCTCCATGCCAAAAAGATTTAATGCATCAACACGATAAATACAATCGGCATCGGGGGTATCCTTATCGAAAGTCATATCGTATTGCCATTGCATCAGGATAATCATAAATGCAGTGAAGGCAACCGAAAAGCCAAGAATATTCAACACCATCGCCAACTTGAAACGTTGGAAAATGCGGATGAAGTTTCGTATGATTAAACGCATAGGACTGTTTTATAAGCCCCCTCCCCGTTCGGGGAGGGGCAAATTAGTATTATATGGCTCAGATTAAATAAATTCCGTTACCGAGCTGACAATCTGCCCATCAAACAAGCTCACAATCCGATGTGCGAAACCAGCATCATGCTGAGAGTGAGTAACCATGACAATAGTCGTTCCCTCCTTGTTCAGTTCGGTAAGAAGCTGCATCACCTCGGCTCCATTCTTAGAATCCAAGTTACCGGTAGGCTCATCGGCTAAGATAATCTTCGGATTCGAAACCACTGCACGGGCTATTGCCACACGCTGTTGCTGACCTCCGGAGAGTTGCTGTGGGAAATGCTGCGCACGGTGGCTGATGTTCATTCTATCAAGGATTTCCTTCACACGTCTCTTGCGTTCAGCAGGTTTGACATTCAGATAAGTCAACGGAAGTTCTACGTTCTCAAACACATTCAGTTCGTCTATCAAGTTGAAGCTCTGAAATACGAAACCGATATTTCCTTTGCGCACCTGCGTACGTTCTTTCTCTTTCAGATGGCCTACCTCTTTATCTCCTAAATAATAATTACCTGAAGTTGGATTGTCCAACAATCCAAGAATATTCAGCAACGTGGATTTACCGCAACCGGATGGTCCCATGATAGCAACAAATTCTCCATCTTTTACTTCCAATGAAACTTTGTGTAGCGCAATTGTTTCAACCTCTTCCGTACGGAATGACTTGCTCAAGTCTTCAATCTTAATCATAATGTTATGTTTTTTAAGTGTATTAATATACTGTTTTAATTTTTTCTACTAAAAACAAATCAAATATCGTGCCAAAACATATAACCAGCTGATTATAAGGTATATTCCATTTTCAAAGAACTGGGCGAGTGTCAAAAAATTTGACACTGCTGTCCAATTTTTTGACACATTCTATTCGTCTTTCAAGCTCTCTACCGGATTACTTGTTGCCGCGTGCCAGCTTTGATAAACCACCGTTGCTAATGTTACGCCTAAAACTATCAGGAAAGCGACAAGAAATACCCAACCATAGATAGGCGTCTTATAGGCAAAATTCTCCAGCCATTTGCCGACCGCCCAGTAAGCCACCGGCGAAGCGATGACAAAGCATATCAGGATTATATACACATAAGTCTTGCTCAGCATCTGGAGGATTTCACGAATGCTCGAGCCCATTACACGACGGAGCGCAATCTCTTTCCGTCGGTAAATGGCTTCGAACATCACCAAACTAAACACACCTACCAATGAAATGATAATTGCCAACGAACTGAAGAGCGTTATCATCTGCTTTAAAATCTCTTCCTGCTTGTATAGATTATCAAATATTGCATCATAAAATTCAACATCTACCGGATAAGACGTATCTATCTCGTGGATGGTTTCACGAATATGCGAAATTACCCGGTCAATATCCGCTCCGGCTTTGATTCGAATGTAAGAAACCGGAAGATGTTCTTGATAATTCAAGACAAATATGCCATTATCTAATTTATTTCGCGCAGAAGAGAACTGCACATCCTCCGTAAAGCCAGCGAAGTTTAAAATACCGCTCGTATCCGGTGCAGCAAAACTCACGCTGAAACGGTCGCCCGGCTGCGCCTGGCATCTTTCCTGTATGGATTTATAGGCAAAGAAAACCGGATAATCACTCTTCGCATCAGATGCTGTCGGTTCACGGCCGTCCACCATTTTTATTCCCATCGTACGGAAAAAGTTCCAACTCACGGGAAAAATATACGCGGAAAAGGTATTATCGTTACAGGTTACGTTTCCCCAAGTCATATAGCTATCCTGAGCGCCTAATTTTTGGGAAGAAAAGGCCACATCTTCAATCGCCGGATTTTCTTCCAGTTTATTGATATAGACATTCTCCGACTTTTCCAAGATATTGCTCGGCAGTTCTACAATAGCTATCTGGTCTTTGTCGAACCCCAACGTTCTATGCCGCATCAGATTGCTTTGCAGATAAACAAACAGCGTCCCGATAATTAACACGACGGAAATAATAAACTGCATGCTGATTAATACCGTCCGCAATCTCCGACCGGAAGGAGAAAGGCCGAACGAACCTTTCAATACCAAAGCCGGAGGAAAAGAGGTCACGTAGAATGAGGGATAAAGCCCGGCAATCAAACCGACAATCAAAGCAAACAGGCCTAACCCGACCAATAAACCTGTCTGTGCGACAAAATCTATCTCTACTTTCAGAAATTCCAAAAAATGTAGCTCCCGCAAATACCAAACAATTACCAAACCTAACAGATAAGCGACAAAAGAAACGAATATCGCCTCGCCTATCAATGAAAAGCGTAGCCAATTATCACTGCTGCCCAATACTTTCTGTGTATTGATGCTCCGGATACGTATCGGAGCCAATGCCGTATAAACATTGGTATAATTGATTGCAGCGATAAGGACAATCAATATTCCTACGCCTAAAAGCAAGATAGTGGCATTCGGATTGCCACTCTTCACGACAAGTCCGTCCGGTGATTCGTTCTGATAATAAATATCCCGAATCGGCAATAAATCTATTTTCGTCTTAGCTGCATCTCCTTGCGAACGAATCAGACTATAATCAAAATTCCGATTGAAATTGTCGGCTATATCCTGCGGAAATACACCGGGCTTAAGCATAATATAACAAATATAATTACTGCTACCCCACGATTCCGCTTGCATAGAACCATCCATAGCCGTATAGATGACATTGTTTAATTGTGTATTTTCCGGAAAATCCTTATATACGCCCCCAATTGTCAAAAGTTTTTGCCCGGACTTCCCCCAAATCTCATCATTCAAATGAATTTGCCTTCCGACAGCCGAATCATCACCAAAAAACTTCCGCGCCATGCTTTCAGGGATCAATACTGCGTTAGGGTCTTCCAAACAATTCGTCAGACCTTCCACCATCTCAAAGTTAAACATCCGGGTAATATCCGGATAACAAGCGATAAAATCTTCCGTAAAACCGAATTTTCTGTTTTCATTTTCAATCAGCAAATAATATTTTCCAGTATACGGATTGATAATCGTGCCTGCTTCGATAAAAGGCGAAGAGTTTATGACTGCATCCACGAAAGGTCGAGGTAAAATCGGGACATCAAAAGAATTATCATTCAGATTTGCCCGATAAATCCTATCCGCATTAGGATGGCAACTCTCAAAATTACACTCATAGCTGATTTGCATCATAATAATTACGAAGGCGGCAAACGCCGAAGCCAGTCCTAACACATTCAATGCCATCGCCAGCTTGAAACGCCTAATTACACTTATAAAATTTCTAATAATCGGATTCATTGTATTTTCCTTTTTTTAGTATTTTCCTACCAAAAACAATCAAATACTGTGCCAATACACATAAACAACTAATAATCATACGAATAATTATTTCATATAAAAAGGAAAGTGTCAAAAAATTTGACACCACTGTCCAATTTTTTGACACTTTCCTCCGGCATTTTTCGGATTTTATCCAAGAAAAACACAAAAAAAGCCATAGATCTCCCCAAAACGGTTCGACCTATGGTTTCAGATTATCGATCTTCAAAACAATTTATTCGGATATTCTCCGGCATCAACCAATGCCTGAATCTTATCGACTACACTCTGGCGGTCGGCAGCGTAAGTAACACCAAACCACTTGGATGTCGTATCCAAAACTTTCACCGTAGCAACACCTTTCGTAATCAAATCGTTCACCAAAAGCGGAATGAAATATTCACACTTCAAGTTTCCGATATTTTGTTTCAAAAATTCCACGAAATAATCCTCCGAATATTGAAAATAATCCGGTGTAAAGCCCCACATATTCATGGATACCGGAGTATTCTCTTCCAAGACTACCTTCTTGCCATTTTCATCGATAAACTGGATATCTCCGTCAATGCGTTCGATAGCCGTACGCTCTACCACACCCGTCAGATAACCTTCTGCATTGGTCTCGCAGACCCCACGTGCCACAGCACCGCTCTCGCTCAATGTATTTCCTACACGATAGCCCACCATGCAATATTCATTCTTCTTGCCTTCCATACCGGACAGCCACTTACCGATTACAGCAAAACTGTCCCGACCATAGAAATCATCAGCATTAATCACAGCAAACGGCTCTTTAATGACATCTTTACCCATTAATACAGCATGGTTAGTTCCCCAAGGTTTCTGACGTCCTTCCGGACAGGTGAATCCAGCCGGCAGATCATTCAAATCCTGAAACACAACTTCTACCGGAATATGATTCTCATATTTAGAAACGATTTTCTCACGAAAATCCTTTTCAAATGATTTGCGAATAACAAATACCAGCTTGCCGAAGCCGCCACGAATCGCATCGAAAATCGAATAATCCATGATAGTCTCTCCGTTAGGACCCAGTCCGTCCAACTGTTTCAAACCGCCGTACCGACTACCCATTCCGGCCGCTAATACAAATAATGTAGGTTTCATGTGTATTTAATTTAATTTAATTAGACATTAATCTTTCAACTCGAACGATTTCTTACCTATCAGATTTCCATCAGCAAAAATATCCACCCGATAAGTTCCGGGCGAGAGATATTCCTCAATATTCCAATACATGGTAACCGGTACCTCTTCACCTTCATATTCAATCATTTTCTTCATAGAGTAATTGATCTCCTTGCCTTCGAATGTAAACACATCCCCACGGCTCTTCACCAAGATATCATCGTCCGGCTTCATGATGCGAACATAAATTTCCTTCTCACCAACCTGAGCTGTCACATTCTTCGCAATTCGGAAGTTAACTACAAATTGCTCCATCTTTTTGATGCGCTTTGCCAGTTTTCCGCGCGAATTAACCGGTGTAACCGTAATTCCGGTAGCATCCAACTTGCTGGCCAACGTCACACGCTCGGTCAATTGTTCCTTTTCTTTCTTCAGACTTGCCGCGGTAGAAGATGCCTGACGATATTTTTTTTCAGCCTCATGTTTTTCTACTTTCAATTGTTCGTTCGCCCGGTTCAAGGAGTCAATTTGCACAACATAATTACGCATGATCTTACGCAAAGTAGCAATCTCCTTCTTCAAACGGGCTATTTCTTTCGCATTCGTAGATTTCACAGTCCGAAGCTCCTCCAACAGACGTTGGACTTTGGCCTGCTCAGTTGAAAGTTGAGCTACTAACGAATCATTACTCACACTAAACTTATACCCCTCATACTGAAGTGAAAGTTCATTCAAGTCATCAGCCATCATCTCTTTCTCTAGGTCAAACGACTGGGTCAACTGCTCCATTTGCTTGTTCTGATGGAAAATGTAATAACCACCTCCACACGCTATCAAAGCCAAAACAATCACAGCCACGATCAGCAAGGAATACTTATTTATCTCTTTCGCTTCTTTCTTTTCTGCGTCCATGTTTCTTTTTACTATAATATTAACGTGGCAAAAGTACGATTAAATTAGATATTTGGAAAAGAGGAACACATATTTATACATTTTTAATAGGAATTTCAGGAAAAACAGCCTTTATGACACGTACACCCCATTTAAATTTTATCTATTTTTGTGAAGCCTAATAAACTAATAACATAACAATGCTGACACAAATTATAAATGGTAAGATACTTACCCCACAGGGCTGGCTGAAAGACGGCTCTGTATTGATTCAGGACAACAAGATCCTGGAAGTTACAAACTGCGATTTGGCTATCGTTGGAGCAAAGCTGATTGATGCCAAAGGTATGTATATTGTCCCCGGAGGGGTTGAGCTGCATGTTCATGGCGGAGGCGGACGCGATTTCATGGAAGGGACGGAAGAGGCTTTCCGTGTAGCGATACATACGCACATGCAACATGGAACGACCTCTATTTTCCCAACTCTTTCTTCGTCTACCATCCCCATGATTCGAGCTGCTGCCGAAACGACAGAAAAATTGATGGCCGAACCAGATACTCCCGTATTAGGTCTACATCTGGAAGGACATTATTTCAACAAAAAAATGGCAGGGGCACAAATTCCGGAATGGATCAAAGACCCCGATCCAGAGGAATATATTCCATTGCTGGAAGACACTCACTGCATCAAGCGTTGGGACGCCGCACCGGAACTGCCGGGGGCTATGCAATTCGGTAAATACATCACCTCGAAAGGCGTATTGGCCGCAGTAGGACATACAGCTGCAGAATATGAAGATATTCTCACCGCTTACGAAGCGGGTTACTCACATGCCACTCACTTCTACAACGCCATGCCGGGATTCCACAAACGGCGCGAATACAAATACGAAGGAACAGTCGAGAGTGTTTACCTGATTGATGATATGACCGTTGAAGTCGTAGCCGATGGCATTCATGTCCCCCCCACCATCTTACGTCTCGTCTACAAAATTAAAGGAGTAGAACGCACTTGTCTGGTAACAGATGCTTTGGCTTGTACTGCGACCGACAGCCAAACAGCATTCGACCCGCGTGTAATCATCGAAGATGGCGTATGTAAATTATCCGATCGTTCTGCACTGGCCGGAAGTATCGCAACCATGGACCGGCTGATTCGCACGATGGTTCAAAAAGCAGATATTCCGTTGGCTGATGCCGTCCGTATGGCCTCAGAAACACCGGCTCGTATCATGGGTGTCTACGATCGGAAAGGCTCTTTGCAACGGGGGAAAGATGCCGATATCATCGTCTTAGACAAAGACTTGAATCTGCGTGCTGTTTGGGCTATGGGCAAACTGGTCGATGGAACGAATAAATTATTCTAAACAAATAAATGTTTACCTTATATTAATATAGGAAACTATGCTGACACAAATAATAAATGGGAAAATACTGACTCCACAAGGCTGGTTGGACGAAGGATCAGTATTGATTAGTGATGGAAAAATTTTAGAAGTCACCAATAGCGATTTGGCAGTAATCGGAGCTAAAGTAATTGATGCAAGAGGAATGTATATCGTTCCGGGATTTGTAGCGATGCATGTGCATGGAGGTGGCGGACATGATTTCAAGGAGGGTACAGACGAAGCCTTCCGCACTGCGGTTCAGGCTCATTTACGCCACGGAGCGACCTCTATATTTCCGACCCTTTCTTCCTCTTCAGCGGATGAAATTCGTAAGGCGGCCGAAGTATGCGAAAATCTTATGGCCGAAAAGAAACTTCCGGTTCACGGATTACATCTGGAAGGCCCTTATCTGAATCCCAAAATGGCTGGCAATCTCTTTGCTAATTCTATCAAAGGACTGGACAAGGAAGAATACACCTCATTATTAGAAGATTTGCCCTGCATCAAACGTTGGGACATTAGTCCGGAACTTCCGGGCGCCTTGGAGTTTGCCAAGTATGTTAAATCCAAAGGCATAATGCTTGCTGTAACTCATACTGAAGCCGAATTTGAATTAATTCGGGAAGCTTATGAAGCTGGCTTTACCCATGCCGCGCACTTCTATAATGCAATGCCGGGATTCCATAAACGGAGGGAATACAAATATGAAGGGACAGTAGAAAGTGTTTATTTAATGGACAACATGACTGTCGAAGTAATTGCTGACGGCATGCACTTGCCCTCTACGATCTTACGTCTGGTTTATAAATTGAAAGGTGTAGAGAATACCTGCCTGGTAACTGATGCCGTTGCATACGCCGCTTGCGAACATCCGAACATTGACCCGAATTTCATTATCGAAGATGGTGTATGTAAACTAGCCGACCATTCTTCATTAGCCGGAAGCCTGGCTACTATGGATAAACTGGTCCAAACTATGGTACAAAAGGCTGATATTCCGTTAGCCGATGCAATTCGCATGGCTTCCGAAACGCCGGCTCGTTTGATCAATATAGCTGATCGAAAAGGGACATTAGCTCGTGGAAAAGATGCTGATATATTGATTTTAGACCGGAAATTAAATGTCCGTTGCGTTTGGTCAATGGGGATAGAAGTTGAAGGCACGAACAAATTGGCTTGATTTCCGTAAGGATTTGTATAGGACAAAAGCTATTTTGAATTTATTCCAGATTTTCTAAAGAAACAAATTCAGAAAATACTGCATAAAATAATTCCTGAAGAAATTCAAAACAGCTCTGAAGTCATAAAATTAAATGGACTAAAATACGTTAAATATCAAAGAAAAAGATCGTACTATATACGTGATATCAAAGAAAACGTATATATTTGCACTGTGTTTTTCATGGTATTAGATTTAAGGTTAACAATGGAGATTGGTTGTCGCGATGACAACCTTTTTCTTTTATAGAGACTTGATTTCTTTCCCTCCATAAAAAGCTGTATAAAACCATTTCTGAAGAAATTCATTCAAGTAACAATCATGGATTTACAAATAAAAGTGTATATTTGCAAATCAATAAAATGATATAAATATGAATATCCGTCCATTTTTTACCAGCCTGTGCAAGACAATTATTATTGTATGCCTTACGCTTTTTATTCCGATTATCCCGATGAATGCACAAAAGAATCCGCTACGAATAGGCGTGGCCGGTGTTTCGCATGCCCATCTGCACGAAGTGATTATCCGCTTGGACCGGGGCGATTTTGAAATTGTTGGTGTATCTGAATCTAATCCCCGTATATTAAAAGAAAACGGATTAAGAGGAAAGGTGGCAGATAGCCTTTTCTTTTCAGACATCAATGAGATGCTGGACAAGACCAAACCGGAGGTTGTGGTAGCTTACGGCTCCATCTACGACCATCTGGAGGTGGTAAAGGCCTGTGCTCCACGGCATATCCACGTAATGGTAGAAAAGCCTTTGGCAGTCAACATGGAACATGCCGGACAAATGGCAGATTTGGCCCGAAAAAATGACATCCTGCTTCTGACCAATTACGAAACGACCTGGTACGATACAAACCGGGAAGCTTACCGACTGGTCAATGAAGATAAAACACTCGGGAATATCCATCGGATCAATGTATTTGACGGTCATCAGGGACCGTTCGAAATCGGTTGCGGGAAAAATTTCACGGACTGGCTGACCGACCCGATACAAAACGGAGGGGGGGCTGTTATTGACTTCGGATGTTACGGAGCAAACCTAGCCACATGGCTTTTGAAAGGAGAGAAACCCAAGCGAGTCTACGGCGTATTACAACAATGCAAACCGGAAATGTACCCGAAAGTAGATGATGACGCAACAATCCTGGTGGAATATCCGCACACGGTCGTACAGATCATGGCTTCCTGGAACTGGCCGATGAACCGCAAAGACATGCACATTTATGGTAGGAAAGGGTATATTTATCAAGATACACCGACCCAGATGAGAATAGGTATCAACGGAAAAGAAAAATCCATAAAGGCTCCGAGGCTGGAAGCTCCCTATAACGATTCGTTCTATTACCTGAAAGCTGCCGTAAGAGGAGATATTGAAGTAAAGCCCTACGACCTTTCTGCACTTGAGAATAACCTGATTGTGGTTCAAATCCTGGAAGCGGCCATCCAAAGCGCAAAGAGTGGCCAGCCAGTTGATCTTAATTAAATTGTAACACGTGTTTCATAGAGCCGAAACATCGGATGAATACCTTTGTAAACGAAACTTAAAACATACATATAATATGGCGACAAAAGTACCTCATATCTTAGTAGTCGATGACGAAGAAGATTTATGCGAGATCCTGAAGTTCAATTTGGAGACCGAAGGCTATCAAGTAGATACAGCTTTTAGCGGAGAAGAGGCTCTCACACTCGATCTGGCAAGCTATGATTTGCTGTTGTTAGACGTGATGATGGGTGAAATCTCCGGATTCAAATTGGCAAGCCAGTTGAAGAAAGAAGAACATACAGCTCACCTGCCGATTATCTTCCTTACGGCAAAAGACACAGAAAATGACATGCTCACCGGATTCAACTTAGGAGCGGACGACTATATCTCCAAACCTTTCTCCATACGTCAGGTACAAGCTCGCGTGAAAGCGGTACTGCGCCGGAGTCTGGAGGCAAAAAAGAACAGCACGAAAAGCAACATCCTGCAATATAAAACACTGTCACTTGATACCGAACGTATTAAAGCCAGCATCAATGGGGAAGTGGTTCCTTTGACCAAAAAGGAATTCGAGATATTAAAATTGTTATTAGAAAATATCAACCATGTTTTCTCCAGAGAGGAAATTCTTTCCCGCGTATGGAAAGACGAGGTGTATGTACTGGACCGTACCATCGATGTAAACATAACCCGTCTACGGAAGAAAATCGGAGAATATGGTAAAAATATCGTTACACGTTTAGGATTTGGTTATTGTTTTGAGGGATAAAGATATATTATGAAGAGGAACATACCTTTCAGCCAAAAGCTTTTTTGGTCTATATTCTTTATATTTTTAGGATTTACAGGTTGCTTTTTCATTTTTCAGTATCAACGGGAAGCCGAGTTTGCCCAAGAGAAACTGGACACAGTACTGAAGACCTATAATCATCAGCTACATTATCGACTGTTGCACGACACAACGCATCAGGTGGATAGTATCGTCAAAAATTTTTTAGATGAGATTCCCAACAAGGATATCCGTGTTACGATTATCGATCCGTCCGGAAACGTATTGTTCGACAACAGCGCTGATGTGGATGACTTACCCAACCACAATGATCGGGAAGAGGTACAAAATGCCCGAAAAATGGAGAAAAGGAGCTTTGCCATCCGCTTGTCTGAAACGACCGGAATACATTATTTCTATTCCGCATCGAACATCAATAGTTACATCTATCGGACGGCTCTGCCTTATGATCCCGATACCAAAGGCATCCTGGCCATCAATATCGATTTCATCTATTTCATGGCGATTATGGTGGCCATCTTTATCCTCGTATTATCCCGCTATTCGCGACGGATAGGCCAGACTATCGCCAAGCTTCGCGACTTTGCCCGGAATATCCGGGACGTAAAGCAGGATGACAAGGAGTATGTCTTTCCGAACGATGAGCTGGGAGAGATCTCGAAACAAATTATCACACTCTATCATAAGCAGCAAAAAGCCAAGGACGACTTGGCAGTAGAACGTGAAAAGCTTATCAAGCACTTCCAATACTCGCGTGAAGGATTCGCTATGTTTACCGAAAGCGGACAAGAGATCCTTTCCAATATCTTATATATCCAATTCGCCAACCTGATTGCCGATGAGGATATCCATGCAGCGGAAGAGGTCATAGAGCTTCCCGAACTGGCACCTATCCGGAAATTTCTGGAACAGCAGGGGAACTCCTCAAGGACACGTGTTTTGCGTGAGACCGTAACGGTAGACAAGGCCGGAAAAATTTTCCTGGTTGAATGTATGCTCTTCCTTAACAACAGCTACGAAATCTCTATCAACGACATCTCACGTCAAGAAGAAGAAAGCCGAATGAAACGGCAATTAACACAAAACGTGGCGCATGAGCTGAAAACTCCGGTAAGCAGCATCCAAGGGTATCTGGAGACCATTATCAGCAATCCTGACCTACCTGCCGACAAACGTGCTTTCTTCCTTGAACGGTGCTACGCCCAAAGTACGCGCCTGACCGGATTATTGCAGGATATCTCCGTCCTTAACCGATTGGAAGAGGCGGGTGACCTGTTTGATCTGACCGAGGTCGATCTCACGAAACTGATCACCGACATCAGCCGGGAATGTGAACAACGGATGAAGGCTAAAAATATCTCTTGCCGGCTTCGTTTACCGCAGAGCCTGCCCATCCATGGAAACAACTCCCTGCTCTATTCGATCTTCCGTAACCTCTTTGACAACTCCATCGCATACGGTGGTGAAGGTATTACTATTACCGTCAATTGCTACAAGCAAGATGAGAAATTCTACTATTTCAATTTCTCAGACAATGGCGTTGGTATCGAAGAGAAGCATATCAACCGGATATTCGAACGGTTCTATCGGGTCGATACAGGACGTAGCCGCAAATTGGGTGGTACCGGCTTAGGCCTCTCTATCGTGAAGAATGCCGTAATTTTCCATAAAGGACAAATCTCTGCGAAAAGCATTATCGGCAAAGGTGTCAATTTCCTGTTTACATTGCATAAGTAGGTTCCTTATCCATACACGCCATGCACCGCTTCCGCACAACGCTCGCCATCAATAGCCGCTGAGACAATTCCGCCTGCATATCCGGCTCCTTCCCCGCAAGGGTACAGCCCGCGAAGTGTGACATGCCGGAGTCTATCCGGTTCACGCAGAATACGTACCGGAGCGGAGGTCCGGGTTTCTATGGCGATCATCACCGCCTCGTTGGTCAGGAATCCTCTGGATATTTTGCCGAAATGCCGGAATCCGTCACGCAGCCGGCTACTGATAAATTCCGGCATCCAGAAATGTAATGGCGAACTAATCAATCCCGGAGTATAAGAAGAGTCCGGTAAATCAAAAGAGAGTTTCCGGTTCACAAAATCCGTCATACGTTGAGCCGGAGCTGTCTGCTTACGGTTTCCCTGCATCCAGCATACTCTCTCCAACCATTCCTGCAGGTACAGGATACCCAGCGGATCCCCCTCCTTCAATTTCATACCAGACAGTATTTGAGGGATATCTTCAACACGTACCTCTACCACCATCCCCGAATTAGACCAGCGTGAACCGCGGTTGGAGGGCGACATCCCGTTCACCACAATCTGTTCGGGACCGCTGGCGGCCGGAACCACAAATCCGCCGGGACACATGCAAAAGCTATAGACTCCCCTACCACCCACTTGCGTGACAAAGCTATACTCTGCCGCCGGAAGGTAAGCTCCTCGTCCGGCCGGATTATGATATTGGATCGAATCAATGAGTTTTGACGGATGCTCCAACCGCACCCCTATGGCTATACCTTTCGGTTCGATACGGATTTGTTCCTGATGCAGATAGCGGTAGACATCACGTGCGGAATGCCCCGTAGCCAAGATGACCGGTCCCAAGAACTGCTCACCGGTATGAGTTTCTATGCCGATGACCTCATCGTTCTTAATCAGAAGCCGATCCATCCGCGTCTGAAAATGCACTTCGCCTCCCGACTGTATAATCTGGTTGCGCATATTCTCAATCACACGCGGCAAACGGTCTGTACCGATATGCGGATGTGCATCCGCTAAAATAGAGGTACTTGCCCCATGCTGGCAAAACACATTCAGGATTTTTTCGACCGACCCGCGTTTTTTGCTCCGTGTGTACAATTTACCATCAGAATAGGCGCCTGCCCCTCCTTCTCCAAAGCTATAATTCGACTCTTCATCCACAACCTGCAACCGGGATATTTGCGCTATGTCCTTTTTGCGCTCCCGCACATTCTTGCCTCTTTCCACAACAATAGGCCGCATCCCCAACTCGATAAGTCGCAATGCGGCAAACAAGCCTCCTGGACCCGCTCCTACCACAACTACCGTTTTCCCGTTACGCACATCTCCATATTCCACCTTTGCAAATTCCGGATCTGAGGGCAGTTCATGGATATAGGCCCGCACCCTCAGATTGACCTGAATAACCCGTTGACGCGCATCTATCGAACGGCGCAGGACACGTACAGCCTCAATGGCACTCACCTCGAATCCAACCTCCCGGGCCACCCACGCCCGCAATTTATCCTCATTGGCCGCCACCTCAGGCAGCACACGCAAATTCAATTCCTGTATCATTCTACACCAGTTTCCAAATTTGGGCGCAAGTTAGGCAATTATTGCCATTTCTCAGCTATCTTCAAACCCTTTTTTCCCGTTTTGCCACCCGCTATTTCCAGCCTATCTTTCCCTCAAAAGAGTACACCCTTTCCCGAAAAGAGGCTGTGTCAAAATTTTTGAAACGACTATGCCTAAATATCGATCTTAACTTGTACAAGATGGCGAAATCGAGGTGCAGACACCAGATAACACAACGCTGGCAAGTATGGAGAAGAACCTTGTGACCAGCAAGGAACAGATAATTTTAATGCTTTGAAGATATACTAAAAACGCCCATTGTCCGTTCTTTATAAAGATAAAAAATAGAAAATATGAGAAAGCGGACCTGCCTATTGGTGGCGATTTTTATAAGTATATGTATCTGGAATGGATTGGAACGGCTGATTTCATCGGGCAAAGGAGAGATATATCGAAACGGTGAATTATCCGAAATAGCCAAAGATGTGGTAGCTATACCTTTGGAATCTATTGCCGGAACCCCCATTAAAGATGTACGGGATTTATATAAAGAGGGAGACAACTTGTTTCTCATCAGCCGGGATATCCTGTACCGATTTAATCGTAAAGGAGAGTTTATCTGCCGAATCACCAATCCGAAAGAAATAAGAGTGGCGGGCTATATGGTAGACGAAGTAAAGCAGCAACTGATTGTGCTGGGAAATGTGAACGACATCTATTATTACGATTACGAAGGCAATCTTTTATCCAAAAAGAAATTGAAACGGGACTTCGGCAAACAGCAACTGCTATCAGCCATTCTCTACCGGAATAAAATCTACACGATAGAACAGGAGCAAGTAAATATAGTGGAGAAAAAACAAAAAGTATCGATAAAATGCCATATTGGAGTCTATGATACAGCATTCCATGAGTTAGAAAAGCGGAATTTGAAGGAAGCAGAACTAACCCACCCCACTTACGTATCCAAAATACAGAACCTGAATCTCCACGTTAATCTGGATACAGGAGAAGTTTATGTCTGTTCTTTCCCCTACCAACCGGACTATCTTTTGAGCGACACACTCTATCTTTCTCACATATCCTTGAAAAAACAGCCCGATGAAGTGCCGCTCTATCCCATTCAAATGGGCAGCCGCTTTTGGTTTGCCTTTAACCGCCATGCAGATGACGAATCAAAACGCTATACCTATTGCTGGGACCGACATGAAAATCAGGCGTGGCAAACAGGACGAGGTTTTAAAGATGACTTTTACCAAAGCGGGTATGTCACCGAACTTTTACCGATGGGTGTAAGCGGTGACCAATATTTCTATTGTAAGAATGGAGAAGAGGTGAGCCGGAGCTTTCCGGAAGCGACCGACTCGACCGTAGTATTTATTGTGAATCTGAAAGGGTAGCCCTCAATTTATGTATAAGGCGGGGAAAAGCATACTGCTCCAGGCTATCGGCATTCACCTGCAAATAATGTTTCGACAAATACCCCTCAGACTCTACTTCAATGACATAGCATACCGCCAACAAGACCTGATGAGACAATACATGCTTTATGGTCCGGGAGATTTTTGCTATGCGCACTCCTCCGCATCCTTCAAACAAGAGAGCTACCTCTTTACAACGAACCAGCTCCGCCCAGTCTGCCGGAGCAGCCGTCTCTACTAGTGGAAACTCGTAAAGCCCTTTCCAAATATCATCAGCCTCACGCTTATGAATCCAAGTTTTACCTTTATATATAATATGAAAATAATGGAAATAACGGGTCCGCGATTTTGTCTTACCCTGCTTGACCGGATAAAGCAGCGCTTCATGCCGGGCATAAGCCAGACACAAATCCGAAAGAGGGCACTCCTCACATTGGGGATTCCTGGGGGTACAGACCAAAGCCCCCAGCTCCATGATTGCCTGATTATGCAATCCGGGATAGTCCGGTGAAAGAAGAAGAGTGGCCGCCTCACCAAACTGCTTCTTCCCCTCTGAAGTATCAATCGGAGTATCTATACCCAACAACCGAGCCAATACCCGATAGACATTTCCATCCACCACCGCATAAGGCAAATCCCAGGCAAATGACACGATAGCTGCCGCCGTGTAATCCCCTATCCCTTTCAACGCACGAACTTCTTCATACGATTGAGGGAAACGCCCCCCGTAATGTTCTGCCATATACCGGGCCGCAGCATGCAGGTTCCGGGCACGGCTATAATAACCTAATCCCTCCCAATAGCGCAGCACTTCATCTTCAGAAGCCAGAGCCAACGTATCTATATCTGGAAAGCGACCGACAAACCGATGGAAATAATCCAGCCCCTGTGCAACCCGTGTCTGCTGCAAGATAACCTCCGAAATCCAAATCACATACGGGTCTCTCGAATGTCGCCAGGGAAGATCCCGTTTATTCACTTCATACCACGTTATCAGCCTTTTACTGATCAATAAATCATTTTTAATGTCTGTCATATAAACTTCATAACTGATTGAATACTGCAAACATACAGAGATTCACGGTAAAACATCACGTATTTTTTATTAAAAATTACTTTCTCACTTCGATAAAAAGCTATATATTTGCATTCCAAAAAATTAAAGTCAATCATTTAATAACTATAGACATGACAAAAGCAGATATCGTAAACGAGATTTCAAAGAGCACGGGCATAGACAAACAGACAGTCTTAACGAGCGTTGAAGCATTTATGGAGACTGTAAAAAGCTCATTGACTAAAAATGAGAATGTATATTTGAGAGGCTTCGGTAGCTTCATCGTAAAGAAAAGAGCCCAAAAAACTGCCCGCAATATCTCAAAGAATACAACCATTATCATCCCAGAGCATAATATCCCTTCATTCAAGCCTGCTAAATCCTTCTTGAACGAAGTGAAAGGCTTCAACGAAGTGGAAGGAACAAATAACTAATAATTAATACGTTTAATCTTTTAAATTTTAAAGCGATGCCGAGCGGAAAAAAAAGAAAGAGACATAAAATGTCTACGCACAAACGCAAGAAAAGACTGAAGAAGAATAGACATAAGAAGAAGTAAGTCTATTTTTCAGTCTGATAAAGAACAAACTTAATACAACAGATTAAGTTTGTTCTTTGCTTATTTATAAACAAACATTCTTTTAAAAACAGACTTAATGATTAGTGAATTAGTAGTTAACGTTGAACCCCAAGAGATGTCTATAGCCGTACTGGAAGACAAAAACCTTGTCGAGCTCCAAAAGGAAGCCCGCAACGTGGCGTTTGCTGTAGGCGATATCTATTTAGGTAAAGTAAAGAAACTGATGCCGGGGTTGAATGCTGCTTTCATTGATGTAGGTTATAAAAAGGATGCATTTCTTCACTATCAGGACTTGGGAGCAAATTTCAACTCCCAACAGAAATACCTGAAAACGGCTCTTGCCGATTATAAAAAACTGCCGACCATGCAGAAGGCCTCCATCTATCCGGAGATAGACAAAGACGGTAGCATCGGTGATGTATTGAAAATCGGACAAGAGGTATTAGTACAAATAGCCAAAGAGCCCATCTCCACCAAAGGGCCCCGATTAGCTTCCGAATTGTCATTCGCAGGAAGATATATTGTTTTAATCCCATTCGGAGACAAAGTATCTGTATCCTCCAAGATTAAAACAGCCGAAGAGCGTGCCCGTCTGCGCCAGCTGATCCAAAGTATCAAGCCGAAAAACTTTACGGTCATTGTCCGTACATCGGCCGAAGGAAGAAGGGTCGCAGAACTGGACCACGAACTAAAGACATTGATAAAACGGTGGGAAGGATGTATCGCCAAACTGGCAAAGGCCAAAGCGCCTGCCCTACTCTATGAAGAGACAGGACGCGCCGTTGCCCTGCTCCGCGATATCTACAATCCCTCGTTCCAGAACATTTATGTGAATGACGTGGATGTCTGCAACAACATCCGTTCTTATATCAGCCTGATTGCTCCCGGAAGCGAGGATATTGTACATCTATATACAGGCGAACTGCCGATTTTCGACAATTTTGCAATTACCAAACAGATCAAATCATTGTTTGGCCGTACAGTTACTTACAAGAGCGGAGCCTATCTGGTGATAGACCATACGGAAGCCATGCACGTTATTGATGTCAATAGCGGGAACCGGGCTAAGAGCAGTGACGACCAGGAGAAAACGGCCATTGATGTCAATATCGCCGCAGCTGATGAAATTGCCCGCCAGTTACGCCTGCGCGATATGGGCGGAATCATTGTAATCGACTTTATCGATATGCATGACAATGCCAACAAGCAGAAGCTATTCGAGCACATGTCGAAAATCATGGCCAGTGACCGTGCCAAGCATAACATCCTGCCGTTAAGCAAATTCTGTCTGATGCAGATTACCCGCCAGCGGGTCCGTCCGGCAATGGATGTGGAAACAACCGAGACATGTCCTGCTTGCTTCGGTACCGGAACGGTTAAATCCTCGATTTTGTTTACGGATAGCCTTGAAGGCAAAGTGGAATGCTTGGTCAACAAGCATCATGTGAAGAAATTTACCCTGCACGTACATCCTTATGTAGCAGCCTATCTGAACAAGGGACTATTCCCCTTGAGTTGGCAATGGAAAATGAAATACAGCCATGGCTTGAAAATCATCCCCAATCAAAGTCTTGCTTTCTTGGAATACAAATTCTATGATGAAGACAAGAATGAATTGGATATGAAAGAAGAAAAAGAAATAAAAGGATAAAATGTAAGAAGCTGTTTGGAATAAATTCCAAACAGCTTCTAAGATGTGATAATGCCGGGACTGAACAAGCTCGCTTTATCACATCTTTTTTTATTATTCCGTTTTTGCCAGTCAAAAAGATTCAGATTTCAGAAAAAATATCGGTAATTTTCAGAATTTAATCCGCCATTATTCTATATTCCGAAAAAAACATCCTATATTTGCGTCATGAAACAATTTCTATACATAATCGGATTCCTGTTTACCCTTTTGCTCCTCTCACCGAGCGAGCCTAAGAGTAATGGTTCTCCTATTCACTTGCAGGAGACCCAATCGGTTATGGAAGAGACAGAGACAGCTAACAGGGAACAACATCTTGCCATCCTGAAAGATGATCTGAAAAACAGCAACCTGCTATCTCCAAGAAGAACTATCCAAAATTTTTCCTCCAATTTTAATATTCGCTCCCAATCCCAGACTGAAAAAAACATCCAATATTTTCGGTTGAAAGGGTATGACTTGGTAGCCAAACTATTGGAAGAAAAGTCGATCATTCATCATATCAATTATTCTACGCTTTTATGTCGCAACGGCTATCATATCTTCGCCTTGCGAAAACTACTGATTTAGCCTTTTTACTCTTTTATCAGCAGAGGTTTTCTGAATGTAAAAGTCCGCAAACAGAAGTTGGAAACCTGAGTCCTATGACTTAAGGGAATTATTATGTTAGCTTTTCAATTCAGGAGTGCGTTTATGCGCTTTTCTTTGACCTCAATTTTCTATTTCCAGCTTCTTGATAATTCATGTATCACAATTAAAGAGTAAAATAAAATGGCTAAAAAATCAAATAAATTCAATTTATATCTTTCTATTATTCTCATTTTGGTTAGTTGCGTATTGGCATGCAGTACAATCATCCCCAATGACTATGTAAAACTTGTATTGGTTTTTGTCTGCTTAGGATATGGAATATACGGCATCATGAGAGTCCTCAGTTCTGCACCGGAAGAGGAGGCTAAAGCCGTTGAAAACAAATAACCATTCAGCTCCTTATAGAAATTAATTGTACCTCATTTTATGCTCCCGCTCTTTTAGACGTGAGGTACACAAATTTGAGATACAATTAATTTTTATAGGCTCACTCAATTACAAAAACAAACTAACTTTAAAGTATTATGAGAATCAATAAAAACTTAGCGGAAGCTGTATTAATGCTTTCTTGCATCGTATTAGTATTAGTCGGGACTACAGATTTCGACTCTTCGACCACCAAAAGTATTATCATGGGCATTTTGGCGGTTCTTGCCGTAACCATGGGCCTTGCCCGGTTCCTCGGTAATAAAAACACAACACAAGAAGGTTAAATCTCTCGGCACCTGTTGCTATTCCGACGTGATGTCGTGGTTATCTGTGCTTATTTTTCTGCCTATTTAATAACTTGCTATACATTTTTCAGATATGGATTTTCCAAGCAACAAGTGCATAGATCTACGGAAAGGTGTGTCGCCCTGGCGGCACACCTTATTTCCTATTCATTAACCTCTTTCAGCACCAGCATTTGGCAATGTTTGCAATCAAACATCAATCGCAAACGTACTTCCTTATACAAAAGATAATAGGGTTCACGAAAAGGGGATTTTTTCTTTTGATAGGTAGGACACCACCCCATACTATAACGCAAACAATGTTTGGAGAACATCAGCGGCACATGATCCGGAGCCTTCAATTCAAAAGCCGGATCAATTGTTTTCACACCATGCTCCTGATAAAACGAACACGCCCGCGTATTGGCCACATTCCCCAAATAGGTCAATTGTTGCTGAGGAAACAAAGGCTTCGCTACACTATCAGGCTTCCGGGAAAGCTCACGCGGATAGCGTATCCTCCTATCAGAAAGCAACAAATTGACCGCTTCCCTACGCATATCTGCCAATAAGGAAGAGGGTACAAACCAATTATCAGTCAAATTCACCTCAATCTTCTCTGCTTCAAAAAGCGTATTTCCCAACTTAGCCAATTGTACACGGATATTATCCGTCTGTTCTTTTTCAGCCAGTTCTTTAGCAAAAAGACGCGCCACTGTAATGCGAGCCCCACTCCCATCCTCCATTTCCAACGAGAATCCGCCCGGATTATCTGTAAAGGTCATGCTGACACCTATCTTCCGTACGGCAGAAGGCTTAGACAACAACTTCTCAAATTGCTGGTCATAATTCCGATAAAGTTTCATCTTGGAAGATAAGCGAGGCATCTCCTGAGGATATACCCGATTATCCACTACCCAGTTTACCCGAAATCCATCCAATTCACCGCGGGCATTAAAGAATACCAATCCGTCTCCGTTATTCAATGGCGTAAGGCCGGCCACCGTAAAACTATTCCCCCGTATCTCCTTGACTGTTCCGACAAATTCGCCCAACGACTTCGGCGTATCGAAAGCAGTCACATCCGGAGTCCTGCCATGCAAATAAAAGGAAGTGAATCCCCGGTTAAAGCTCTTCTCAACCTGAGGAGTAAAGGTATAACGACTTACCCCTGACGATACCCGCACATATTCCGGCCGACGCTTCAATATCTCATCCAACTTTTTCCGATAATAAGCCGTAACATTCTTCACATACGAGACATCTTTCAACCGGCCCTCTATCTTAAACGAAGAGACTCCCGCATCCATCAAGGCTTCCAACTCGTCAGCACGATTCATATCCTTGAGCGACAACAAATGCTTATTGTCAGCGATTATCTTCCCGTCAGCATCAACCATCGTATAAGGGAGCCGACAATACTGCGCACACTCCCCCCGGTTGGCGCTACGTCCGGACAAAGCAGCGCTCAAATAACACTGCCCGCTGAAACTTACACAAAGTGCACCATGCACAAAGACTTCAAGTGCCACATCGGTTTCCGAGGCTATCCGGCGAATCTCATCCAAAGACAGCTCACGGGCCAAAACGACCTGCGTAAATCCGGCCTGCTCCAGAAAATGCACCTTTTCAACCGTCCGATTATCGGTCTGCGTACTGGCATGAAGCGGAACTGGCGGCAAATCCATTTGCATCAATGCCATGTCTTGCACGATCAGCGCATCAGCTCCGGCTTCATACAATGACCAGACCAAACGCTGCGCCTCCTCCAACTCATCTTCCTTCAAAATTGTATTCAATGCCACATAAACACGCACACCAAATTGATGCGCATAGTCACAAAGCGTACGGATATCCTCCAAGCTGTTACCCGCAGCAGCCCGTGCCCCGAACTTCGGCGCACCGATATACACGGCATCCGCTCCATGATTGACCGCTTCAATTCCGCAATTCAAATCTTTCGCAGGTGAAAGCAATTCTATCTTCCGTACTTTACCCATTTTTTCCCTCATATAAGTCACCTAAATGCTGAATATCCTCACACCGGAACGGAGTTGCCTGATAGACATAATAGTTCAGCCAATTGGTAAACAACAAATTGGCATGTCCGCGCCAACGCACCACCGGCCCTTGAGCCGGATCATTATTCCGGTAATAATTTTTCGGTACCGTAATCGGCAATCCTTTATTCAGGTCCCGAATGTATTCATCATTCAAGGTATAAGGAGAATATTCCGAATGACCGGTAATGAAAAATTCACGCCCGCCACGCGCCATGACCATATAAACACCCGACTCTTCACTTTCGGAAAGTAAGGTCAGCTCCGGAACCTTCAAGATATCCTCCCTCCTGACTTCGGTATGCCGGCTATGCGGCACATAAAACTCATCGTCAAATCCGCGGAATATCGGAACAAACGGCTCACGGATCGTATGACGGAACACGCCGAACATTTTGGCCGGCAAATCATATTTAGGTATATGGTAAAAATGGTATAACCCGGCCTGAGCCGCCCAACAAATATACAAAGTCGAAGTAACGTGCGTGCGGGCCCAATCAAATATTTCCACAATCTCCTCCCAGTAAGTCACTTCCTCAAACGGCATTTGCTCTACAGGAGCACCTGTAACAATCATCCCATCATAATACTCGTCCTTCATCTGGTCAAAGTCCTTATAAAAAGCACGCATGTGCTCGATAGGCGTGTTCTTCGGTGTGTGCCCTTTAATCTTCATCAGATCCATCTCCACCTGCAACGGTGTATTACTTAGCAAACGCACCAAATCAGTTTCTGTCGTCACCTTGAGCGGCATCAGGTTCAAAACCACTACCCGTAACGGGCGAATATCTTGCGTAGCGGCTCGTAAAGAGTCCATCACAAATATATGTTCTTTCTTCAACAGCTCAATAGCCGGAAGATTCTTCTGTAAATTTAAAGGCATAATATTCCGTTTTTTGAAAACATTACGCCAAAGATACACAATAATTGATTACAAGCTCCGCACTTTTCGCTACTTTCGCAAATGAACTCTAAAAAATCAAGGCTCTTTCATTTAAAGTAGCAATGCCCGAGATGCCAAACGTGATTGGAGAGGGCGGCACGCTGGCCTCAGGAGAAATGGGGCACAGATGCGGATGCATAAAAAAAGCCTCAGAAACTCCTCACTAATAAATCCGTAAAATTGATACAAATATCAAAAATAATGGCACACCATTTATGGATGTGCTGTTTTAATTTTGCATCATCCGATAACTAAAAAGAAAATATATGAAACCTTACATTTTTGTTCACATGATGACTTCGGTCGACGGTCGCATTGATTGCCCGATGGTAGGGCAACTCAGTACGGATGAATATTATATCGCATTAGAAAAGTTTGGTCTCTGCTCCAAACTTTCAGGACGGGTAACGGCTGCCTTGGAATGCTCTGCCTTGAAAGAGGAAATTACAATACCCTCTGGAGAGAATGCTATCAGGGAAGAATCCGTACATGTCGCCAGACTTTCAGATGAATATACCATAATAACAGATACTTGCGGCAAGCTGCGTTGGGCTTCCGGTGAAGCAGACGGACATCCCCTGCTCTGTATCACAAGCGAAAAGGTCACGGAAGAATATCTGGAGCACTTGCGGGAACAGGGCATTTCATGGATTGCCACAGGACAAGACCATATAGACTTGCCACGGGCTATGGACATACTCGGAGAACAATTCGGCATCAAGCAGCTTGCCGTAGTCGGAGGCGGACATATCTGCGGCGGTTTCCTTGAAGCAGGATTAGTGGATGAAATAAGCATCATGGTAGCTCCCGGTATCGATGGGCGGCAGGGACAGACAGCTGTATTTGACGGTATTACAGATAGAGGATGCAATCCCTACCGGCTGAAACTGAAAAGTGTAGAGCAATGGGATACTGACATAGTATGGTTACGATACACCTTGAAAAACACCAGAAGCGGTGCTTCCTGCATTGCTGTACGCAATAGTAATGATTTTTCATACAATAACTATTAAGAATTTTTCACAAAAAAAATCGTACCGTTGCAATCATTTTTATGAAAAAAGAAGCCTATTTCTGAAATAATATGTCTACCCGTTGGCGGAATTAAGGATCTATATTTTATTTCATTTTTGAGCCAGTAGACGTATTATTTCGGTAAAGTTCATAAAATCTACTGACCCCAAAATTCATGCCTATGTTTGGGGGA
>ERZ857521.1310-NODE-1310-length-30713-cov-20.262509_pt1 | contig 30713 bp, 29 predicted proteins | sample MGYA00519701_ERZ857521 | MGnify/ENA primary metagenome ERZ857521 (study PRJEB31778, sample SAMEA3449346) | human gut metagenome | biome: human gut; feature: human-associated habitat; material: faeces | place: United Kingdom | collected 2010/2012 ...
TTGGTCGTGTCAAGAATATTTCTTATTTTTAGATCACAGTTGAAACTGTGCGGATGTTCACGGTTTCAGCGTTATCGCAGGTCTGTCGTCTGGTCAGTGTTGCAAGGATACAATGTCTTTTCGGACCCGGGCTAAACAATCCCCTATATTTCTTGGGTGAGCCAACAACTCCCCTTAGGTTTATCGGGTGAGCCCCAAGGCGACTATATCGGGTGAGCCCCGCTAATGGCAAGACTGTGCCAGGAGCATCTGACAGGAATAAAACAAAGAAGCCAACCACTTATGAAAGTGATTGGCTTTTGTGCTAAAGTCGGGATTACTGGACTCGAACCAGCGACCTCGCGCCCCCCAGACGTGTGCGCTACCAACTGCGCCAAATCCCGATTTCTTAATTGCGAGTGCAAAGGTAGTAACTTTCGGACAAACCACCAAACTTTATGCTAACTTTTTTTGAAAAAACCGTTATTTTCCTGAAATCCCCCAAAGAAAGTTTGTATTTGAGGGGTGGAATTGCTATATTTGCAGTGTCAGGCGGTCGGTTTCCGCCTTAATCCGAAGAATACCGTTCTCTAGCGGTAGATCGTTTCTCTAGCGCTACTGGGAAACACCTGCCATCATCAGAGAAAAAGGCGGAAAGGTACGCTACCGTAACCACAACCGCCCAACTATTCAATTAAAGAAATGAGACACTTTATATATATCATAATATGTGCACTAGTATGGAGTTTCGCCTCATGTAGCAGCGACAAGCTGGAAGAAGATGGCTCAACAACCATGCCCAACCATCAGGATGAGGACACGCTGTCGGCCGCATTGATCACGGACGACTACCAATATAAACTACCAGTGATCTTCCACGTTCTGTATCAGGACCGCAATGATCAAAGCCAGTACATTCCCTCATCGCGCTTCCGGGCACTACTCGGCTATGTAAACAACATCTATCAGGGCGGTGTCTACGAAGCAATAGACGGCGACAGAAGCTCCGATGTACGCCTCACCTTCGAGCTGGCCGAACAGGACGAACAAGGCAACAAGCTCTCCACGCCGGGCGTGGACTATGTGAAATGGAATGGCGACTATCCCATCGACGTCCAGTCGTTTATGAGCGGGAAGATCGCCGAAGCCAAGTCACTCATCTGGGAACCGAACGACTACATCAATGTGATGGTATTCCCATTCAAGAACGACGGCAGCGGTGGGCTAACACTCGGCATCAGCCACCTTCCCTTTGCGGTAGAAGGCGACTCCGCCCTGGCAGGACTGACAACGGTCAAGCCCGGCAACTATACGAAGCACTCACTGACCTATCCACACTGTTCCTCGATCAACGGTGCATACGTCTGGAAGGTACCCGGCAGCAACGAATACTATGAGTCGAGCCGCTATGCGGACCCCACAGCATCTTCCTTCACAGTGAACGCCGCCGATATCGTGGTCACTCTCGCTCATGAACTGGGCCATTACCTCGGCCTCTTCCATGCCTATACGGAGCAGAATGACAGCACGGGCAGTGTGATGGTAGACGACTGCTTCGACTCCGACTACTGTGACGACACCTTCTCCTACGACCGTGTGGCCTACGAGAAATGGCTGACTGACTATATGACCAACACCCCAAACGATGCCATATCGCTTAGCACCATGCTCAACCGTACCGACTGCGACGGCAACGACCAATTCTCAACAGACATCATGGACTATGCATGGTCACTGGGTTATAAGATCACGGAAGGACAGCGCAGCCGCATCCGTCAGGTGCTTTATTATAGTCCCCTCATTCCCGGGCCCAAGAAGGCATCGACAGCCACGACGAAGGCTGCCAGCAGCCTGAAAGACCAGATTCTTAGCCGGCCCCGCTTCGTGAAATGTACTTTTCCAATCATAGGAAAGGCTGATACACTTACTCTGAAACCATAAAAATTATGCAGTTTATCCTTCATGCACCCCAACAATTAAATGCGGCCGTCCATCTGCCGGCATCGAAGAGCATCAGCAACCGAGCACTCATCATCCATGCGCTCTCGGGAGGAGCGACACAGCCGGAGAATCTGTCCGACTGTGATGACACAGAAGTGGTGATCGACGCACTGAAGCACAACCCATCCGTGATCGACATCAAAGCAGCCGGCTCGGCCATGCGCTTCATGACGGCCTATCTGTCCGTGACCGCCGGCGAGCATACCATTACGGGCACAGCACGAACCCAGCACCGTCCTATCGCAATCCTCGTCGATGCCCTCCGCACGCTAGGAGCCAACATCGAATACGAAAAGGAAAAAGGCTTTCCTCCCCTCCACATCAAGGGCCGGCAACTCGACGGCGGCTATCTAGAAGTGGAAGGAGATGTCAGCTCACAATACATCTCCGCTCTCTTGATGGTCGGACCAATGCTGAAGCACGGACTGGAGCTCCGGCTGCGCGGCAACATTATCTCCCGACCATACATTGACCTGACGCTGTGGATGATGCGCGAGTATGGAGCGGATGCCGACTGGACTGGTGGCGACACTATCGTGGTGAAGCCACAACCCTATAACGACCGTCCCTATTTCATCGAGAGCGATTGGAGCGCAGCCAGCTACTGGTACGAACTGCTGGCACTGTATGGGGATACCGACGCCCGGGTGAGGCTCTCCGGACTCATGGATGCCTCCAAGCAAGGTGACTCGAGCGTGAAATACATCTTCTCGCTGCTGGGAGTGCGGACCTCCTTCGCCTCTGCCCCCGAGGGCAGGCCGGCAGAGGTGACCCTCTCCCTGCACCCCTCCAGACTGCAACGTCTGGACTACGACTTCTCCAACTCGCCCGACCTTGTGCAAACCTTCGTGCCACTCTGCTGCGCACTCGACATACCTTTCCACTTCACGGGCCTCAGCACACTGAGGATTAAAGAGACCGACCGCATTGAGGCTCTGAAGCAAGAACTGCAAAAGCTCGGCTTCCTCATCCGGTCGGACGAAAACTCCGAACTGATATGGGAGGCAGGCCGCTGCGAGCCGACAATGGAACCTATCGACACATACGAAGACCACCGCATGGCCCTGGCCTTCGCCCCACTGGCCGTAAAATTTCCCGGGCTGAGAATCAATAACCCGGAAGTGGTATCGAAATCCTATCCTCACTATTGGGACGACCTGCGAGCAGCTGGCTTCACCATAGAGGAGGCATAGAGACGACACGGGGGCCAGGCCCACACCGCGAAGAGCCCAGCCTCCACATAATGTACCCTGACCGCCAGGCGGTCCGTTCATAAACTCAAAAACAACATGTTATATCTTCTTATCGCTATTATTGCCCTGGGAGCAGTACTCGCCGTATGGCAATGGATTTTCCACCGCCACGACCCTGAGACCCCCATCGTGCAAGCTCCTGGAGGCGACTGTTCCAGCTGCAACGGCATAGATCCTACCTGCGAGCAGACTTGCATGATGGAGGCTGCAACAAAAGAAATTGAGTACTACGACGACGAGGAACTCGATATCTTCCGCGGCCGTCCGTCCGACGAATACAACGATGACGAGGTGGAACAATTCTCTCAAGTGCTCTACACCCTGCAACCGCAGGAAGTGAAACCGTGGGGACGCAGCCTCAATCTTCGCGGCATCCAATTGCCTGACCAAATCAAAGACGAATATATCAACATGGCTGGCTAGCCCCTACGCTGTCTCTTATATTCAGACAGCGGTAACACAGTGTGCCATTTATCCTAGACCATCATAAGAAGTTCGAAGAATTTCCCATACGGTTGCCGACAATTCCCCTGCTTTTGTTTCAAGGACGACAGACTACATCGGGACAAAATGACGAACGGAAAGACGGCAAAAAGCGGGAATACATCGGGCAAGCCAATAAAAATAATATAAAATAAATCCTCACAGTCTAATATCCGATTGCAGAGGTGTTCCTTAGTGCTCCTTTCATGATTTTAGAATACGCTTTTTTTCAGAATGCCATTATCGGTTCGTTGCTTGCAAGTATCCTATGCGGTATCGTCGGCACTTATATCGTGACACGCCGTCTCGTATTTATCTCCGGCGGACTGACACATGCCTCATTCGGCGGTATCGGTCTGGGCGTGTTTCTCGGACTCAATCCCGTTATCTCCGCCATGGTCTTTGCCACAGCCAGTGCGCTAGGCGTACAATGGATGAGTAATCGGGGTGACGTACGCGAGGACTCAGCCATCGCCATGTTCTGGACACTAGGCATGAGTGTGGGTATTATCTTCAGTTTCCTCACACCAGGCTTCATGTCGGATCTGACGAGCTATCTTTTTGGCAGCATACTCACCGTGGGAAGCGGTGACGTGTGGCTACTGGCTGTTCTGACGCTCATCGTCAGCCTCATCTTCATCTTCTTCTACCGGCAGATCCTCAGCGTGGCCTTCGACCGCATCTTTGCCCACTCTCAACACCTGCCGGTCAATCTGATAGAATACGGCATGATGGTGATCATCGCCCTCACCATCGTCGCTGTGCTGAGACTGGTAGGCATCGTGCTCGCCATCAGCCTGCTGACCATTCCACAAATGACGGCTAACCTACTAACCCACTCCTACAAACGGATGATCTTTATCAGCATCCTGTTCGGCTGGATCGACTGTTTCTGTGGCTTGTTTGCCTCCTATTGGCTCAACGTGCCGTCAGGCGCAAGCATCATCTGTGTCAGCATCCTGCTGTTCGTGATCGTGAAAGGACTGACCTTGCTCCGTAAAAACAGATAAAACCGACAGCCCACCAGACACACATCTATATGAACACGCATCGACAGAAGCCCAAGCAGCATGATAATCATCCCTCTGCCCATCCTTGCCAGATACTTAAGTCGAAAAGTCAATTGCGCCTAAGTGTTCCGACACTTATACTTAGGAAACTCGACCTTTACACCTATTAATGTTCATATTGTCCTCCCTCGATTACTTTTGATTGCACCCGTAAGGCTTTAAGACTTTATCAGAGCTTGTTGTCTCAAAACCTTCGCCACAGACTCTCTGCATGAAACCTGCCATAAACGAGGGGGCCTATACAAGATTGCATTGTTTTTCTTTATATTCCATGCCGATAAAGTTGAAAAAACAATACCACTACTCAATAGATTCGAATAGTTTCTTACTGGCCCTGAATTCTTAAAGGGGTAAACAGCTCTGCATACAAAGAAGAATAAACGACTGAAGCCGGCCTCCTCCCGGAGACCGGCTTCTTCTATTAATAAATTGTTGAGTTATAGTTATTGTAAGAGAGAACTTATGGTCGAGCCATCCGCAGACCCGACATCCCGTCGGCCTGCATCAGCGTTTACACATCACTGGAGAAGTCCTCTGATCTCAGAAAGCTTATGCTTACTCTGAGTACCATCGGGCATTGTCACAACAAAATAGTCGTAAGCTGACTGTCCATCCTTGTATCGTACGGTGGCAACACCTCCGTTGCGCAGTTGCAAAGTGAAGTAGCCTTCACGCTGTCCGTTCACGTATGTACCGCGCATCTTCTCCTTACCATTCTGGTAGTAAGTAGTGATATCGCCATTATACACTGTATTTTCGTCATTGCCTAGATCAATGAACTTATAGCCACCTTCTGCACGAAGTGTACCATCCATATAATAGTCCTTGAAGACATCTTCCTTATGGATACCGACACCCTGTGTCATCAGCAGACGATAGTAGCTGGCTTCACTGGCATTATTTACACTCATATGGTTGGCTGCATAATAGATAGTGTCGCCTACCACTGTTGCTGTTTCACTTACACGACTGTGACCGAAACTGGCAACGGTCATCAGCATCATGACTACAATTAATAGAATCTTTTTCATTTTATAATCCTCCTATACTTTAGTTTTTTGTTTCTGTTTTCGTTTTCTGATGCAAAGGTATACATTTTCCATGTAACGCCACCATTTATTAACATAGTTTTATATAATATTTTTGCCCATTTTTACTCTGTAACAAATATATTGCTTTTAAATTAAAACCATAATATTTAAGAGGCATAAATAGCATTTTGTCATACAAACATCCTTTTATCACCTATTTCCGGCCATTTATGCTTACATCGTGACGATTACGCCCTATTTTTATAGTTCTCCCCCTGGTCTCTTATAAAGAAAGCACATTTTTATAGTAACAAATTAATTGTAAAATATTCGGATATAATTTACAGATTGACATAAATCAACTCAACCAACTGTCAAAGCAACTGTCAAAGATGAGAAATCTTATCAAAACGAGCTATTAAGCCTCAAAATACTTACATTAGCGTACCGGGACCAAGTCAACGTCCCCATTCCCATCCGGACCGACCTTTAATGGAATAGGGGCAACCCCCTCTCTCCCGTCCCATCCATCCCACGCAAGCAAGGGGTTTGTCACCTCCGTCAGACAAGGACCATCTCCCATCGTATAAGCCAATCCACTCCCCCCTTGCAATGGCGTGGCTCAATGAATGACAAGCATTCATGAAATTGGGACGTTGGCAACCGTTCCTCCACTTCCCTGAAAGAATCACGTTGCCCATTTGTCCATTTCCTCCAATCGGCCTTTAGACTGCAGGCATTTATCTCAAGCATTGTCATACCGGCTTGTCAGACATCTTCCGTCCCCTTGCCGCCACCCCGTCCGGCTCATTGTCCCAACGTAGCCCTCCACTCCTCCGACAAAGATGACCGACAGACTTCTCGATAAGGGAGCGAGGTCCTTCGAACCTCTAATGGCCGATTGGGTCCATACTATCCATCTTGCATCTTAAGAAGTCTTTAAAATATAAAACCGCATTTTTTAAGAGCAAAAATACAGCAGACTGCATTTGCCAATAAATATTAGATGATTTATAAAATGAAAATGGTCCGTCTTTCACCGAATAATTATAATTTTGCAGGCAGTCAATAAAGGTTGTATTTAGAAAATATTATTATGGCTTTACTGTCTAAAAGAAATGGTCATTCTAGAGTCAATAATCCTGGACTGGCCGGTCTGCTGATGACACTCGGCATCGTTTTTGGAGATATCGGCACATCACCACTATATGTGATGAAAGCCATCACCCACACCGGCGAGATCCTCACCGAGAATTATGTCCTAGGAGCATTGTCGTGCATCATCTGGACGCTAACGCTACAGACGACTATAAAATATGTACTCATTGCCCTTCGGGCCGACAATCATGGTGAAGGTGGTATCCTTGCCCTCTATGCCTTGTTGCGCCGGCATAAACGGCGTTGGATCTACGCCATAGCAGTCATTGGCGCAAGTACTCTGCTTGCCGATGGTATTATTACGCCAGCCATCACCGTCACGACTGCCATTGAAGGATTGCGTGGCATCAGTCCCGACCTGCCTGTCACACAAGTGACAATTGGAGTGATTACAGTGATATTCTTCGTCCAGCGTTTCGGCACAGAGCATGTAGGGCGCTCCTTCGGAGCCTTCATGCTACTGTGGTTCCTGCTCCTAGGCATCGTCGGCATCATCTGGCTCGCCGGTTGTCCGCAAGTGCTCAAGGCGTTCAACCCTTATTATGCCATACAGTTGTTGACCGAGTCACCCGTATGGTTTCTGATCCTCGGAGCTGTGTTCCTCTGTACCACAGGTGCCGAGGCCCTCTACTCCGATCTGGGCCATTGCGGCAAGCGTAACATCACCATCAGTTGGACCTTCGTGAAGACCATGCTCATCCTCAACTATCTCGGCCAGGGCGCCTGGGTGCTTACCTCTCCTGAACGGGCCAGCGGCGATGACAACCCCTTCTACGCCATCATGCCTAACGGCATGCTCATCTTTGCCGTCATCATGGCCACCGGTGCGGCCATCGTCGCGAGCCAGGCGCTCATCAGTGGCTCATTCTCCATCCTAAGTGAAGCCATGAACCTCAATTTCTGGCCACGTATGAGGATCAAGCACCCCACCAACGTAAAAGGGCAGCTGTATATCCCGGCCGTCAACACATTCATGTTCGTGGCGGTAGTGTTCACCGTACTCCTGTTCCGTGACTCCTCACGTATGGAGGCGGCCTACGGCCTGGCCATCACGATCACCATGCTCATGACGACACTGCTGCTTGGCTTCTATCTGCGCAAGATGTCGGCACCGCGGGCCATGGTGGTGATCTTCGTTGGATTCTATTGCGTCATCGAGGGACTCTTCCTTGCCGCTAACCTATCGAAGTTCGTAGCTGGCGGATGGTTCACGCTGCTCATCGGTGGCCTGCTCTGCTTCATCATGTTCGTATGGATCGGCGCACGCAAGATTCGCCGCCGCTATCTGAGAATAGAGAAGCTAAGCGACTATTACGACATCATCTCAGCCATAAAGGCCGACCAGACCATCCCCAAATATGCCTCCAACCTCGTGTATGTCAACCACGCTCCTACAGAGGGGAGTGTCGATGACAAGCTGCTGTACTCCATCATCAACAAGCAACCCAAACGGGCCGACCACTACTGGCTACTCCATATCGAGTTTACAGACACCCCTGACACACTGGAATATACCTCCAAGGCGCTCGTTCCAGGCACGCTCTTCAGCATCAGCCTGCGCATAGGATTCAGAATAGAGCCCCGTGTCAGCCTCTATCTCCGCCAGATCATAGAAGACATGGTGGCGGAGGGTGAGCTTGACCTTACCAGTACCTATCCCTCCCTCCACGACAAGGGCATCGCCGGCGACTTCCGATTCATCATCATTCACCGCATCTACTATCCTGAGGACTCGTCGAACAGCCGTCAGAACATGCTGATGAGTCTCTACTCCATCATCCGCCACTTAGGCATTGGTGAGCCGAAGGCTCTCGGCCTGGACACATCGGTGGTCGTCGTAGAACGGGTTCCCCTGATCACATCGGGACGCCAGCCCGGCAAGCGACGCAGAATAAGAAGGGTGATACCAGAAGAGACAAAGAATATGGAAGGCTAACCGCCAAGAGCGTCTGCAAGCTCAATACCAGCTCCCAGCACTATCAGCCGACAAGCTATAGGGTGACAGGAGCACCCACTTACTGATCCATACGAAACCCTCTGTTGGAAAAAGCGACAATGCCGCCAGTACAAACGATCTCTACAAAGACGCAAACGCCCCGTTGCAATGAGCAACGGGGCGTTTGCGTCATATATCCGGAACACGGCTTATCGCACCTTCAACTTCCCTTCTATCACCTTCCGACCTTTTCGAGTAACAAACGATCTGACGTCCTCATAGTTGACAGACACATCATACGTAATGTCCTGACTGCTTGTCCGGCAGTGTACCCGTAAGATCATTTTCTCTCCATCGGGCCACGCTGCATCTATATTAGCCCATTGTAGGTCACTGTAAGTATCATCATCCAACGGTGCGAAAAGCTTATCGTAAAAGCCGTCGGTGACATAACCACTCTGCAAGAAATAGAGCCGCACCATTGATATATCAGCAAAGAGCTGATTCTGACGAAGATCATAGGTGACGACATGACTCGTAAAGGCAGCCTTACGGCTTGAAAGACTACCGGGCTCTACAGTGGACTTTACCTCGAAGACAGCATAAGTGTGAGGTTTGTAAGAACGGAGTATCACCTGATAGGTGGCATAGCAAAAGCGATGGTCGTCGGGAATGGTGTCCAACAATCCGCTGACAGGCTCGCCATAGCCTGTTGCCAAAGCCCGTATAACGGTGTCGGCCGTCGTACCTACCGTTCCCAGCGTTCTGGAAAGATATTGTCGGAGTGGCAGACAATCATTACCATCAATGCTGTCAGGCCAATCAAGACTAACATCAACGACGTTCATCTCCAATCCATCATGCATCAGCACATGATACTTATAATTGTGTACCTGGAACTTCGTCGTATCAATCTGTGCCTCAACCTGCAACACATAGAAAAGAGGGCACAGGGCAAAAAGAAGAAAGAGAATCTTTTTCATAGATATATACCTTATATAATAGCATAAAGGCGGATGCCGAAAGCAACCGCCTTTGAAATATTATCTCAGGTCTAGTTCCACAGGACAATGGTCGGAACCATAGATCTCGGTATGGATCTTCGCGTCCTCCAACCTGTCGCGCAACCGGTCAGAAATGAGAAAGTAGTCTATACGCCACCCCGCATTCTTCTCACGGGCACGGAAACGATAAGACCACCAGCTGTAAGTCACCTGCTCAGGATACTTATAACGAAACGTATCAGTGAAACCGGCAGCAAGCAACTGCGTCATCTTCTCCCGTTCCTCATCAGTGAAACCGGCATTCTTACGATTGGTCTTTGGATTCTTGAGGTCGATCTCCTCGTGAGCCACATTCATGTCACCACATACAATGACCGGTTTCACAGCGTCAAGACGTTGAAGATAGGTACGAAAATCATCCTCCCATGTCATACGATAGTCAAGACGCCGCAACTGATCCTGCGAATTCGGGGTATAGACAGTTACTAAATAGAAATCGTCCATCTCCAAGGTAATAACGCGGCCCTCATGGTCATGCTCCTCAATACCCAGTCCATAAGAAACGTTAAGGGGCTTATGACGGGTAAAGATTGCCGTACCGGAATAGCCTTTCTTCTCAGCATAGTTCCAATATGCATCATACCCGGGCAAATTGATATCGAGCTGCCCCGCCTGCATCTTCGTTTCTTGCAGACAAAAGAAATCGGCATCAAGCTGAGTGAACGATTCCTCGAATCCCTTACCCACACACGCCCGAAGACCGTTGACATTCCAGGAGATAAACTTCATAGACTGATTATTTATTTTTATTTCTTACCGACAATAGCAATAGGAGCCTTGATCTGATACTCATTCTCGTTCACCTTGATACTCTCCACCAAGATATAACCAGACACCTGGTTGTTGAAAGTCATCATAATCGGGGTATATGAAGAATTCAAGAAGATAAGGTTCTGATCATTGAGTAACTTCACTGTAATCGTATTGTTATTGCCATCCCGACCTGTCAGAGTAGTACCGAAATCCATGTAATACATGTAAGCGTTCTGCTCTACATAGTTCTTGTACTGCTGATCATACATAGAAACCTTACCGATAAGCGGCAGATTAGGACAGTTCTTCACGATCGTAGAGTCGGCCTTGGTAAAAGAGGCAAGGATGCTGACAGGGAAAGATGTGGTGATATTAGCAGAAGTGATAGTATCGGTATCGTGGATGGCTGTCAGCGAGAAGTAAGTAGAAAGAGAATCCTGTGCTACTTTGTAAATAGAAGATGTATCATACTTGAAATAATAGAACTTACCAGAATAGCCTCCCTCTGCCTTTAAGATCGCAGTCTGTTTCTGCGTATCAGTCAACTTCACATAGACAGGCTCGTCATCATCATTCAGACAAGAAGTGAGTGATACGGTCGTAAATGCTACCACAAGCAGCAAAAATAATTTTGAAATCTTTTTCATTGCTATATTTAAATTATTGAATTGTTAAACCACATATATAATGCGGTTTCCCTAATTCCCTTGCACCAAAGGAAGAAAAAAAATCAGATACGTTTGCTTTCTCCCCTCAGCAAGCTCATAAACTCCTGTCGGGTGTTAAGCGAATTAAACACACCACTGTAGTCACTGGTAGTTGTGATAGAGTTCTGTTTCTCTACGCCTCTCATCATCATACAGAGATGACGTGCTTCTATCACAACCATAACACCCTGAGGATGCAGTGTGTCCTGTATGCAATCCTTAATCTGCTGCGTGAGCCGTTCCTGTACCTGCAAGCGATGGGAAAATATGTCGACCACACGTGCGATCTTACTCAGACCGGTGATATATCCGTTGGGAATATAAGCGACATGCACCTTTCCAAAGAACGGAAGCATGTGATGCTCGCACATGGAATAGAAGTCAATGTCCTTCACGATCACCATCTGATTGTATTTCTCCTCAAAAAGGGCATCGGTAAGTACTTTATGAGGGTCCTGCGTGTATCCGCGTGTGAGGATCTGCATTGCCTTGGCCACACGCATCGGTGTCTTTACCAAGCCCTCTCGTTCAGGATCCTCACCCAGGAGTTGAAGAATGTTCTTATAATGTGAAGCGAGCTCATCGAGTCCCGGTCTGAAATCTGTCTCTGGATTCATAATTTAATAATGTATGTTTATGAGTAGATAAATGGGAGTGCTTACTGTTAATCCTGCACTGTTATTTTACCCTGTACAATCGTTGCCCCTTTATATCCCATGGCCCTCACGGCCTTAAGCATCCGATTGGCCTGCTCATAACTGCGGAAATTGCCTACTCTACAAATCCACCGCGGCGAATAGAAATGAACGTATACGGGCTGGTCGGGAAATTTCATCTTGATGGCATTGCCTATCTGTTGCGCCCGTTGTCTGTCGGCCCTTGAATTGCCACCGGCGAAAGCCTGTACGCGGTAGCCTCTCACCTTGCGAGAACCGCGCATCACTTTCTTACGCATGTCGATAGTGGGGATGCTCATCTCATTATCGGCCTCACGCTCTGCCTCAGCCCGTTTCTCAGCAGCCTCATGACGCCGTTCCGCCACTTCCTCATCGGTACGGCGAACAGAGTCACGCTTGCCGGAAGCCAGCTCAGTCTGTGACTTATGCGAAGATTGTGGATTATGAACAGATTGTGAATTATGAGAAGAGGGAGCAGACTGGGATTTATGTGCCGTGTCGTCTGTCGTTTTCTGTCGGCTCGTCTCTGCCGTCTTACCGTTCACCAGATCGTCGATAGCCTGGCTCTGTGTGATAGTCACGGTCCCCATACCGCTCCGCTTCTGCTGCACGTGATCGGTATAGCTTTGGGCACCGGCCGTCATCGAGAAGCTGAGTGCTACAATAAATAAGGTGAAACTTTTTCTCATCTCAAAGTTTGATTTATAAACATTACAGAGTTACAGTGTCATATGCCTATTGTAACTCATGCAGGCCGACACCATCAGTGTCCACCTTCAGTTTTACTGAGCATTGACCCTGTAACTCTGATATTGATTGATTAATTACTTCTTCCAAGCGTCAATGATGCCCTTGAAGTCAGCGCACTTCAGAGAAGCGCCACCGATGAGACCACCGTCGATGTCAGGCTTTGCGAACAGCTCAGCAGCATTGCTGGGCTTGCAGCTACCGCCATAGAGAATCGTGGTGTCCTCAGCAGCCTGCTCACCGTACTTCTCGGCAACGAGTGAACGGATGTAGGCCAGCATCTCCTCAGCCTGGTCAGAGGTAGCGGTCTTGCCGGTACCGATAGCCCAAATCGGCTCGTAAGCCAGAACGATGTTGCTCCACTGCTCAGCAGTCAGATGGAATACGCTTCCCTCCAGCTCAGCCTTTACGACCTCGTTCTGCTTGTTGGCCTCACGCTCCTCGAGAGTCTCACCGCAGCAGAAGATCACCTTCAGGCCATTGACCAGTGCCAGGTCAACCTTCTCCTTCAGGATCTCGGCTGTCTCGTGATAGTACTGACGACGCTCAGAGTGGCCCAGGATCACATACTGTGCACCGGTAGACTTCACCATAGCGGCGCTCACCTCACCCGTGTAGGCACCCTTCTCTTTGTCAGCGCAGTTCTCAGCACCCAAAGCAACAACGTTTTGATCCAGCACCTCAGCCACCTTTGCCAGATGGATGAAAGGAGTGCAGATGATCACACCACAGTTAGGCTTGTCAGCTACCAGTGCATCGTTGATTTCCTTTGCCAGGGCAACGCCCTCCTGCAGGTTCTCGTTCATTTTCCAGTTACCTGCTACAATTTTCTTTCTCATTTTTGTTTACCTTTTTTGGTTGAAATATTATTGAAAGTCTTATGTTCTATTTTCTGAATCCGTTCCCGCTGCTGATGCATCTTCCCACGTACATATCTCGACCACGACCACATACGGTCGGCAAGGATAAGCAGGAAGAGTGGCACCAGGAAAAGTAATACGACAAGCACCACCATCTTCTTATTGCTACCAGACGGCATCTGCCCTATCTCCAGCTGTGACATCGGACCATTGAGCTTATCAGCACTAGGCAGATCGTTGTGTCCCCACTTTCCGATGATCGTTCCGTCTTTCAACAGCAGCAAGCCGGGGTTACTGCGTATAATCGTCTTCAACGTGGTCTCATCGGTCATACAGAAAGGATATTCCGCCCCAGTGAGATCTTGCCAATGACGGATGCCCGTAGAATCACTGGCTGTGAGACAATAGAAAGGTATGCTCTGTTGCCGTGCATACTCATGGATCATATCAATATCTCCGAACTGTGAGTCATCGGCCTGCTCCAAATGGGGGGCGATAAGCAAGAAGGTATAGCCATGGTGCTTCAGTACCTGTTCGGTAATATCCTCACCCTCCTGCGTTGTGATGGAAAAATCATGGATGGGAGGCACATAACCTTCCTTAGTCTGTATGGTCTTAGAATCGATGAAAGTCCACGTAGAATCCGGATAGTTATCAAGAGTGAACTCTTTGCGCTGCCCATTCTTCTCGAGAATAAAAGTAGTCTCAAACTCCGGTTGCTCGGCTCCTTCGGGTATCTCCATTCCTTTTTCGATGTTGACACCGATATGATATGGGCGAAAATCGAAGATCGGTAAGTGGTAAAGGCAATGAAGACTCAGCAGCAGAACAAAAACGACCGTGAAATTGAATGCTATCCACTGATTATTTCTCGAGATAAAACGATATTGGAGCAACGGCCGCCATGTCACAATAATGCCACAAGCCAACAGTACGATATTCTTCATCAGAGACTCCATGTTGGTTAGATGCACGGCGTCTCCAAAACACCCACAGTCCTTCACCGGATCGGCTATGACAAGCCACAAGGTGACAAGCGTCATACAGCCCATAAAGAACAACGACAAATGAGCCGTCAGACGGCGGCGGATGGCACAAAGTAGCAGAACACCAATGACGAACTCAAAAGCCGAGAGCAAAACACTCACACAAAGTGTCACCCAATCGGGTACAAATGCCGCCAAGTCAACAGCCGCAAGATAATCCTGCAACTTATATTGAGTGCCTAATGGGTCGACAGCCTTAACAAACCCAGAGAAGATAAAAGCCAATCCAAGCACGAAACGACACAGATTGACCACGACGCGCACCCATACGGGGGCATCTGCCATCTTCACGCTATGACCTTCCGCCGCAGGCTCACCTACCGGAACATCCTGTATGATCTTCTCTGTCTGATTTCCTTCGCTTGTCATCTTAATTAGTTTATCACTCGCTTTGTTGCACTACCGTTTTCAACTTGATACAACCGAAGACAGCATAGTTGATGATATCTTCATAATTGGCAGCGATGCCTTCAGAAACGAGTGTCTGACCATTCAGATCCTCAATTTCCTTTACCCGCTGCAATTTTGTGAGAATAAAATCAGTGTAAGAGGTGGTACGCATCTCACGCCATGCCTCTCCATAATCGTGATTCTTGGCAAGCATGAGCTGAAGAGCCTCATCGGCATACCGTTCATAGAGCGACATTGCCTCTCCATTGCTTACATCCACCTTATCAGCATAGCCTCGTTCAAGCTGGATCAGCCCAACGATGCCATAGTTGACCAACGCCATATATTCAGGGCGGATGCCTTCGTGTACTCTTGCCTCCCCTGTAGTCTCCAACGTACGGATACGCTTGGCCTTGATATAGAGCTGATCAGTGAGTGACGACGGACGCAGGATACGCCACGAAGCTCCATAATCATGCAGTTTCTTCTCAAACAGCGTCCGACATTCGGTCATCACACCCTTAAACTCTTGTTCAGTTTTTGTCTCTGACATAGCGATTGCAAAGTTAGTCATTTTTCAGCGCATTACCGCCTGTTAGAACTTAAAAATTACTTATTATTTTCGGGTACAGAAGATGCATCTGTTTCACTCTGCCGGCGATGGATCACACGCACCGTTCCACAGAGGGCGTCGTAACGTACCTGCAGGGAATCACGCCGATAGCGCAGCCAATTGCGCTCGCCAATGGTCCGGGCAGTGTCAATTTGCGCTATCGTAGCCTGCAGGGCCGAGTCGGTGCGTCCAATATCCTGCTGAGTCATCAGCAACGAAGCTTCCTGCCATATCTTCAAAGCCCGCCGACGACTCTCGATAGCCTTCGGATGGTCACGACGCAAACGGGTGATGGCTGCCAGCGTAGCCGGATAATTACGTGCTGCCATCAGTGAATCGATCTCACTCATCAAAGGACGGGCCTTATCATCCTCGCTTTCCGTGCAAGCAGCAGGCACAAGGAGCAGCAGCGCGACCAGAGGTATTAATATTCGTTTCATGTGTGCAAAAGTACAAAAAAGAAGTGAGACTAGCCGTGTTCATTTTCATAATAAATCCTTAATACACAATTGACACAAGCAAATTTTACCTTTATTGCGCTCTTAATAACATCACGAGCCAAAAACTCAAGAAAACCTCCTTCTAAAATCCCAGCCACATTAAGCCGAAGATTTTTGACCATTTGTTGCCCCAACGTCTTCTTTCACTTCCCGAGCAAGCCGTCGGTCACATTTCGCCTCAAAACTGACTTCACACCTCCGATAAAAGTAACAGACCGGACACCTGTTCAACAGTATCAGATTTTCTAAGCTTCTAATGGCAAGCCGGATTGGGAGACATCAATTCTGTCAATATAAATCAACGCGTAATCCAAACTGTCGAATGACATAAATCACGTTTTCGCATCTGGTCGAATATTATTTTTGTAGTTAGTGGGGTTTATTACATAAAAAGTTTGTAACTTTGCGCCATAACTGTATCAACGTACAAAAAGATTATGGCTGAAACTAAGAAAATCAAGACCGCATTGATCTCGGTCTTCCACAAAGATGGTCTCGAAGACATTTTGAAGAAACTCCATGAGGAAGGCGTCCGTCTGCTGAGCACGGGTGGCACCCAACAGTTTATCGAGTCTCTGGGGTATCCCTGTGACAAGGTAGAAGACGTGACTACCTATCCCTCTATTCTCGGTGGCCGCGTGAAGACGCTCCACCCTAAGATCTTCGGAGGTATTCTGGCCCGTCGCGACAACGAGGGCGACCAGAAGCAGATGGCCCAATATGAGATTCCTGCTATCGATCTGGTGATCGTAGACCTTTATCCTTTTGAGCAGACTGTTGCCAGCGGAGCGTCCGAGCAGGATATCATCGAAAAAATCGATATCGGTGGCATCTCCCTCATCCGTGCAGCTGCCAAGAACTTCAAGGACGTTGTGATCGTACCTAGCAAGGCAGAGTATCCCGTTTTGCTGGAACTTCTCAACAAGAAAGGTGCCGAGACAGATCTTGAGGACCGTCGTCTGCTGGCCACACGCGCCTTTGGCGTGAGCAGCCACTATGACACTGCCATCCATGCCTGGTTTGCCAAATAAGCCATCAAGAGTGGACCGGTAAGTCAATGAGCTGACAAGATTAATAAAATAAATAAAAAAGGTAAGCGTTAGTAAGAGAAGAGAGAATAGTGACTTTCTGATGAGCCGATCACCGGCTCGTCAGCTCACTGACTCGCCGGCTTACTAACTAAAAGGAAAACTGTAAATGGGATTTTTTTCGTTTATTCAGGAAATTGCAATGGACCTGGGTACGGCCAATACTATTATTATCAGTGATGATAAGATCGTGGTGGACGAGCCCTCTGTTGTAGCCCTTGACCGTCGTACCGACAAGATGATAGCCGTAGGTGCGAAGGCCAAAATGATGTATGAAAAAACGCACGACAACATACGCACTATCCGTCCACTTCACGACGGTGTGATTGCCGATTTCTCAGCCTGCGAACAGATGATGCGCGGTCTGATCAAGATGGTGCATACAGGCTCACGCCTATTTTCACCCTCCTTACGTATGGTGATCGGTGTCCCTTCAGGCTCTACAGAAGTTGAGCTGCGCGCCGTTCGTGACTCGGCAGAGCATGCCGATGGCCGTGACGTGTATCTGATCTTCGAGCCTATGGCTGCCGCTATCGGTATCGGTATCGATGTGGAAGCTCCTGAGGGCAACATGATCGTCGACATTGGTGGCGGTTCGACAGAGATCGCTGTGATTTCTCTCGGCGGCATCGTGTCAAACAACTCCATCCGTACTGCCGGTGATGATCTGACAGCCGACATCCAGGAATATATGAGCCGTCAGCACAATGTGAAAGTGAGTGAGCGTATGGCAGAGCGTATCAAGATCCATGTGGGCTCCGCCCTCACAGATCTGGGTGACGAGGCACCCGAAGACTATATCGTGCATGGCCCTAACCGTATCACAGCCCTGCCTATGGAGGTGCCCGTATGCTATCAAGAGATTGCCCATTGTCTCGACAAGACGGTGGCCAAGATCGAGAATGCCGTGCTCTCCGCCCTTGAGGCCACACCTCCTGAGCTGTATGCCGACATCGTGAAAAATGGTATCTGGCTTACCGGCGGTGGCGCACTCCTCCGCGGTTTGGACAAGCGACTGACCGACAAGATCAACATACCCTTCCACATTGCCGACGATCCTCTCCACTCTGTTGCTAAGGGTGCCGGTGTGGCGCTGAAGAATGTCAACCGCTTCTCATTCCTGATGAGATAATGCGCAATTTACTTGAGTTCCTCACACGGTACAATCACTGGTTCGTCTTTGTTCTACTGGAAATCTTCTCACTGGTGCTGTTGTTCCAATACAACAGCTACCAGAATAGCGTGTGGTTCTCCTCAGCCAATGCCGTATCCGGTCAATTATTGGCATGGGATAACGATGTAAAATCGTTCTTCGCGCTCTCAAAGGTGAACCAGGAACTCACACAGCGTAATGTCTATCTGGAGCAACAGGTAAAACAGCTCTCTACGCAGCTCACCGAGGCTACGAAAGACTCGGGATGGGTAAAGCGCGGTCAACTGTCCCTGCTGCAAGGCTATCGCCTCATCCCCGCCACCGTGGTCAGCAACTCCATCAACAAGATAGACAACCTGATCACGATCAACAAGGGTGAGGCCGATGGCGTCCGTCCTGACATGGGCGTCGTGAGCGGTACGGGTGTGGTAGGCATCATCTACCTCACATCAGCTCATTATGCCGTCGTGATCCCTGTCATCAACTCACAGTCGAGCATTAGCTGTACGATCCGCCGCCGCGGCTATCTGGGCTACCTGCACTGGACAGGCGGTGACCCACGGATGGCCTACGTAGAGGATGTGCCGCGTCATGCGCGCTTCGCGCTCTACGACTGGGTAGAGACGTCAGGCTATAGCTCTGTATTCCCACCGGGCATCACCGTGGGACGCATCCGTCATGTGTACAACTCCGCCGACGGACTGTCGTACCGACTGAAGATCATCCTGTCGACTGACTTCAGTAACCTGCGTAATGTCTGCGTCGTCGACAACACTGCCATGAAGGAGCGCATGCAGCTGATGGAGGCTGCCGAAGATTCCATTAAGGTAAAAGAAGAGGAGAACTAAACTGTAGTACGTAGCGATGAACCTTAATTTCTTACAACGGGCAGCACTCTTTCTGGTGCTTCTTTTGGTACAGGCACTCATTCTCAACCATATCCACCTGCTGGGATATGCCACGCCACTGCTCTACATCTATTTCGTCATCAGCTTCAAGCGTGGCTATCCCAAGTGGGGCATCCTGTTGTGGAGCTTCTGCCTGGGGCTAAGCGTCGACATCTTCTCCAACACACCAGGACTGGCAGCCGCCACCATGACCCTCGTGGGACTGATACAGCCCTACCTGCTAGAACTGTTTGTCAACCGTGACGATGCCGAAGATTATCAACCGGCCATCGCCACGATGGGCCTGCGCAGCTACTCCTTCTTTGCATCGATGCTCACGTTGGCCTATTGCCTCATATTCTTCACCCTTGAGGCTTTTTCCTTTTTCAACTGGCTCGACTGGATCCTTAATATCGTAGCCAGCGCCATCCTCTCGATCATCCTTATATTGGTGATCGACAATCTGAGGAAATAACACGGAATGAAAGATTTTGATCTGGAACATAGAAAACTGGTAATTGGAGGCGTGGCCGTCACCATCGTCCTCCTTTACATCATACGCCTCTTCACGCTACAGCTCGTGAGCGATGACTACCGCAAGAGTGCCGACTCCAACGCCTTCCTCATGAAGGTGGAGTATCCTTCGCGTGGCCTCATCCGCGACCGTAACGGCCACCTGTTGGTGTACAACCAGCCGGCCTACGACATTATGGTGGTGATGAACGAGGAGAAGGGACGCATTGACACCATGGAATTCTGCCAGACCCTCGGCATAACGAAGGAGTGGTTTATCAAACGCATGAACGACATCAAGGACAGGACGAAAAATCCCGGTTACTCCCGGTTTACCCAACAGCTTTTCATGAGCCAGGTGGATCAGAAGATATACAGCGTCTTCCAGGAAAAGATGTTCCGTTTCCCCGGTTTCTACATTCAGAAACGCAGCGTCCGCCAATACAACTATCCCTATGCCGCCCACGTGCTCGGCAATGTGGCTGAAGTGTCACAAAGCGACCTCGATGAAGACTCCAGCTATCAGGCCGGCGACTATATTGGCAAGCTCGGCGTGGAGAAGAGCTACGAGCAGGTACTGCGTGGCGTGAAAGGCGTACAGATCCTCTTACGCGATGCCCATGGTCGCATACAGGGAAAATATCAGAACGGCAAATACGACCGCAAGCCGATAGCCGGCCGTAATATCACCCTGGGTATCGACATCAAGCTACAGGCACTCGGAGAACGCATGCTAGAAGGCAAGATCGGTGCCATCGTGGCCATTGAGCCGTCTACCGGACAAGTGCTGTGCATGGTCTCCTCCCCTTCCTACGATCCCCGCACACTTGTAGGCAAGCGACGCAATAAGACACACGCCGCCCTGATGCGCAACGTGTGGAAGCCACTGCTCAACCGTGCCATCATGGGTCAATACCCTCCAGGGTCTACATTTAAGACCACACAGGCCCTCACTTACCTCACGGAAGGAATTATCCAACCATCGACAGCCTTCCCCTGTCACCACGGCTTCTCTTACCGAGGCCTGCATGTAGGCTGCCACGGACATAAATCACCACTCAGCCTCATAGAAGCCATCCAAACCTCGTGCAACGGATACTTCTGCTGGGGATTATACTATATGATGGGCAACCGCCGCATATATAAGAACGTGCAGCAGGCAATGAACACCTGGCGTGACTATATGGTGAGTTTCGGATACGGCTACAAACTAGGTATAGACCTGCCTGGTGAGAAACGTGGTATGATCCCTAACGCATCCTACTATGACAAGGCATACAAAGGTTCTTGGAATGGCTTGACCATCATCTCCATTGCCATCGGACAAGGTGAGGTGAACGCCACCCCGTTGCAGATAGCCAATATGGGTGCGCTCATCGCCAACCGCGGCTACTACTACCGTCCCCATGTAGTAAAACAGGTAGAGGGACTGCCACTTGACACCGCCTACACCAAGCGCCACTACACCAAGGCATCAAGACACGCCTTCGACTATGTCGTGACCGGCATGCGCGCCTCCGTCCTCGGCGGCACGTGCAAACATCTCAACGGCTACGACTTCCCCATCTGTGGAAAGACCGGAACGGCCCAGAACCGTGGACAGGACCACTCCGTATTCATGGGCTTCGCACCCATGGACCACCCGAAGATCGCCATTGCCGTATATGTAGAGAACGGTGGATTCGGCGCCGACTTCGCCGTGCCCATCGCCGGTGTTCTCTTCGAACAATATATAAAAGGAAAACTATCACCTGCACGCGAGGCTGAAGCTGCCCAGTTGCAGAAACGAAGAATTGCCTATGGATCCCAGAACAGATAAACAACCCAGTGTGCTCCGCAGTCTCGACTGGTGGACCATTGCGATCTATCTATGCCTGCTCATCTTCGGATGGATCAGCGTCTGCGGTGCCAGCTACACTTACGGTGAGACAGATATCTTTTCCCTCTCAACACGCTCCGGAATGCAGATCGTATGGATCGCAACGTCGATCGTGCTCGGTTTCGTCATCCTCATGATGGACGAAAGCATCTACGACACGTTCTCCTACGTCATCTACGGTGCCCTGCTGCTACTGCTCTTTGCCACGATATTCAACCCACATGAAATCAAAGGATCGCGCTCCTGGCTCGTCCTTGGTCCTCTGCGACTGCAACCGGCCGAATTCGCCAAATTCGCCACAGCCCTAGCCGTAGCGAAATTCATGAGCACCTACGGATTTGACATTCACAAGTGGAAGCATTTTGCCAGCGCTGCAGCAATCATCGTCGTACCAATGCTCTTCATCGTCGCCCAACGGGAGACAGGATCGGCACTGGTCTACCTGGCCTTCTTCCTCATGTTCTATCGTGAAGGCATGCCGGGAGAGGTGCTCTTCACCGGACTGGCAATGGTCATCTACTTCGTCGTAGGCGTCAAATATGAACAAGTGTTTATGTTCGATACCCCTACCTCCGTCGGTAAGTTCGTCGTCCTGCTACTGGTACAGATCTTCTCGTCGGGAATGATCTGGGTGTACGACAAAGATAAGCGGCATGCCATCCGCATGATCGGAATCTGCGTAGGGGTGGCGGTCATCGCCATGCTCTTCTCCGTCTATGTCATTCCCTTTGACGTGGTGTGGGTGGAAGTGCTGACGACAGCCTGCATCATCGGCTATCTCATCTATCGCGGACTGTCAACCCGCATCATGAGCTATCTCTTCACGGCCCTCTTCGCTGTCGGATCAGTAGTATTCTTCTACTCGGCCGACTATGTCCTCAACGATGTGATGGAACCCCACCAACGCGTACGCATCAATGTGTTGCTCGGTCTTGATGAGGATCTGGCTGGTGCCGGATATAATGTACACCAAAGTAAGATAGCCATCGGATCAGGCGGCCTCGAGGGCAAGGGATTTCTCAATGGCACACAGACAAAACTAAAATTCGTTCCCGAACAGGATACCGACTTCATCTTCTGTACCGTAGGAGAAGAAGAAGGATTCCTCGGCTCTGCCGGCGTGCTTCTTCTCTTCCTGGCACTGATACTCCGCCTCATCCACCTGGCAGAGCGACAACCTTTCAAGTTCGGGCGCATCTACGGCTATTGCGTCTTAAGCATCTTTCTCTTCCACGTCTTCATCAATGTCGGCATGGTGCTTGGCCTTACCCCGGTGATCGGTATTCCCCTACCCTTCTTCAGCTACGGCGGCTCCTCCTTATGGGGCTTCACGATCTTGCTATTCATCTTCCTGAGGATCGATGCGGGACGCAATCTGGCACGACTATAAGACAAGACAAAGGCCATGCGGCACATCTATATGATGACCACATGGCCTTTTTATATTGGAATTCTTTATTCTTGTACTGATTCCTAATCCGTCATTAGAGGTCCAGAGGATTTCATGCCATTGTCGAACAATCAGGATACCCCATTCTTGTCGAAGGCATGGCGAACCACATCGCGACAAAGGGACGAAGCAAACCTCAACGGAAGAGAGACGTCGGGCAAGCCAATAAAATGATTGTCTTCGGACATACTGACCCATCAGGATGAAAGTAAGGTCCCTGCCATGGCTGCGCCCTCATAAGAGAGAACAGCCCCTGAGATGATCATCCCCATGACCCATCTCCTAATGCTTGGTCAACTTAATGCCCACATCACTGATGCCCGGAAGGATCTCCCGCTTCATATCGTGGCGAACTGTAATGTGGAGACTATCGCCTTCTCGTATGGAAAAGTCTGCAACGGGAAACGTATATTGGTAAGCGCCCACCCCATGTCCGAGCATGCGGCCGTCACGAGTCACCAATCGGCAGTTGAGCGTATCGGCTGTCGTCTCGTGCGAAGGATACACCGTACGCTCAACGATCAGTGTCAACCGCTGGAAAGGGTATTGACCTGTCACCCGTAGGCCCAATGACATGCCATAATTGGATGTCTCCTGAGCCTTCGGTACATTATAGACCAGCGTGTCGAGCTTCTCCCATCCGGCCAGCTCCGTGTGCTCATAATGATAGTACACTGTCCTCATGCCACAAGCCACCAGAGTCAAGACCGATGTAACGACTACCCATCCCAGTTTTCTCATGCCTCAGAAGGTTTATTGTCCCGCGGCTGCTGTGGGGCTGCCTTACCCCGTGGCTGTCGCTGTACCTCGTCATTCCTCTGCTGTTGGCGTTCTTGTTGGGGCTGCTGATCGGTCGCTTGCCGAGGACCTCGATTGCGTTGACGCTGCTGCCTGCGGTCCTGACGGACAGGACGCTCGCCCTGCTCCCCATTCTGTCGATAATCACGACGGGCATTGGGGCGATTGTCACGCTGTCGAGCCTGTTGGGGCCTTTCTTGAACGGCGCCCTGCTGTCCTGCCTCCCTCGAAGAACCATCATTACCCTTCGACTCCTGCACGACGGGCACCTGCTCCTTCGACTCCTGAGGCCTGCGATTCTTCTTCTTTCGCTTCTTCTTGCTCTTGTCAAAACGGCTCACGTCGGCATCGGCAAGCAGATCAACGGGACGCTTCAGCACCTTTGCCTTGTCGTCCTGCATAAGCGAGAGAGGCTTGACACCCTGTCTGTTCTGCTCAATGATCTCCCAGGCACGCCCGGCAGTGATCGTCTCCACATTGGCAGCAATGTTCTTGTCAGTCGAATAAGTGCACAGGCCTGCCAGGATATCGGTCTTGAAAAGATGATACTCACTATCCTGAGTCTGTAGAAGCACATCCTTTGGCGGCAACTTCTGACTTGCCTCCATATACTGGTCTACCTCGTAGTTGAGACAGCACTTCAACTTAGCACACATGCCTGCCAACTTCTGAGGATTGAGCGAGATGTCTTGGAAACGGGCGGCATTCGTCGACACCGAAGAGAAATTCTTCATCCATGTGGCACAGCACAACTCTCTACCGCATGGCCCCGTACCTCCATTGCGTCCCGCCTCCTGACGCGCACCAATCTGCTTCATCTCTATGCGCACATGGAACGTTTCGGCAAGCACCTTGATAAGCTGTCGGAAGTCGACACGCTCGTCAGCAATATAATAGAAGATGGCCTTATTGCCATCGCCCTGATACTCCACATCACCAATCTTCATCTGCAGGCCGAGACGCTTGGCGATCTGTCGCGACTCGATCATCGTGTCGTGCTCAAGACTCTTAGCCTCACGGAACTTCTCCATATCCACGGGCTTGGCTATACGATAGATCCGCTTGATGTCATCGGCCGACTTAAGATTGGCCTTCTTAATCTGTAGCTTCACTAGCTGGCCCGTCAGTGTCACCACACCGATGTCATGACCCGGCGATGCCTCGACAGCCACGATGTCACCCTTACGGAGATCAAGATGGTTGACGTTGTGATAGTATGCCTTGCGCGTATTCTTGAATTGCACCTCTACCAGATCGGTCGACAAGGCATTACCCGGTACGTCGGCCAACCAGTCATAGGTGTTGAGCTGCCGATCCTGACGTCCTACGCCCAAGGCGCACAGACCATGGTCACGGCCAGTTCCACAATTACCATTTCTCATATATATATCTATATTCAAAATCCGAAAATATAATATTCACTATTTAGAGATCTACCGTCGCAATAGGATAATGATCTCAAGGGCCATGTTGAAGAGAATCATCTTCGAGTTGACATTTTGCCCTACTTCACGGATGGCTTGCTGAAGCAGCTCGCCCATCTCCATCACGTTACGCTCATTGATGAACCGTGCGAAATTAGCAGCAAATTCCTGCTCTTCCGCCGTCATATAGTTGAGTTCCTGCTGTCGGAAGTTATACATAAAGTTCTCCCGCGTCATACGAAGCATGTATGCGAAGAACCGTTTCTGCTTTTCCCGTCCAAAGGAGGCGATGCTCTCTGCCCAATGCTTCAGTTCCTTGACATCGCGCATATAGGCCCGTCGCATCAGGATTCTATAAAGCTCGAAGAACTGTCGACTCTCATTGCCGGCATCGAGCATCTCCAAGGCCTTCAACCAGCTACCCTCCGCCGTGTGTGCCACCGACCGGGCCATGTCTGGCTCCAAACCGCGACGACTCACCAACGCCTCTTCCATGTCGGACATATCAATGCGCGGCATGTCAAAACGCTGCACGCGTGAGCGGATGGTCTCCAAAAGCCGTTCGGGCTGATCACTGACAAGAAGGAAGACCGTTCCTTGAGGAGGCTCCTCCAACAACTTCAGCAACTTATTGGCACAAGTCTCATTCATCCGCTCCGGCATCCAGATAATGCTCACCTTATAGCCGCCCATGCCCGACTTCAGGCTGAGCTTATGGAGCAGGCTGTCACTCTCGCCCTCATAAATCCACATCTGCTGCGTCTCCACTTTCGCCTCGTCCTGCCACTGCTCGAAGGTAAAATAAGGGCCCTTAGCGAGCAAGGAGCGCCAAGGCGTCAGGAAATCATCGCTGATAGGACGATAACCGGCCGAGGCATTTACGGGGCGGAACACAGGAAACGTAAAGTGCAGGTCGGGATGCTGCCATACGCGGAGCATAGCCTCAGCATTGCTGACCTGGGCCTCATTCCTTAGAAGCGACCGTCCCTCGTAACGCTCACCCAAGAGATAGGAAGCAAAAGCCAGGGCTACTGCCATCTTTCCATTGCCCGAGGGGCCACAGAACATCATCGCATGAGGCACACGACCCTCATCGACCATCGTCATCAGATGGTCGATAAACTTACGCTGACCTATAACTTCCTTAAACTGCACTTGTTTCTAATTGCCTTTATAGAGTGAGAATGGAAAAGACTACCGTCTTCACCTGTTGCCTGACTCCAATGATACCAAGCAATACTACCCTTTCCCCTATCCTTAGAGCAGCGCTTTCGTAATAGCGACCACGCTATCGACTGCCGACACCGTAAAGAAGTGGATGCTCGTAATGCCTGAGGCATATAGCTCACGAGCCTGCTGTATACCCCATTCAATGCCCAACTGACGGGCATCGTCATCCGTCTTACACTTCACTACCTCCGCAGCCAATTCCTGTGGAAGGTCACAATGGAATGTCTTAGGAACGACCGTAAGCTGTGACAGCTTAGCAAAAGGCTTGAGTGCCGGAATGATAGGGATCGTCACCCCTGCCTCACGGGCCCGCCTGACAAAATCAAAATACTTCTGATTGTCATAGAAGAGTTGCGTAACGGCATACTCCGCACCAAGATCCTGCTTCATCTTCAGATAGGCCATGTCCATCTCTGGATTGGGGGCTTCCTCGTGCTTCTCAGGATAGGCAGCCACACCATAATGGAAAGGCGTGCCCGGATGCTTGATAGGCGTACCGTCAATAAAAAAGCCTTCATTAAAGCGGTTCACCTGCTTACACAGGTCGCTGGCATGGGCATAACCTCCGGCAATAGGCGTAAACATACGGTCATCTTTAGCCTTATCGCCACGAAGCACTAAGATATTCTCTATTCCAAGAAACTGGAGATCGATAAGCTCGTATTCGATATCCTCAGCGGTAGCACCCGAACAGATCACATGAGGCATCACCGGAATGCCATAACGCTGCTGAATGGCAGCCGCAATGGCGATGGTACCGGGGCGGCGACGTATTCTCAGACGCTCATACTGTCCATTGTCCGTCTCACGATAGACATACTCGGAATGATGCGTGGTGATATTGATAAAAATCGGGTCCATATCCTTCAACTTATCAATAGTGCGGAAGAGAGCTTCCGTACCATTACCTTTCAAAGGAGGCAGTACCTCGAAAGAGAACTTCCGCTGGCCCGTCTGTTGCCTGAGTATATCCTTTACCTTCATTGTCTATTCCTTTGCCATTCATTTTATTACCTTACAAAAAGGTCATATTTTCTGCAAAGGTAACGAAAAGCCATCAAAAGGCAAAAAATTAAACTTTGTTTTTAACCCAAATCAGTCATTAGAGGTCCGAAGGATTTCATGCCATTGCAGGGGCATGATCCGTCCGCCTCCTTCGCCGAAGACGTAGTGGACGACAACGAGACAGAGCGAAGACGAGAAGCCGGCAAGAGTGCAGAAGAAACCAGCACCCAGAAAGGAACACTTGCCGAGAAACGACAAGACAAGCGACAGAAGAATAATGCCCGTCAAGGAGAACGCCCTACCGGGCACCTGCAAGAAATACCCTAATAGCTATTCTACATACTTCTTACAGAACGCACGGACATGAGCAACATATTCCTTAGGATGGTCACGGTAGCTCACGGCATGCCGTGAGCCTGGTGCCAGATACAACATCTTCGCACCTCGTTTTGCCTCATAAAGCGGATATACCATTCGGGTCGGCACATAATCATCGTCCATGCCGTGAATGAAAAGCATCGGCTTACGGCATTTCGCCACCTGCCTCAAAGGACTCGCTTCTCCAAATGACCAACCGTATCTGAGATCGCACAGCATGCTCGTCGACCACATCAAAGGGAAGGAGGGCAAGCCGAACTGCTCTTTCAACTCATACGTAAACTCATCCCACACGCTGGTATAGCCACAATCCTCCACAAAGCCACGAACATAGGATGGTGTTGCCTCTCCCGACAGGGACATCGTCGTGGCGGCTCCCATCGAGACACCATGGACTACCATGCGCGTAGAACCGACCTCCGACGGCATGGCTCCCTTCACTGAAGCGGCACTATCCGACAATGCCCTCCGCTGATTGTACGCCCCGAACAAGCTGTCTGCAATGGCTGTCCAACGCAGCACGTCGAGCCGATCCTTCCACCCCATCTGTACAGCATCGCCCTCGCTCTGCCCATGGGCGTGAAGATCGGGAAGCAGGATGTTATAACCCAACAGATGATGGTAAACATACCCCAGCTGGATCATGCGCATGGCACAATCGTGATAGCCATGCACAAGGACAGCCGTACGGGACGTGGGACGACGACCGTACACAAAGAACGCGTGATGACGTTCCCCCGTCGGCATGACAACAAACGTATCCCGCAGGGCCTTTGCCCGCCTCAGACTATCAATCCAAGGAACGATCTCTGGATAAGTCTGCTCCGCCTCGCGCAACATCCGTTCATTCTCCGTGGCACGCTGCGGGTTGGGTGAAAGAGAATACGAAAGCATATAAAAAGACGCGCCTGTAAGCGCAAGTAATAGGACGACCAACACAAGACCGGCGCCCAACAACCAACGCCGGCGACAACTACGCATAAAAGAAGATCTTGAGGACTTCATGGACTATTCGAAATAAAATGTAAGTACTATCATCTTTGAATGAGCCGCACTGACAGCCGACGCATAAGGGATCATCGCCTCATCGCGCAACTGGGAAGGATGGTTCGTATCCAGACAATTGGACAACCCATACATAAACTTCAACTCTGGACGGAGCTTGAAATAAGGAAGATAGAAGTCGCAGCCGATACCACATTCCAAGAAGCCATCCGTCCGGTTCAACTTTAAATAGTCGTTGCTGCGCCCCGTTAGATTGACAACAGGTTGGAAGCCCGCCATGAGATAAGGACGATGATTATTAAAACGTTGGGCAGCGAAAATCAGATCAAAAGAACAACCAAAATAAACAGTCTTCATTGTCTGAGTAGGAGTGACCCGCGCTTCATCCTCTGTTGCAAGATAGTTCTTAAAAGTAATATGACGGGATCCAAATGACAAAGTAGGTGCAATACGCAACTGAAAGACAGTTGTCAGACGAAACTCACCCAATACTCCTACCTGGAAGCCCTCATCCCAACGATCCTGATCACAACCGATCGAATAGGTCTGTGTAGTGCCATCGGCAGAGGTCAACACCTGAGGCCCTACATTAGTAAACTCCAAATCTTGTAAATGAGTTCCTACCAGGATACCGAAATGAAAAGGACGCAGATCTGTGTACGGACGATTCTCAACCGTCCGTTCTTGAGCAAAAAGGCTCAAACTCGTCAATAGCAGACACACGGAAAAAAGAACTGTTCTCTTCATTCTATACAAATAACGTAAGACCACTAACAATATTATTTGGGGTTATAAAAGCGTACTTATTTTTATTCAAAGTATAAATAAGAGAAAAAATATATCACCATTTGTAGGTATTTGCAGAAAAAATTCTATCTTTGCAAAGTGTGAACAAGCCTCTCTTTACAGAGACGTCTACTTGCCACAAGAAAACAAAACATTATTATTAACTATAAAACAAAATCATTATGGCTTACGTAATTGGTGAAAACTGCGTTGCTTGCGGTACATGTATCGACGAGTGCCCCGTAGGAGCTATCTCTGAGGGCGACATCTACAAAATCAACCCCGATGAGTGCACAGAGTGCGGTACCTGCGCTTCTGTATGCCCCAATGAGGCTATCAGCCTGCCCGAGTAACGATAGTTACCGACAATACGTGGAGGCCCGGCATTCTTCTTGAATGCCGGGCCTCCTTTGATTATATGGAACACTTACCGTATCGAGACCGTTTCTTGAATCGACTAGCAATACAGAGTTCCTCACTCAATACTTCCTACGCCAGCACCCTTACCCTACTTATATAAATCCATCCCATACGCTTAAGGTACATAACCCATCCCAGGGAAAAGGCATTGCATTCTCAAGGGTCTCTCATCCGCGCCGAGACAAAAGACTACCTTCCTATCTCAGTCATTGAACATCCTGCCTTATAACCCCATTGCCGGTCGTTAGAGACGGAATCGCCATTATTCTAATGACCGAATTAAGAATCAAGATAATAGATGCCAAGATTGTCTTAAGCCATTTGCCAACAGCCCATGGTCTTCAGAAGACAAAGAGGATAACAACAAAAAGAGAGTGTATCAAAATTCCGGCACACCCTTTTTTCATATCCAAGCAGTAAAGGATGTAT
>ERZ857521.1312-NODE-1312-length-30680-cov-3.842351_pt1 | contig 30680 bp, 30 predicted proteins | sample MGYA00519701_ERZ857521 | MGnify/ENA primary metagenome ERZ857521 (study PRJEB31778, sample SAMEA3449346) | human gut metagenome | biome: human gut; feature: human-associated habitat; material: faeces | place: United Kingdom | collected 2010/2012 ...
TGTACGATGGCTTTGCCAGAACCGCCGAGGCAGAGGGCTTCCCGGAACTGGCTGCCAAGTTCCGTCTGGTAGCTGCCATCGAAAAGCGCCATGAGGAACGCTACCGTGCCCTGCTGCGCAATGTGGAGACCGCCCAGGTCTTCGAGAAGAGCGAAGTAAAGGTATGGGAGTGCCGCAACTGCGGTCATATCGTTGTGGGCACCGCCGCTCCGGAGGTCTGCCCCACCTGCCTGTACTCCAAGAGCTTCTTCGAGATCCACAGCGACAACTATTGATCCCATCAAAAAAAGCACCCGGATACCGGGTGCTTTTTCTTGTGTGCCGGGATGTCCGGTTTCTATTTCTTCCGGGGGTTCCGGCGGATCTCCACTTCCAGCTGTTCACCGGGTTTCCCGATATACTGCCGGGACTCCCGGAGCCGCTCCTCCATTCCGGCAATCTCCTCCCGGAGCTGCCGGCGGCTCTTTTTCCGGTTCATCCGCAGGAACATCTGGTACCGGTCCTGCAATGTTTCAGCCCTGGGCGGGAACCGGATCACCTCATCGCCGATCCGGCAGCCCTCCAGCTCATTGCGGCAGATCTCATCATCCAGCACCGCCATATAGAGCGCATAACGGGTAAATTCCCTGAGCGGCATCCGGATCAGCCACCAGCGGCGGGCAGTCACCCCCACCCCCACTGCCAGTCCGCCCAGAAGCGCTGCCTTGTGTCCTCGTCTCATACTGTTTTCCCTCCCGTTTCCAGTTTGGCTTCAAAGCCGCCTGTCTGTTTTTGGGGCGCGGCTTTTTCTGTACTCATTCTGCCAGACAGGATTCAACCCCCGATGAACATTTTTTGAAAATTCCGCATATCCATCGGGGCGCTGGTATGGTACAATCAAACCAGAACCGAATGGGAGGGAAAAACCATGCGCATCCTCATGCTGGGAAACAGCTTTACCACCGCCAATGACCTGCCTGCTCAGCTGGCGGCCCTCACCGGGGCGGAGGTGGTCTGCCATACCCGGGGCGGGGCACGGCTTTCGGAACACCTGAACCCCGGTACCCGTTTAGGCGCCCGTACCCAGGCCGCCCTCGCCGGGGAACACTGGGACTATGTCGTGCTCCAGGAGATGAGCCATGGCCCCTGCACCTCTCCAGGGAGCTTCTTTGCCAGTGTGGAGCGGCTCTGCGCCCAGATCCGTGCCGCCGGAGCAGTGCCGGTTCTCTATACCACCTGGGCCTATCAGGAGGGCGGCGCCAAACTGGCTGCCAAGGGCTGGGACTATGAGACAATGGCCCGGGCCCTTTCGGAGGCCTACCGGCAGGCGGCCCGGGAGAATCACGCCCTGCTTGCCGAGGTGGGAGAGCAATTCCATGAGCGCTCCCGCACAGAGAATCTCTACGCTGCCGACAGCGTCCACCCCAATGCCCTGGGAAGCCGGATTGCGGCTGAAACCCTGGCATCTGTGATACAAAAACACAAGGAGAACTGAACCATGATCCGTGAAATCTGCAAAGACGAACACTTTCTGGCACAGAAAGCAGAGCCTGCCGCACCGGAGGATCTTCCGGTGGCAGCGGACCTGCTGGAAACCCTGATTTTCCACAAGGAGGGCTGTGTGGGCATGGCTGCCAACATGATCGGCGTCAACAAGCGCATCATTGCCGTGGAGAACGAAGGCTCCTATCTGGTGATGCTGAACCCTGAAATCCTGCGGCGTTCCGCCCCCTATGATACCGAGGAGGGCTGTCTTTCCCTGTCCGGCACCCGTCCGGTCCGGCGATGGAATTCCATCAAGGTGCGCTGGCAGAATGAACAGTTCCAGACCCGCATCAAGACCTTCACCGGCTGGACTGCCCAGATTATCCAGCATGAGATCGATCACTGCGAGGGGATACTGATATGAAGAAATGCCGGATTACCGTCATGCGGATCGCCCGGTATGACGACCTGATCAAACAGTATGAAAACCCCATGGAGCACCCCTGTGACATGGAGCTGGGACAGGTGTTCCTTGCCAACGGCTGGGAAAAGCCTGCCAGGTTCTGTCAGAGCGCCTGGGATACACTCTCCCCCTTTGTACTGGCCCTGAGCCACGGCGGAGAGGGCTTCTATGACGGCTGGATGAAAAATCCCCGGTCCGCCATGCTCTCCTGCAACGATGGATTCCGCCCGGTGAGCTTCCTGGTGGAAGCCCTGGACGAGGACGCAGACTGACCCCCTCTTTTCTCCCCCTCCTGACCGCATAAAAAGCCGGAGCATCTGGTTCTGCCAGAAGCTCCGGTTTTTTTCGTATATTCAGGAGAGCTGTTCCAGCTCCCGCTCAATCAGCGAAACCGCAAGGCCAAAGGCCTGGATGCGCCGGTTCGCCAGAGTGATCTGGGATTTATACCGGCTGGGGTTCTCCTTCCCCTCCAGCGTCCTGACCGTTTCCCGCAGCTTGTGCAGGGTGGAGTCGATCTGCCGTTTGGCCTCCTGGAGTTCTTCTTTAGTGCAGGTCATTTTGTGCCTCCTTGTGCCGCTCATTCGCCCCGGTGCTGCCGCACCCCGAACCACACCGCGCCGCAGACTGCCCCGAACGCCGCTGCCAGGCAGGGGTAGTAGATGCCGACCGGGAGCTGTCCCACCGCCGGATGGCTCAGTACACAGAACACTCCGGCAACACCCGCCGCCAGAATGCTCAGCAATAAGCCGTGCAGAGTATGGTTTTCCCGGAGTTCCGGGGAGCCGGACCACCCCTCCCGGAGTTCCAGCAGATGGAGCAGGGTCTCCTGATCCTCCAGGCCCCGGATCACGAAGCAGGTGCGGCGGGTCACCGTCTGATCGAAGCGACGCAGCTGACAGGTGACCGCATAACCGGTGCGATTCTCCCGGATCTGTTCCACCCGCAGGATCTCCTCAGCGGCGGCGGGCAGAACCGGGGAACGGGCCATCTCCCGCAGGCGCTGCTGCACCCGGACGGTCCCCTTGGCCCAGTCAAGCGCTGAATGCCCCATACCCGCCAGCTGCCGGGCATCCGCCACAAAGAGCCGGTCGTCCCGGGTCAGGAAATAGAGGGTGGCATCCCGCACGGTATTCTGTCCCAGACGCAGGGCCAGGACTACCAGCAGCACTGTAACCCCCAGCCAGAGCCCCACCGAAACCATCCGCATGGGCCAGCCCAGCATAAACCCCAGGGCGGTGCCTCCCAGCACCAGCGCCAAAGCCAGCATCGCTATGCCCAGAATGCCGCCCAGGGTGCGCAGGCTGTACCGGCTCTGCTTCTGGGTATCCCGGGACATCCAGACCTGTTTGAGTTCCATTTGCATCTTCCTCCCGGGTGTTCGTCACTGCGCAATCAGCAGACGGGTCAATGCTCCATATTCCTGCCGGAGATCCGGGTCCAGTCCACTGTCTGTGACAATGCAGTGCACTGCCGCCAGGGGACACAGCTTGTACAGCGCTGTTTTTCCGAACTTGCTGTGCTCCGACAGACAATAGCTCTCCCGGGCCTGGGCCATGGCGGCAATTTTTGTGGCGGCTTCCAGCTCACTGGCCGTACTCAGCCCGAAATCCCGGTCCACACCGTTGACGCCGATGAATGCCTTGTCATATTTCATCGACTGGATCTGGCTGACGGTGGTAGGCCCTTCGATGGTCTCGGCGTTCTTCAGATACAGTCCGCCCAGCAGGATCAATACACAGGATTCCCGGTTTTTCAGCTCCTGGGCAATCCGGATCGAATTGGTGATGACGGTCAGATTCCGGGCAGTCATATACCGGGGCATCAGCGATGTCACCGAGCTGGAATTGAGCAGGATGGTCTCCCCGTCCCGGATCAGACCGGCTGCGGCAGCCGCGATCTTTTCCTTGAGATCACTGTCCCGGGAGCTGCGCCGGTCATAACTGAGGTTTTCAGCTACCTCCTCTACAATCATCGCGCCGCCATGGGTACGGCGGATCAATCCGTTCTGTTCCATACTGGTCAGATCCCGCCGGATTGTAGAGCCGGATACATTCAGAATCCGGGCCAGGTCCGCCACCGACATGGACCGGTGTTCTGTGAGCTCATTCATAATACGGATCTGCCGCTCTTCCTCAAACATTCTGATCCTCCCCCACTGGTGATATTTCTATCTATCTTATCATATTCCATGAATAAATTCCAGATATAAAAATAAATGAGCATAAATGATCGTTTAACTCTTGACAATCTTCCGGATTATCCGTAAAATAGAGGCATAATGAGCTCATTTGTGATCGTTTTGATTATTTGTGATTATTTTATGGAGGCTTTATCATGCGTTACTACGACTATCTCAATCCCTCTGTCAACTTCATGGGACCCGGCTGCGTCAAGGAACTCGGCCATAGATGCGAACTGCTGAACATGAAGAAACCCCTGATCGTTACCGATGATTTCCTGGCCAGCGTGGAAAATGGCCCGGTTGCCCAGAGCCTTGCTTCCCTGAAGGAAAAGGGAATCGAAAGCGTGATCTTCACCGGTGTGGAACCCAACCCCAAAATCGAAAACTGCTACGAAGGCCTGAAGGTTTACCAGGAAAACGGCTGTGATTCCATCATCACCATCGGCGGCGGCTCCGCCCATGACTGCGGCAAGGGTATCGGTATTGCCGCCACCCATGAGGGCTATCTGGCTGATTATGCCGGCATTGAAACCCTTACCAATCCTCTGCCTCCGGTCATCGCTGTCAACACAACCGCTGGTACTGCCAGTGAAGTAACCCGTCACTGTGTGCTCACCGACCGTTCCACCAAGCTCAAGTTTGTCATTGTGAGCTGGCGCAATGTTCCGCTGGTTTCCTTCAACGACCCGATGATGATGCTCTCGGTTCCCAAGGGTCTGACTGCTGCCACCGGTATGGATGCCCTGACCCATGCCATTGAGGCCTATGTTTCGGTGGACGCCAACCCCGTAACCGATGCTGCCGCCATCCAGTCCATCAAGCTCATTGCCCAGAACCTGCGTCAGGCTGTGGCAAACGGTGAGAATATCAAGGCCCGTGAAAACATGGCCTATGCCTCCTTCCTGGCCGGTCTGGCCTTCAATAACGGCAACCTGGGCTATGTACACGCCATGGCACATCAGCTGGGCGGTCAGTACGATATGGCGCATGGTGTTGCCAATGCCATGCTCCTGCCCACCGTAGAGGAGTATAACCTCATCTCCAACCCCGAAAAGTTCCGGGATATTGCCATCTTCATGGGCAAAAATGTGGAAGGCCTTTCGCTGATGGATGCCGCCCATGCTGCTGTTGACGCCATGCGTGAACTGGCGGAAGATGTGGGCATTCCCAGCGGCCTGGCCCAGATGGGCGTCAAGGAAGAGGACTTCGAGCTCATGGCAGAAAATGCCCTCCGGGACGGCAACGCATTCTCCAACCCCAGAAAGGGTACCAAGGAGGATATTATCAGTCTGTTCCGCAAGGCCATGTAAAACCTGGATTCAGTTCCCCATCACAGAAAAAAGGATCGGCATAACAGCCGATCCTTTTTGTTTTCGGATCACAGGCGCTTTTCCAGTTCCAGCGTCACACAGAGGGCAGCTGTCAGGTAGACAGCCAGCGTAATTGCCTCAAACACAATGGAGAGATAGGGCCGGGGATAGTAGACAGCCAGTTTCTCCATGAACAGCCGCACCGGGAAATAGAATCCCAGCCAGGCTGTAACCTGATAAAAGCGCAGCCGGAACCGCCGTACCGACGGTGCGGGCCGGGGATTTTTCTGCCAGGCATATTCAAAGCCGCCGATGACTGCCACCATGGGCAGGAAACTGAGAATGCCGAAAAAGACGCTCTGCAGTACAAACACCGCCAGGAACTGGATGATCAGCACCATGACCTCCAGCATCACCAGAATGGCAAAGAGCTGCCGGAAGTGGGTCTCCTGGTTCTCCCGCACCGGCGGAAGGTCCTGGTCGTTCTCATAGTCATCATGGAGCAGATAGTCGGCGGTGACCCCGAAGGTCCGGCTGAGCTGCACCAGATTGTTCGCGTCCGGCAGGGCACTGCCCTGTTCCCACCGGGATACCGCCTGCCGGGATACACCCAGCCGGTCTGCCAGCTCCTCCTGGGAAAGTCCATGGGCTTTGCGCTGGGCTGTGATCTTTTCAGATAGTTTCATAGGTATTCCTCCTTGGTACTCCGCTGAGATTATCTTACCGGATTGAGCGGAAAAATGCCACCACCTTTCTGCGACATTTCCGCAACAAGAGGTTACATGGGCGAAATCATGCTGTACATCCGGGGTTTCTGGCTGTTTCCCGGGAAATCCGCCGCCTGTTTCCGGAGCTGTGCAGCCCGGTCAGCCAGCCCTGCCGTCCCTCCTTATATATAAGGAAGCGCCATGTACTCCGGAAGGATTCTGCCCTCTGACAAACTGCCCATCTGCTCACCCGGAACGCTCCCCTGACCCTCTCACTGGTCAGGGGAGCGTTATTTTTGCAGGAAATGCACCATTTTGCAATGCAGCAGCTCCTGCAGGATTATCCCTGCCTCCGCACCGCAGACATATCTGATTCCATACACCTCCACAAACGGAAATCTGCATTTTCATATTATTCCTGTTTTCCTTCGGACGCACAAATTGCAAGTTATCATTCATTTTCTCGTGACAAACGACTGAATTTGCCCAATTTATCCCATATTTTTTGCATGGCAGCCCATAGCTTTCATTCATACCCTTTGTGATTTACGCCAGCTTTCCATGGGGAAATCTGACTTTTTTGTAAATTGCTATGAAATACCCGAATTGAAAAATATATTTATTGCTTTTCAATAAAAATGCAAGTATAATTTTGTTCAAGTCTTCGCTGACTTCCAGGAACAACCGCCTGTATTTCATAGGGAGACAGATTTTCAGTCCTTGTGCGAGAGGAGAATTTGATTTGAAACGCTATATTGCCAAAAGACTTGCAATGGTAGTTCTGCTGCTGTTCGGTATGAGCTTTATTGTCTTTGCGAGCCTGTACATCACTCCGCGGGACCCGGCCCAGATGGTTGCCGGTGCCGCTGCCACCGAAGCAGAAATCGCCAATGTCCGGGCCAGCCTGGGTCTGGATAAGCCATTCCTGGTTCAGTATGGCATCTATCTGAAAAATCTCCTCACCCTGGATCTGGGAACTTCCTATGCCACCCGCCAGCCCATCATCGATGAGATTGCCGTGCGCCTGCCCATTACCATCAACCTGGCTACTGCCGCTATCCTCATCGCTGTGCTGGTGGGCATTCCGCTGGGCATCCTCACCGCACTCAAGCGGGATACCTGGCTGGATAACCTGCTCACCACCACATCGCTGTTTGCCATCTCCATTCCCAACTTCTGGCTGGGTACCATGCTTATGCTCATCTTCGCCGTCAAGCTCAAGTGGCTGCCCACCGGCGGCATGACCGATTTCTTCTGGACTCCCACCGGCTTCCGGCAGGCCATTCTGCCGGCTCTGGCCCTGTCCACCTCCACCATTGCCAGCTTCATGCGCATCGGACGGTCCGCCATGCTGGATGTGCTCCAGTCTGACTATATCCGCACCGCCAAGGCCAAAGGCATTCCCCAGAAGAAGGTGGTATTCGTCCATGCCCTGCGCAATGCCATGATCCCGCTGCTCACCCAGTTCGGCACCAGCTTCGGCGGTCTGCTGGGCGGCGCCATCATCACCGAGCAGGTATTTGTCATCAACGGCCTGGGCACCTACCTCATCAACGCCATCAATACGGTCAACTACCCGGTAGTACAGAGCACCGTCCTGGTGATTGCCACTATGTTCGTTCTCATCAATCTGGCGGTGGATCTGATCTACTGCCTGGTAGACCCCCGAGTCAAGTATGAATAAGGAGCAAGCCATGACAAAACGACCCTCTTTCCTGGCGAAAGCCACCGAAAAACTTCTGAAAAACAAACTGGCTGCTCTCTGCTTTGTCCTGCTGGTACTGGAAGTACTGCTGCTTCTCATCACCCCCTGGATCGCACCCCATGACCCTGAAGCTACCAACGCAGCCATCAAATTTGCCCCCGGCTTCTGGGCCAAGTTCAGCAGCGACCCGGCAGTCCGGGCTTCCTATGTACCCGGCTACCTGCTGGGCACCGACAACCTGGGACGGGATACCCTGTCCCGTCTGCTCTGGGGCGGACGTGTCTCCCTCACCGTGGGTGTGGTATCCACTGCCATGGGATTGTTCCTGGGCGTGATCCTGGGCATGCTGGCTGGCTACTATCCCAAGCTGGATAACCCCATCATGCGCTTTATGGATCTGCTCTTCACCTTCCCGGGTGTTCTGCTGGCAATGCTCATCATCGGCATGCTCGGCCCCAGCACCTTCAATGCCACCCTGGCGATCAGCATCTGGTCAGTCCCCAGCTTCGCCCGTATGGTCCGGGGCAAGGTGCTGCAGATCAAACAGGAGGACTATATCCTGGCGATCCGGTCGCTGGGCGCCACCGATTTCCGCATCATCTTCTTCCATGTGCTCAAGAATGCCCTGCCGCTGATCATCGTCATTGCCACCATGCGCATGGCTTCGTCCATTATCTCCATCTCCACCCTGAGCTATCTGGGTATGGGCGTTCCGGCTCCCGCGCCGGAATGGGGCAGCATGATCGCCACCGGCAAGGGCTTCATGTGGGAAGCCCCCGAGCTCATCATCATTCCCGGCGTTGCCGTGATGATCACTGTCATCTGCTTCAACATTCTGGGCGACAAGCTCCGGGATATCCTGGACTCCAGCCTGCGTGACTGACGCATCATTTGTTTTCCCTGAGCAATCCGTTCCCCACGGACCGCTCTCCATACAACCACAATAAAAAGGAGCGATACCCAATGAAAAAACCTTTCCGAAGATGGCTGGCTGCCCTGATGGCCGCCTCGATGACCCTGGCTCTGACCGCCTGCTCCGGAGGTGACAACTCCTCCACTGCCGGTGTTTCCGGAGACAAGATGTTCAATGTTGTCATGACCTCCAACTACTCCGGTTTTGACCCGCTGCGCACCAACGATACCGTTTCCGCCAGCGTCAACACCCAGATCTATGAAACCCTCTATCGTCTGGAGGACGACGGCAGCTTCACTCCCCTGCTGGCAGAGAGCCTGCCTGAGTATTCCGAGGACGGCAAGACTGTAACAGTCAAGCTGCGTTCCGGTGTTACCTTCCATGACGGCACTCCCTTCAATGCGGATGCTGTCATCAACACCTTCAACTGCATCAAGGACCCCGATTTCGGCTCCACCCGTGCCTCTCTGGCAAGCTCCATCGAGAGCATGGAAGCCCCCGATGAGAACACCGTTGTATTCCACCTGAGCTATCCCGACGGCGTATTCCTGGCAAAGCTCTCCCATGTGAACTCGGCTATCGTTTCCCCCACTGCCCAGCAGAACCAGGATCTGATGGTACAGCCCTGCGGTACCGGCCCCTACAAGTTTGTAAGCGCTGTATCCGGCTCCAATGTGGTACTCACCCGCAACGATGAGTACTGGGGCCAGAAGGCTCAGATCAAGGACGTGACCTACACCGTCATCACCGAGGAATCCACTGCCCTCTCCCGTCTGGAGACCGGCGAGGCTGACCTGATGCCCTCCATCACCGTGGAAAACCTGTCCCGTGTGGAGGCTATGCCCAATGTGACCCTGGCAACCGGTGACACTGCCCAGATCTACTACATGGTGCTGCGTCCCAACTCCTCGGTGAACCCCCTGATGTCAAACCAGGACTTCCGTACTGCCATTGCCAAGGCTCTGGACACCGAAGGCTATGTAAACTACATCATGGAAGGCCATGCTGAGCATGCCAAGAGCATCATCGGCCCCAAGATCTTCGGCTATACCGAGGAAGCTGAAAGCTCCTACATCGGCTATGACCCGGAAGGCGCCAAGAAGCTGATTGAGGAAAACGGCTGGGCAGATGAACCCATCACCTTCCTGATCCCCAGCAATCCCACCTATACCCCCATGGGCGAATACTTCGAGTCCAACCTCAAGGCTGCCGGCTTCAACAATGTAAAGCTGGAGACCATGGACTGGGCTGCCTGGCTCAACGAGAGCAAGGCTGAGAACCGCTTTGACATCACCCTGTCGGCCTGGAGCAATGTGACCCGGGACGGCACCGAGCTGCTGGAACCCAACTGGGAGAGCACCGCTTCCTCCCGTACCAAGATTAACGACGCCGAATTCGACGCGCTGGTACTGGAGAGCAAGACCACTGTAAACGATGATGAGCGTATTGCGGCTCTGGAAGCTGCCAACAAGCTGCTCATGGAGAAGGCCTATGCTGTGCCGATTCTGAACACTGAACAGCGCTATGCCTACAACAGCGCCTATGGCAATGTAACTCTGAACAGCCAGGGCATCTTCTACCTGAACGAATTCACCTGCAACTGATCCGGGAACTGACAACCCCGTTTGTCAGCAGTCCCAGCTGCCTGTAATCCATCTGCGGCGCTGCCGCACCCTGCCGTAAGCCGTCCGGGGCGGTCTGTTTCCAGTTTCGGTGAACAGCCAGCCCGGGCGGTTTTTTCGGCTTGATTCCTTTGGCTGTACCATCAGCCGTCTGTTATCCAACCACTTACTGACCATCGAACTTCGGGAGGACTATCTACCATGTCAGACACCGTTCTGGAAGTCAAAAATCTTGTAACCACCTTCCGGATCAACAAGAAGGAATATCCGGTGATCCGGGATATTTCCTTTGAGATCCATGAAAACGAAACGCTTTGCATGGTGGGCGAAAGCGGCTGCGGCAAAAGCGTTACCACCCTTTCGGTCATGGGACTGCTGCCGGAAAACGGCGCTGTCCGCAGCGGCAGCATCAAGCTCTGCGGTGAGGAACTGCTGGGCATGTCCCCCCGTCAGCTCGGACAGGTGCGGGGCAAAAAAATGGGCATGATCTTCCAGGAGCCCATGACCAGCCTCAATCCCCTGCTCACCATCGGCTATCAGCTCACTGAGGGCCTGCGCCGGCACCATGGAATGTCCAAGGCCGAAGCCCATGCCACCGCTGTTTCCTATCTGGAAAAGGTGGGCATTGCCAATGCCGAGGAACGCATGAAGCAGTTCCCCTTCCAGCTCTCCGGCGGCCTGCGTCAGCGCATCATGATCGCCATGATGATGTCCCTCCAGCCCCGGCTGCTCATTGCCGATGAGCCCACCACTGCCCTGGATGTGACCATCCAGAAGCAGGTGCTGCTGCTCCTGAACCAGCTCAAGCAGGATATGAAAACCGGTATCCTGTTCATCACCCATGACCTGGGCGTTGTAGCCCAGATCGCCGACCGGGTGATCGTGCTCTACTCCGGCTCCAAGGTGGAGGAGGGCGCCACCCGGCAGATCTTCGAAAATCCGCTGCACCCCTATACCAACGGCCTGATTGCAGCGGTCCCCAATGTGGACTCGGATGAATTCGAGATCCGGCCCATTCCCGGCACCTTCCCCAGCATCACCGAGGAGATCGGCGGCTGCCGCTTCCATCCCCGCTGCCCCTATGCCACCGAACGCTGCCGGCAGGAAGTGCCCCAGGCGCTGGAATATGAGCCCGGCCATTTTGTGGCCTGTCACAAGGTAGAGGAGGAAAACAAGTGAGCGATCAGAAACAAGTGCTCCTGGAGCTGAACAAACTCAAGAAATACTTCCCGGTGCGCAAAGGCGTGAACCTCAAGGCGGTGGAGGACATCTCCCTGAAGATCTATGAGGGAGAGAAATTCGGCGTGGTAGGCGAAAGCGGCTGCGGCAAATCCACCCTGGGCCGGGTGATCCTCCAGCTCTATCCCCAGACCAGCGGCGCCTGTGTGTACTACGGCAAATCCCTGGAGGAGGTTTCCCCTGCCTATGTCGCCAAGGAGATCGCCCACCTCACCCAGTACCAGCAGAAGGCCAAAGAATTCTACCAGAAGTCCCTGGAGATCGACCGGAAGATCGCCGAGCTCAATACCCGGCTGGACGCCCTGTCCGCCCAGGGGACTGACCGGGAGGTCAAGGCGCACTGGAAGCTCTCCAAGGAGATCGCCGAGCTGGAATACCGCTCCCATGAACTGCGCAAGGATGCCTCCCGGCAGCTCCGGGAGGGCTCCCGCACTGCCGGTTCGCTGATCCTGTGCGAGAACATCGCCGAGATCCAGCAGCTCTTCCAGAAGGCGCTGGAATGTTCGCTGAAGGCCCGGGAGGCCCAGGAACAGTACGACCGCTCAGACGCCCGCTACGGCGAGGCTCTGGTGGAGGGTCAGGCCGATGCCCAGGCTGAAAAGGAGCTGGAGGAATACGGCACCCAGGCGGCCCGGTACCGTGCCGAAGCCCGGAAATGGCGGGAACAGGCCTTCTCCTTCCGGGGGAAGAATATCCAGATGATCACCGAGCGGTGCGGCGATCCCGAATACTGGGACAAGCTGGACCGCAACTATGAAACCGGCATCAACCTGGGCAAGCTCTCCCCGTCCGAGCTGCGGGCGCTGCGCCGGGATATGCAGATGATCTTCCAGGACCCGGCTGCCAGCCTTGACCCCCGGCAGTCTATCGGCAAGGCCATTGAGGAGGTCTTTGACATCCACACCGACTACGGCCCCCAGCTCAAAAAGGAAAAGACCCTGGAACTGCTGGACCGGGTGGGCCTCAAGGCCGAACAGTATGACTCCTATCCCCATCAGCTCTCGGGCGGTCAGAAGCAGCGTGTGGGCATTGCCCGTGCCATCGCCCTGAATCCCAAGTTCGTGGTGCTGGATGAGTCAGTCTCCGCCCTGGATGTATCGGTGCAGGCACAGATCCTCCAGCTGCTGGACGAGCTCCGGGATCAGCAGGGTCTGACCTACTTCTTCATCACCCATAACCTGGGCGTGGTCAAGCACTTCTGCGACCGTGTCATGGTCATGTATCTGGGCAACCTCTGTGAGCTCTCCCCCAGCCATGCCCTCTTTGACAAGCCCCTGCACCCCTATACCCGCTCCCTGTTCGATGCGGTTCCCCGTCCGGCAGTCCGGGACGGCCTGGATACCTCCGGCGTACTGGAAGGCGAAGTGCCCTCGGCGGTAAATCCCCCCAAGGGCTGTCCCTTCCACACCCGCTGTCCCCACTGCACCGACCGCTGCAAAACCGATAAGCCCGCCATCCGGGAAGTAGCCCCCGGACATCTTGTGGCCTGCCATCTCTATGACTGATCCCATCTCACGAAAGGAGTCCGCTATGCAGTTCATTCCCAACTACCTGCCCTATCCCTCGGTACGCTATCCCATCTATGCCCGCAATGGCATGGTCTGTGCCTCCAGCCCCCAGGCTGCGGCTGCCGGTCTGGAAGCCATGAAGAAGGGCGGCAACGCCATGGACGCAGCCGTTGCCACTGCCGCTGCCCTGACTGTCTGTGAACCCACCGCCAACGGCATTGGTTCCGATGCCTTTGCCCTCATCTGGGTGGAAAAGGAGAAGAAGCTCTACGGCCTCAACGCCAGCGGTTTCTCCCCCCGGAACATCTCCATTGACGCCCTGAAGGCCCAGGGTCACGAAACCATGCCCACCTATGGCTGGGCACCCACCATGGTTCCCGGCGCTCCGGCTGCCTGGGCCGCTGTGGCCAACCGCTTCGGAGCCCTGCCCATGACCGAGAGCATGGCTCCGGCTATCCGCTATGCCCGGGAAGGCTATCCGGCTTCCCCCAACCTGGCCCGGATGTGGAAGCGTGCCTATGATAAGTTCACCACTGTGCTCCAGGGCGAGGAGTATGCCGCCTGGTTTGATACCTTCACTCCGGAGGGCCGCTGTCCCGCAGCCGGTGATATGATCCGCCTGCCCGATCATGCCGACACCCTGGAGGAGATCGCCCGCACCCAGGCCGAGAGCTTCTACCGGGGCGCCCTGGCTGAGAAGATCGTTGCCGACAGCCAGAAGCACGGCGGCTTCTTCTGTGCCGAGGACTTTGCGGAGTATCAGCCCCAGTGGGTGGAGCCCATCTCGGTGGATTACCGGGGCTATACCGTCTGCGAGATCCCGCCGAACGGTCAGGGCATCGTGGCACTGATGGCACTGAATATCCTCAAGGAGTTCTCCTTCCCCGAGAAGGAATCCATCGACACCTACCACAAGCAGTGGGAGGCCATGAAGATCGCCTTTGCTGACGGCAAGTACCATGTCACCGATCCCCGGTACATGAAGGTGTCTCCGGCGGATCTGCTGGCTCCGGAATACGGTGCGCACCGGGCTGTCCAGATCACCGATACCGCCGCCGAGCCCTGTCCCGAACTGCCCCCCAAGAGCGGTACCGTCTACTTCTGCACCGCTGACGGCGAGGGCAACATGGTATCCTTTATCCAGAGCAACTACATGGGCTTTGGTTCGGGTATTGTGGTGGAGGGCACCGGCATCTCCCTGCAGAACCGCGGTCACGACTTCTCCCTGAATCCCGAGGACGCCAACGCTCTGGCGCCCGGCAAGAAGTCCTACCACACCATTATCCCCGGCTTCCTGCTCAAGGACGGCGAAGCGGTGGGTCCCTTCGGCGTGATGGGCGGCTATATGCAGCCCCAGGGCCATGTGCAGGTGGTGATGAACCTGGTGGACTTCCATCTTAATCCCCAGCAGGCGCTGGATGCCCCACGCTGGCAGTGGATCAAGGGCAAGACCTTCCAGGTGGAGGACCGCTTCTCCAATGAGATCGCCAAGCAGCTGGCCCTTCGGGGACACGATGTCCAGGTGGCGCTGGACAATGTAGCCTTCGGACGGGGTCAGATGATCCTCAAACTGGAAAACGGCACTCTGGTGGGCGGCACCGAAGGCCGTACCGACAGCAACATCGCCTGCTGGTAAACCACCGGCTCTTCCGCACAAATCCATAAAACAAAACCCCCGGGCCGGCACGAACGACTGCCGGTCCGGGGGTTTTTGCTTTTACTGGGTATGCCGGGGTCCGTGATTTTTGCCCGGAAATCTGCTATAATTGGAGTGGAATTTCCCAGAGAGATGGAGGCGATCCCGGTGAAAGGATTCAACCGTACAGAGCCGCTCTTTTCGCTGTGCGGGCTGCAGTGTGCCCTCTGCCCCATGCATCTGGACGGTCACTGTCCCGGATGCGGCGGCGGTGCCGGAAACCAGAGCTGTGCCATTGCCCGGTGTTCACTGGAACAGGGCGGGGTGGCGTTCTGTACCCAATGCGCCCGCTACCCCTGCGAACGGTATGACGGCTTTGATGCCTGTGACTCGTTTGTGCCGCACCAGACCCGTCAGCGGGATCTGGACCATCTGCAGGCTGTGGGGCTGGAACCCCTGCTGGCAGAGATGCGGGAGAAAACCCGCCTGCTGGAATGCCTTCTGACCGGGTACAACGACGGACGGCACAAGACCCTGTTCCGGACGGCGGCCTATCTGCTTCCATTGCCCGAGCTGCGCGCTGTGCTGGATCAGCTCGGGAGTGAGCCCGGCCTCCGGGAACTGCCGCCCAAGGAGCGTGTCCGGACAGCGGAAACCCTGCTCCGGGCCGCAGCTGACCGGCAGGGGCTGGAACTGAAGCTACGCCGGAAACCGAAAACCCAATCCTGAGGTGATGGATATGAAACGATTCTTCCCGGGAGCGGCGCTGCTGCTCACACTGGCTCTGACCGCCTGCACCCCTTCGCCGGATGCGGAGGCGTCCGGGGCTGCGGAACTGCCCTATACTGAGGGACAGCTCTATGCTGCCGCCTGGCTGGGCTGGCAGGACACCGGGGATCTCTCCCGGTATGCCGACCTCTGCCCGGAGATTGAGGAGGCCCCGGTGCTGCATCTCTCGGACGGGGAATACTGGCTGATTCTGCCCCGTTATCCGGGCACTGCGCTGGAGGTAAGCCAACTGGACATCAATACCTCCGAAGCCCGGCTGGTCTACTCCGACCCGGACTGCGAAGCGCTGATCCTCCAGTGCAATATCAGCGATATTTTCCCGGATGCCGAAATCCGTCTGCGCTGCGAGGAAGGGGAAGCGGAGTTCTCCCCCTATATCTCCCTGCGGGATGGCTCGGTGGTACTGGGCCCGGAGGGTCTGGACCTCACCCGGGAGTAAAGAACACCCACCTGCAATGATGAAAGAAAGGAAGCGGTTCGGATGGATCGACGCGTTATGGTAATACTGGCAGAGGGCTTTGAGGAAGGGGAAACCACTACCATCATCGATGTACTGCGGCGGGCGGGGTTTGAAACCCATGCGGTCAGCCTCACCGGGGAGCTGGTCACCGGTGCCCATGGCATGCGCCTGATGGCTGACCGTATCCTGGACAGCGAGGGCTTCCGGGACTATGATATGATCGTCCTGCCCGGCGGCTGGGGCGCTGCGGACAACATGGCAGCCGATTCCCGTCTGACCGAACTGCTGCGCTGGTATGCCGCCCAGCCGGAAAAGTATGTGGCAGCCATGTGTGCTGCTCCGGGAGTACTGGCAAAGGCGGGGATCACCGCCGGAAAGACGGTGACCTCCTATCCCGGCCCCAAGCTGGAGCCTCTCTTTGAAGATGCCCGCTATATCACCGACACGGTGGCCTTTGACGACCACCTCATCACCAGCCGGGGCCCTGCCACCGCTCTGCCCTTTGCCTTTGCGCTGGTGGATCAGTTGGGCGGGGACAGCGCCTTTATCAAGGAGCGTTTCCTCTACCGGGCACTCAAGGAATACAATGACTGATCCCCACGGCGCCTAAAAACGCCGCCGGATTCTGACCGTCAAAAAAAGCACCTCTTTCAGGGTTTCGCTGAAAGAGGTGCTTTTTTATATTGTAAGAAGCGCCTGGTATTCTCCCGGGGTGTTGACATTGACAAATTCCCCGGGGCGGTCTGCCGGAAGGACCCGCACAGCCCGGCCCGCAAACAGATCCCGCAGCCGGTACTCCCCCGAGGCGATCTGCCGCTCCACTGCCGGGAGCAGCCGCCGGGAATAGAGCCCTACGGTGGGGAACAGATGCCCGCCGGCACTGAAGATACAGGCCTCGTCCCGGTCGGGGTCAGCCTGGGCAAACAGTTCCAGTACCGTTTCGGTGCGAAAATAGGGCATATCACAGGGCAGCAGGAACACCCACTCCCGCCCGGCATCCATCAGGGCTGTGTGCAGGGCGCCCAGCGGGCCGATCCCCCGGTGCCGGTCCTCCAGCACCGGACAGCCGAACTGCCGGTACACCGGCTCGTTGGCAGAGAGCAGCAGCCGGTCGAATACCCAGAGGGTGTCGATGGCCTGATCCAGGAAACAGCCGCCCTTCCAGGGGAGCAGCGCCTTGGGACTGCCCATCCGCCGGGACCGTCCCCCGGCCAGGATCACCCCCGCCGTCTGGCGGATCAGCGGCATGGCACGCTGGCGCAGAGCCGTCTGCTGCCGGGCCCGGGCAGCCCGGTGTTCCAGCTCTGCCCGGTCAAACCCGCCGCGGAACTGCCGGTACAGCTCTCCGGTCAGCTCCTCGCCGGTGATCTCCGCCGCCTTCAGCCGTTCTGCCATGCACAGCAGTCCGCCCCGGTTCTCCGCCGGGCTCCCGGTGTGCCAGAACTCGAAATCCAGCCCGGTGATCTTCCGGCTGGCGGCGTCCCAGAGAAAATTCCCCGGGCTGAGATCCTCCAGCACCGCTGTCTGTCCGGTGCGCCGGTGATACTCCCGCTCAAAGGCATCAGTCCAGGCTGCCAGTGCCGCCATCATCTCCCGTGCCTCCTGCCGGGAAGCCGTGCGGATGCACTCCCCCAGCGGCACTCCCGGACACTCAGTCATCTCCGCCTGCCGGAGCGGGGCGTCCAGCAGTTCCGGACAGAGCCCGCTGCCTGCCATCTGCCGCAGCAGGGTGATCTCCCGCTTCCAGGCCAGAGTGCCCCGGTACTCCTTCCGGAGCCGTCCGCCCGGCAGCGGCGTGATGCTGTTACGCACCGAAGCTCACCTTCACCACATTCTTGGCCCACCGGGTGGAGAACTCGTCCTGGGTGATCACCAGCATGAAGCTGCCGCTCTCCTCAGGCAGAGGCTCACCGTTCTCCTTTGTCACCAGATAGACATTCCCCTCCGCCAGGATCTCGGCGCCGGTGAGCTGGATCTCATACTGGTCGGCACAGGTCACAGTCACAGCGCTGTCCTCCTGGATCTTGGCGCCCATCGATTCCAGAATGGTGCTCAGCGGCATGCCGGCGTAGTGATTGTCATAGACATCGCCGTTCTTCTTGCGCATCTGGGCGTCAAATTCCACATAGGCGGGATCTTCCTCGCTGTACTCGTAGATCTGTTCCACACCGTCCAGCACCACCGAGAGCTGCTTGGCAGAGGCACGGTCGATGTCCTCCTGCACCGAATTCCGGTTGACCATCACCAGCACTGCCACCACGGCGATCACTGCCAGTCCAATGAGATATTTTGCATAGCGTTTCATAGTAGTTTCCTCCTCAGAATCGAACCGATGCCGGCAGCCGCCGGGACAGATGCCAGGCAAACGCACCGCCGCAGGCGCCGGACAGGATTCCCAGCAGATAGAACAGCAGGAAGGCCGTGAGCGGCAGCCGGAAATAGAGCATATTGGTAAAGGCTGCCCCTGCCAGCACGCCTGCCGCGCCGGCGGCACTCATGCGCAGCTTCAGGGGGAAGCGGTCAAACCAGCCGCTGCACAGGATCAGGTCGATGGCGGCGCCGGGCATGGTATAGGTGATGAACACCAGAATCCCCGCCGTGGCGGAGATGCCCATGCTCAGGGACATGGCAGCCTGGACCAGCCCCATGAGCAGAGCTGTACCGGGTTTGCGGATGCGGGCGGCGGCAAAGACCAGGAACAGCAGACTGAAGCCGGCAGTCATGCTGCCGCCGGGCACCCGGACAAAATCGGTGATGAGATTGAAGGCCGGGGACACCAGCGGCTTGAAGAGCATTCCAAAGACCGCCAGGAAGGTCATCAGGCAGAGTTCCCGCAGGGTAAATCGCTGCCGGGGCATTGTTTTCATCGGTTTCATTTCCTCTCTTTTTATAAAAAAGACCGGGTATCTCTTTTCTGCAGAAAGACATACCCGGTCACAGCCCATCCCTCCCGGAGAACTGCTCCCCGGGGAAACCGGCTGATTTGTGGTATTTCTTTTCAAAACAAAGGGCGTCTGTGCGCCGGAAGGCAGGAGCGTTTCCCCTCGCTGCCCCGAAATCCGCCGGAACAGAGGCTGTCCCGGGGATTTGGCCTGGCACCCATGGCAAGACCGCTTTAGGCTGCCAGGCTCGAAATACAATCGGTATTCAGTTGTAAAAAGCGGGTTACTTCTGGCTCTCTGCCAGTTCCCGGCACTGGGCCACCAGCGAATGTTCCGGCGGCACCGGGTCCTCGTCAGCCTTTACCAGCTGCAGTGCCCCGAAGGTGCAGGACCGCACACAGGCCGGCTCCAAACCGGCACGCAGACGGTCAATGCAGCCATCACACTTGCGCATCTTGCCGTCGGGTCCGAAGGTGGGCGCGCCGAACGGACAGGCCATGGCACAGCTGTGACAGCCGATGCAGTACTGGGTGTTGTAGAGGGTCAGGCCGGTTTCGGGGTCCTTGTACAGGCAGCCCGACGGACAGGCGGTGACACAGGGGGCATTGTCGCAGTGCATGCAGGCCATCGAATAGTAGCGGATCTCGCCGGTGCGGCGGGTCTCCTCCCGGAACACGGTACGATAGGGGCGCACCCCGGTGGAAAGATCGATGTCATTCTGATCCATGCAGGCGATGGCACAGGCTCCGCAGGCACAGCAGCGGGAGATGTCCAGTTCAATTTTCCATGCCATACTCTTACTTCCTCCTCACATTGCAGCAGGCGCTGCGATAGGCCGGGAATCCCGAATAGGGGTCCAGCGCCGCACCGTCCAGAATGCTGTTGATATCCAGTTCCCGATAGCCATGATAGATATAGACCTCCCCGGGCTGCACCGTGGCAGTGGGAAGCGCCTGGAAGGTGAGCGAACCCACACTGGTGGTGATCTCCACTGGGTCGCCCAGCTCGATGCCCAGGCGTTCGGCGTCCTCCATGCTCATCTCCACCACCGGATCAGGCAGCAGACTGCGCTCCCAAGGCACATCGTGCAGACGGGAATGCAGGGCATTGGGGATACGGGTACCGGCACAGAGCAGGAACGGATACTGCTCCGGGTCGGGATTGTAGGGCGGACGGTAGGTGGGCAGGGCATCCAGTCCCCATTCGGGATGGGCGGCAATGCGCTCGGAGTAGAGCTCCAGCTTGCCGGTGGGGGTGTTGACGCCCCGTTCCAGAATGCTGCCGACCTCATAGGGGGTCACGCCCGGCACCTTGATGGGGCCTTCGGCGGCACGCAGTTCCTCCACGGTGATGGGCAGATCCTGAATGATATACTTTATGCACGCCTCATAGCCGGCGCAGAGCAGCTCATCGTCCATCTTCATGCGGCGGGCCAACAGGGTGAGAATCTCACAGTCGGACTTGGACTCGCCCAGGGGCTCCACCACCGGATTGGTATACCAGGCATAGCCGCCGGGATAGCACTTGAATTCACCCCGCTCCATGGAGGTGCAGGCAGGCAGCACAATATCCGCATACTTGGCGGTATCGGTGAGGAACAGATCCACATCCACAAAGAAATCCAGCTTGCCGAAGGCCTCTGCCAGGCGTCCGTCCTGGGGGAACATACGGTAGTTCATGCCCAGAGCAAACAGCACCTTCACCGAGTTTTCGTCCTGGCGCAGGATATTGTCGGTGAGATCGTTGGCCTGCATATCATGCCGCAGATCGTACCACAGCGGGAACCGCTCGGCGCCCACTGCCTTGGGGGCGTCATGGGGATAGCGTTCCTCCATGAAGTGCTCCTCCCGGGTCTCAAAGCCGCAGTACCGCTCCATATAGGTATGCGGACCGGGGAGCTGACCGCCGGTGCGGTCCACATTGCCGGTGATCACCAGCAGTGCCATCATGGCCCGGTAGTTCTGCAGGCCGTTGAGGTGGTGCCCGATGGGGGCGCTGCTCTCGTTGATGCAGAAGCTGCCCGCCTCATGGATCATGGCAGCAGCCTGCCGGATCTGCTCCGCCGGTACGCCGGTGAGCTCCTCGCCCTTTTCCGGAGTGAACTCCCGCACATAGGCGGCATATTCTTCAAAACCATGGACATACCGGTCGATGTATGCCCGGTCGATCCAGTCATTTTCAATGAGGACATGGGCGATGGCAAGAGCCAGGGCACCATCGGTTCCCAGATGGGGACGCAGGTGCAGGTCTGCCAGACGCCGGGTGGTGGGGGTAATGCGGGGGTCGATGATGAGGATCTTCATACCCCGCTTCTTGCCGTTCTCCATGGAACCGATCATGGGGTACCGGGAGAAGTAGCTGTTGGCGCCCCAGCCGATGAACAGGTTGGTCTTGCCCAAGTCGGTGCGCATGGCATAGCCCGAGGTGAGCTGCCAGGCCATCAGGCCGCTGGTAAAGCAGCTGCTGGATTCGGTGCCGTAGTTCTGGCTGCCATAGTCTCCGGCAAACCGCCGGAACATGAACCGGTACCACTTGCTGTATCCCGAATAGAAGGCCACCCGATGGGCGCCGTATTCCTCCCGGGCCGAGAGGAGCTTTTCCGCGATGGCATCGATTGCCTCGTCCCAGCTGATGGGCTCGAACTTGCCTTCGCCCCGTTCTCCCACCCGGCGCAGCGGGGTGAGGATACGGTCCTCCCGGTAGAGGTACTGGCGGTTGCCCAGACCCTTGGTGCAGAGCTTGCCTTTATTCTGCGGGTGGTCGGGGGTGCCTTCCACCTTGATGACCTTTCCGTCCTTGACATAGACATCCAGTCCGCAGTGCATACCCGGAGTACAGATGTCACAGACGCTGTGGCGGATCTCAATGCCGCTTTCGGCACCGGGGATCTTGCCCTTGCTGTAATCGATCTCAGCCATGATATCGTCCCTCCATCTTCTCAATAAACGACGGCTTGAGCCCCTCCTTGATGAGGATGCCCCGCTGAATGGGCGAAAGCTTTGCGTCGCCGCTCTCCATAATGCGGTACAGATAGTTCTTTACAGTACCGCTGATCCGGTAGTTATCCAGGATATTGACGCCCACCAGGCCCTGTTCTCCGATGACTGCCTCCACATAGAGGCCGCTTTCGATATGGCCCGAGGTGACTACCTGACCGGTGAGCCGGTTATCGCCGAAGCCGATGAAGTCCATATCCATGAAGTGAGTGATGTTGTGCAGGAAGTTGCCGTCAAACTCTGCCTTGCCCCCTGCCATATTGGCGCCGGCTGTGGCGCCCTGATGGGCGGCATTGGCCCACAGGCCGATGATCATGCTGGTGTTGCTCTGGAGTTCCTCGCCCTCACAGCAGTCGCCCGCGGCATAGATGCCCGGCACCGAGGTCTGCATATCGTGATCCACTACGATGCCCTTATTTACCGTCACTTCCGCCGGGTCCACCAGCGATACATTGGTGCGGGTGCCGATGCACAGCACAATGAGATCGGCCTGGACGGTGCTGCCGTCGGTCATCGAGCAGACAAAGCCGTCGCCGGTCTCCTCCACCGAGGCCAGGGCACTGCCCAGCGCCAGCTGTACGCCCTTCTGAGTGATGCGCCGCTCGATCTCCCGGGACACCGACTCATAGGCTGCCAGCGGGAACATTCTCGGGGCCATATCCGCCAGGGTGGTACGGATGCCGCGGTTGTTGAGCAGCTCCACCACCTTGATGCCCACCATCGAAGCGCCCACTACCAGGGCGGTGCGGTAGGGGTGGGATTCCAGTGCCTCCCGCAGCCGGATGGCATCGTCAATGGTACGCATATAGAACGCCTTTTCCGGGTCCAGTCCCGGGAAGCTGGGCGCAAAGGCATGGGCGCCGGTGGCGATGAGGATCTTGTCAAACTGACGGCTCTCACCATTTTCCAGCCGTACAGTCCGGCTCCGGGCCTCTACCTTTTCCACCCGGGCGCCGGTATGTACCTCCAGCCGGAGCTCCTGCCGGATCTTCTCCATATCCCCGAAGGGGAACAGTCCTTCAAAGGGGATCTTCCCGGCTACATAATAGGTGGTCAGCATGGGATTGTAGGGAGAATAACCGTGTTCACTGTACACGGTGATCGTCCCGTCCGGGTCGTTTTCCCGGATGGCCTTGGCTCCGTAATATCCGGCACAGCCAAAACCGATGATCGCATAGTCTGCCATAATGTCCTTCCTTTCTGCTCCTGTGTCAAAAAGATAGAATTCTAACTTTATTTTAGCGGTATGATAAGTTGTTGTCAATGGATTTTTCGCCAAAGAATCAGGATTTTTCCCGGCTCTGTCAAAGATTTCCTGTTTTCTCTGGTATCCCGGCACTGCCTGTGGTAGAATGAGGGTATATCCCATTATTTTACACAAATCACTTCCCGAAGAGGAGGCGTTTGCATGCATAAATTGCTCAAAATCCTGCTGGCTGGTCTGGTGTGCCTGGGCAGTATGGCAATAGCCTTTGCCGATGAGTCTGCCGGGGTGCTCCCCTGTACCCTGACAGCGGAAAACGGCACCCCGGTCTGGCAGCTTTCCGACCAGAACCGCTCCACCAAACTGGACTGGTCCGGCGGCACCCTCACGGTGGAGAGCACTGAGCCCATCACCGGGCTCTATCTCATCTGGGACCGTCCGCCCGAATCCTGGACCGGCACTGCCGGCAGCCAGACCCTCTCGGGCGGGGAATACGGCTTCCTGCATGAGTATCTCCCGCTGGAATCCTCGGTGACCCGGGCCGAACTGACCCTGCCTGAGGGAAGCCGGTGCTGTGATGTCTATGCCTTCGGCGCGGGGGAACTCCCCGACTGGGTACAGCAGTGGCAGCCTCCGCTGGCGGACGCCGACCTGCTGGTGCTGCCCACCCATGCCGATGACGAGCATCTCTTCTTCGGGGGCACCATGCCCTACTATGCCGGCGAACTGGGAAAGAAGGTCCAGGTGGTCTACTTCACCAACCACTGGGCAGAACCCTACCGTCCCCATGAGCTGCTGGACGGCCTGTGGACCGTGGGCATCCGCAACTATCCGGTGATGTCCTCCTTTGTGGACCAGTATGCCGACAGCCTGGACTATGCCCGCACCCTCTACGACGAGGAGGAGGCGGTGGCCTGGCAGGTACAGCAGCTCCGGCGCTTCAAGCCGGAGGTGGTGGTGGGGCACGATGTGAACGGTGAATACGGGCACGGGGTGCACATGTACAATGCCGACACACTGATGCAGGCGCTGGAACTGAGCGCCGACCCGTCCTACGATCCGGAAAGCGCTCAGGAATGGGGCGTATGGGATGTGCCCAAGACCTATCTGCACCTCTGGCCGGAAAATCCCATTGTCATGGACTGGAGCCAGCCCCTCTCCGCCTTTGGAGGCAAAACCGCTGTGGAGATGGCACGGCTGGGCTTTGCGGAACATGTGTCCCAGCAGACCTTCTTCAAGGTGGAGGACTACGGCCCCTATGACTGCCGGAAATTCGGGCTCTATCGCTCGCTGGTGGGCCTGGATGCCCAGGGCGGGGATTTCTTTGAGAATCTCGCAGCCGGGGACTACTCGGACTATCTCCCGCCCGAGCCGGAGCCGGAACCGGAACCTGTGTCCGAACCGGAGCCGGAGCGCACCCGGACCCTGCCGGGCTGGACGCTTCTGGCGGGAATGGTGGGAGCCGTGGCGCTGGCTGAGGGCATGATCCTGTATGGAAGGAGGAGAAAGAGATGAAGGTGACAGCCATTGTGCCGTCCTACAAGCCGGATGAAAAACTTGCCGGCGTACTCCGGGATCTCACCGCCGCGGGATTTGAACGGATCATCGTGGTGGATGACGGCAGCGGCCCCGAGTATGAGGCTTACTTCCGCCAGGCGGAGGGCTATCCCCAGTGCGTCCTGCTCCGGCATGAGGTGAACCGGGGCAAGGGCGGAGCGCTCAAGACCGCCTTTGCATGGTTTCTGGAACACACCGGGGAGGATCTCGGCGTGGTGACGGTGGACGGCGACGGACAGCACACCGCTGCCGACGCCCTGCGCTGTGCCAGGGAACTGGAAGCTCACCCGGACAGCCTGGTGCTGGGGGTGCGGCAGTTTGACGGCGCCGATGTGCCGCTGCGCAGCCGCATCGGGAACCAGGCGACCATCTGGTGCTTCCGGGTGCTGTGCGGCGTAGGGGTATCGGATACCCAGACCGGACTGCGGGCCATCGGCACCGACTTTCTCCGGGCGCTCTGCACAGTCCCCGGCGACCGGTATGAGTTCGAAACCAACATGCTGCTGGCAACCTCCCGCCTGGGCATTCCCATCCGGGAAGTGCCCATCCGTACCGTCTATCTGGAGCAGAACGCCACCTCCCATTTCAATCCCCTCCGGGATTCCCTTGCCATCTACCGGCAGATCTTCCGCTTTCTCTCGGTGAGCCTTGGCTCCACTGTGCTGGATGTGGCGCTCTTCGCCCTGATGGACTGGCTCCTGCGGGGCTTCTCCGCCGAGCTGCGGCTGCTGGGCGCCACGGTGATCGCCCGGGCCTGCTCCTCCCTGTGCAACTTCGCCGCCAACCGCACCCTCGTCTTTGAAAACCGGGAACACCCTGGTCCTGCCATGCTGCGCTACTACCTGCTCTGCATTGTCCAGACCGCTGCCAGCTATGGCGGGGTCTATCTGCTCTCGGCGGTGCTGGGGCTGCCCTCGGTGGCTGCCAAGGTCATCACCGATACCCTGCTCTTCTTTGCCAGCTTCCAGATCCAGCGCCGCTGGGTCTTTGCCGTAAAACCCCGTAAACAGGAGGAAACTGTCCATGTCTGAACCAAAAAAACACCAAAAGCCCTCGCTGCTGCTCCGGGTTCTGGCTGTGCTCGGCACCACACTGGGGATTCTGTGCCTCTTTGTGTATGCCGGTGTGAATATCATCTGCAAGGGGCCGTCTCCCACCGCCCGGGATCTCTTTGTGGGCGGTGATGGAGACCAGCGCCGCCAAATTCCTGGCCTATCTCTGCTACTCCGAGGAGGAGATCGCCGAGATCCGTGCCCGGAACGCCGTGGTGGAGACCGCTGAGGTCACCGAACAGACTGGCTTTGCCCAGCGGGACGAGAGCGTCCCCAAGGATACCATCGAGCTGGTGGATGTCACCGGCCCCACCTTCAAGGGCAAGATGCTCATTGTCCATGATCCCGCCCGGGTCAAAGTCGCCGTGGCGCCGGTCTTTTCCGAGGAGGCCTCGGGCGTCCGGGTGGAGGACTTCGCCAAGCAGGAAAATGCCGTGGCTGCCATCAACGGCGGCGGATTCATGGATGAGGGCGGCGTCGGCAAGGGCGGTATGCCCCTGGGCATCGTCATCAAGGACGGCAAGCTCCTCAACGGCGGGCTTTCCAGCGCCCAGCCCATTGTGGGCTTCGATCAGAACAACCAGCTCGTAGTGGGCACCATGACCGGTCAGGAGTGCCTGGACCGGGGCATCCGGGACGCTGTTTCCTTTGGCCCCACCTTTATTGTCAACGGCAAGGCCATGGAGGTCGCCGGTTCGGGCGGCGGACTCAATCCCCGCACCGTCCTGGGACAGCGGGCCGATGGCGCTGTGCTCATGCTGGTCATTGACGGACGGCAGTCCCACAGCATCGGCGCCACCTACAAGGACTGCATCGATGTCATGCTCCAGTACGGCGCTGTGAATGCCGCCAATCTGGACGGCGGTTCCTCGAGCATGCTGGTTTATAACGGCGAAGTGCAGAATGTCTGCGCCTCGCTCTATGGCTCCCGACCGCTGCCCACCGCCTTTATCGTCACCCAGCCGCTGGACGAAGGAGGAAACTGATCATGGCTGCATCTGCAAAACACCGGCTGGGCTTCCGGGAGAAGCTCGGCCTCTATGCCCTGGCACTGCTGCTCATCGGAGCGGCGCTGCTGGGATACCTGTGGTTCGCGCTGGACCGGTACGAATCCAATACGCCCGAATCCTCGGTGCGCCGGTACCTGCAGGAAACGGCTGCCGGACAGTGGGAGACCATTCTCCAGGACGCTGAAGCGGACCTCTCCCCGCTGGACCGCCCCGAGGACTATACAGCCTGGCTGACCGAGGTCTATGCCGGATTGCCGGAGGAATACACGCTGGTGCGCACCTCGGGCGGCGAGGGACAGACCTACGCCCTGATGGACGGCAGCCGGGAGGTATCCCGGCTCATACTCACTCCGGCTCCCGCGGAGAGCGGGCGGAGCTGGCAGGTGCGCACCCTGGCAGACCCTCTGCCGCCGGTGGAGATCCTGGCGCCGGAGGGCTGTACGGTACAGGTGAACGGCACGCCGCTGGGAAGCGAATACCGCACCGGCAGTCAGGCGGCTGCGGGGTATGAATCGCTGCCCCAGGGCTATGAGGCACCCCAGGCGGAAGCCTACCGCATCGAAGGGTTGCTGATGGAGCCGGAGATCACCGCTGTCACAGCCGACGGCACGGCCTGTACGGTGGCTGCTCCCACCGAGGGGGAAGTGCGCACCGTTTCGGTGACGGCACCGGTACCCGAAGCCCAGGCCGGGGAATACTGGGCAGCGGCAGAACAGGCCGCCAAAACCTATGCCGCCTTTATCAGTTCCGATGCCGGGCGTGGGGAACTGAATGCCCTGCTTCTGCCGGGAACCGAGTTCTGGCAGGCCATGCAGGAGTTCTACAACGGCTGGTACATCGACCACACCGGCTACGCCTATGAGAATCTCCAGCGCCTGAGCCTCACCTCTGCCGGAGAGAATGCCTTCACCGCTGAGCTGTCCTTTGACTATCTGGTCTACCGGGGCGCACGGGAATACCGTTACCTCTCCCGCTACCGCCTGGACTTCCTGAAGACAGCCAACGGCTGGAAGGCAGTACGCATCGCCACCCTATAATAAAAATGAAAGCCGCTCCCTTGCCGGGGCGGCTTTTGTGCTGTATTGGGGTTCCGGTTCATGCAGTGCAGGGCAGATCAGCAGGCGGCTTCCAGAGCGGGCGGGTCACAGTCCGGTTCTTCCCGCTCCAGGCCAAAGAAGGCCGCATAGACCGCCTGGGCGGTGTCCTCATTGAGCCGGAACACTCCTGCGGCATTGCGCTGTCCCAGTGCGCCGTTGGTGAGCAGCGCAAAGCCGGTCCGGGTCTCCGGGTCGTAGAACAGCCCGCAGATGGAACCATAGGCGTTCCCCTGATGCCCCACCATGCGCCGGTCCGGCAGCAGATGGTCGGTGATCTGGGTCCCCAGTCCCCGGCACAGCTCATTGGGATAGCTTCCCTCGGCAAGCTCCCGCTCATACTGCGGGGTCTGCATGGCAAGGCGGTACTCCTCACTGAGCACCACTGCCTCTCCCTCCCCGGGACAGCCTGCCATGATCGCTCCCAGCCGGGCCAGGTCCTCCGCCGTAATGAACAGATCCCCATGCCCCAGGGCATAGAGCTCACCCAGCGGAAGCACGGTATATTTGGCACTCATGCCGGTCCACTCCACCATGCGGACGGTGCACTCTCCGTTCTGATAGATATTGGCGACCCGCTCCGGGTGTGTGAGCTGGGAATAAGAATAAGCCGCGTCCATACCCATGGGCTCAAAGACCTGTTTCCGGGTGTAGTCCAGAAAACGCTCGCCGGTCACGGCTTCCATCACCCCGCTCACCAGCCCCAGGCCGAAGTTGGTATAGCAGTACTGTGTCCCCGGCTTTGCTCCGGTATAACAGCTCTCCAGCACCTCCCCCAGCGGCGGAAGCACCTTTTCTGCCACCGCTTCCCGGTAGGTTTCGCTGTCTGCCAGGCCCGCGGTATGGGTGAGCAGATGCCGCAGGGTGATGGGCGCATCGGGATAACGGGAAACCACCTCGCACCGTCCCAGCTTGGGCAGCGGGGCTTCGGGGTCAATCTTCCCCTCGCTGGCAAGATCCAGTGCCAGCAGGGCAGTCACACACTTGGAAACCGATGCCGCCCGGTAGATGGTATCCTCCCCGGCGGGGATTCCCGCCTCCACATCGGCATAGCCATAGCTCTGCCGGTAAAAGACACCCTCCTCATCGAACACAGCCAGGCTCATGCCCACCACCTGATACTTCCGGCAGATCTCCTCCATCTCGGCGTGCAGCACTTCCCCGGCCTGCCGGCGGCGTTCCTCCTGCCGGGCCCGGCGCTCGGCTTCCTCCTGACGCAGGGCTTCCTCCTGCTGGGCCAGCAGTGCCTGTTCCGCTTCCGCCTGCATGGCAGCTCGGTCGGCAACACAGCCGGTGGTCAGACAGAGCGCGGCTGTCAGCAGCAGACAAAGACCCCGTCGCAACATGTCAGTCCCTCCCCAGCGATATTCTGATTTCCATTATCCGGCATCAGTCCGGAAATGTCAATAGTTGTAAATTGCCCGAATTTTACACAATTCTCTTGTGACCTTGCCAGAAATCCCCAGGTCTGGTATGATAAAAACAGTGAAATTTGTCCATTGGGGAAGGAGAATCATCATGGTTCCTGTCAAACGATTCCTTGCAGCAGCGGCTGTCTGTGTGATGCTGGGCGGCTGTGCGTTAGCTGGTCCCGAAAACCGGGAAACTCCCGGTTCTCCCGCCTCAGAACCGGTATCCGCTCCGGAGCCGGTGAGCCGTCAGGTGACGCTGGTGGCTGCCGGGGACAACCTGATCCACGATGTGATCTGGATGCAGGCGTCCCGGCGTGCCGGCGGCAATGGCTATGACTTCGCCCCGGCCTATGAGGCCATTGCTCCCATTGTTGCCAAGGCGGACTTTGCCTTTGTCAACCAGGAAACAGTGTTGGCAGGCGCGGAACTGCCCCTCTCCAACTATCCCCGGTTCTGCTCCCCGCCTGAGGTGGGCGAAACCATGCTGGACTTGGGCTTCAATCTCATTGCCACTGCCAACAACCACTGCTTCGACCAGGGAGAAGCCGGGGTACGGCTGTCCCAGGAGTTCTGGGACAGCCATCCGGAAGCTGCCGTTGCCGGAAGCTATGCTGATGCCGCCCACCGGGACCGCATCGCTGTGACCGAGAATGAGGACGGCGTGCGGGTGGCTCTGATTGCCGCCACCGAGCTCACCAACGGGCTCTCGTTACCGGAGGACAGCGAAGGCGGTGTACTGCGCCTTGGCGACAAGGAGGCGATCCTCGAAAAGCTGGCAGCAGCCCGGGAACAGGCGGACATTGTAGTGCTGAGCCTGCATTGGGGCGCCGAGGAAGCCAGTGTCCCCACCGAAGCCCAGAAGCAGCTGGCAGCGGAATTGGCAGAGGGCGGCGCCGATGTGATCCTGGGGCATCACTCCCATGTGCTTCAGGGCGGCGAATGGATCGAGACCAGCCGGGGACGGAGTTATGTGGCCTATTCCCTGGGGAATTTCATCTCAGCCCAGGTAGGGGCGGAGAATATGCTCGCCGGACTGCTGCAGCTGGAGATCACGGTTCCGGCGGAGGGAGCTCCTGTGCTCGAGTCGGTGGAGTTCATTCCCACGGTCACCCATTACGGCAGCGGATTCTCGGGGCTGTGTATCCTGCCGCTGGAGGGCTATACCGAGGCCCAGGCACTCTCCCATGGGGTGCGCCAGCATGACAGCCGGTTCAGTCTCAGTTATCTCCAGGCCCAGCTGACAGCCCTGGACTTCGGGGAAACATCTGCGGCAGACAGTGCCCCGTCAGCCCCGGAGGAAATCCTGAAAAGCGGAAAAGATTGACCCTTTACACAATTCACAGCATAAATAAAAAGGCACTCTATATGAGTGCCTTTTTATTACCCAGAAATACTTGGAGGAGGAATATCTCTGCGGCAGTAGTCAGGGAGGGGGCGTTTGTGGGGGAACCGCAGGTTCCTACCACATTTGAGCG
>ERZ857521.1324-NODE-1324-length-30496-cov-23.119871_pt1 | contig 30496 bp, 24 predicted proteins | sample MGYA00519701_ERZ857521 | MGnify/ENA primary metagenome ERZ857521 (study PRJEB31778, sample SAMEA3449346) | human gut metagenome | biome: human gut; feature: human-associated habitat; material: faeces | place: United Kingdom | collected 2010/2012 ...
ATACGGACAGGCTGTTCCGCCTCTACAGGGTCGGCACGTCAAGGATGTGGAACGGGGCGGCCGTATTCTGGCAGACAGACCGGGACGGCAATGTGCGTGCGGGCAAGATCATGGGCTACGATGCCGCAACCGGACATCGTATCAAGGAGCCTTTCAACCAGGTCAGCTGGGTACATTCGGTAAGGAAGGTGCAAGACTTCCGCATGAAGCAGTGCCTGTTCGGAGAGCATCTGCTGTCGGACAGTTCCGCCGCCATGTCTGCCAAACCTGTTGCCATTGTCGAGAGCGAGAAAACGGCACTGGTCGCCGCCCTGTTCATCCCTGATTTTGTATGGCTTGCCACCGGGGGGATACACGGATGCTTCAACAGCGAGGCCATGCAGGTATTGGACGGTCGGGAAGTGATTCTTTTCCCCGACCTTAAGGCAACCGCCGAATGGCGACAACGGATGCCGATGCTGGAGTCTGTCTGCAGACGTGCCACATGCTCCGACCTGCTGGAAAAGATAGCGACCAATGAACAGCGCAGTCTGGGATTGGACATAGCCGACTTCCTGCTGACGGAGGACACGCCGCAGATGATCCTTCAACAGATGACAGCGCGCAATCCCGTATTGCAGTCCCTCATCGACGCTTTCGGGCTCGAACTGATTGATGCGAAAAAAACGGAATGACAGGAAGGCACCGGACAGCTTGCTGTCCCAAGGGAAAGGGGTTGTAAAATCCCGTAGCTTATTAGGGCATTTTCACCGCCTCCGCTCCGCGTCCGGCAGTCAAAAAGCCCATAGCCCTAGGGAATACCTCAGGCTCCAAATATATGCCTCCGGCAATAAAACGGGATTTTACAACAGAAATGACAACCATAAAACGAACAGATATGAACAATACACAATACGCAGTCTGCCACCTACAGCGTGGCAGCGGCAATGACAGCGGAATGTCATGCCATATAGAAAGAAAAGATGCCAAGGGAAAAATTTATGTGCCGGCCAATGCCAATGCGGACCGGACACATCTCAACCGTGAGCTGGTCAGGTTCCCTGAAGGAGTGCCCAACCGTACCGAGGCGGTACAGCACCGCATCGACACAGCCGGGCTGCGCCGCAAGGTCGGCAAGAACCAGACAAAAGCCATCCGTATCATCCTGACAGGGACACATGAGCAGATGACGAAGATTGCCAATGACGGTAGGCTGAACAATTGGATCGATGCCAATCTCAAATGGCTAAGGGAGACCTTCGGCGAAGAGAACCTTGTATCGTGCGTACTGCACATGGACGAGAAGACTCCCCACCTGCACGCCACCGTCGTTCCCATTGTGACCGGGGAGCGTATCCGCAGGAAGCGGGAGGGCGAGAAGAAGTATGAGACGAAATCCGGTCCCCGTTTGTCAGCGGATGATGTGATGCGGCGCACCAAATTACATGAATACCAGAATAGTTACGCAGCGGCCATGAAACCGTTCGGGCTTCAGCGGGGCATTGTCGGCTCCACCGCCAAACACCAGGCAAACTCGGATTATTACAGGCGGCAGGTAATCCAATATGAAGAGGACATAGCCAAGCTGCAGGCCGATGTGGAGAAGGCACAGGAGGGCAAGAATACCATCCTTGCGTGGTTCGGAAAGGGAGACCTCGCCAAGGCAAAGAAGGAACTTGCGGACAAGGACGGGCAGATTGCCGAACTTAATAGACAGATTAAGGCTCTTCAGGCAGAAAAGATCCGGTTGCAGGAACAGCATAAATCAGAAATCGGGAAACTGCGAAATGGCTATCAAGTGGAGATAGACAAAGCCATCCGCAGGGCGGAAACCGCCGAACGGCAGTCAAAAGAGAAAGATACCGTCATAGACAGGCAGCGGAAACAGATAGACCGCCTCGACCGGATGGCAAACCCTCAGCGTTACAGCCTCTCATCCAGAGCAGAGCTTGTCCGAATCAACGTGTCCAACTACCGGAACCCGTCGCTCCACATCTGGACACGGGTCGGAGAGGAGCTTTTTGAGGACACCAAGTTCCAGATAGACTATGATATGGCTCAAAGATATTTCAACGGGCAAATCACGGACGAAGAATTTGTCAACGCTGTCTTCGAGCCGCAGGAACAGGTAAGCGGGAAACAGGCGGAACTGCTGGGCGCTGCTTTCACTCTTGCCGTCGGTGGACAGGCAGAGGTTCATGTCGGCACCGGCTCAGGTGGCTCATCCTCTGACCTGCCTTGGGGCGAACAGAAAAACAACTTTAAACGAAGTAGATAGCCCTAAATATAGGATTCTTTAAAATTTTTGATAGCTCTGCAACGATATGGCATAGTCACCATAATACTTTTGCAGTGTCAATAATGACAAAACAACATTTATATCTCAACATTATGCCAATTATGATTAATCATGGGAAAGAAATGCTTTGTATTTCACCCAAAGACAATAAGAAAATCAATATTCAACCAATCAAGGCCGCACATGGGTGGTTCGCTACTATGGCTCATCTAATACTGGAGTTTTTTTACGACTTAATGGGCTCAGGTAAAGAATTTCTCGGAACAACCAACAAGAAACTTTTCTATTCTATCAATGATGAGAGAACTTGGGTGCTCCGCAAACATTGATTGTTGAACTGAAACTGTGTTAGTTACAATGCAGTTCCATTAAAAAAGATAAAAATGAAGTCTCAATTTTTCATAGCACCATCAATGGAAACAGTCCTAACGGAAACTACTGATATTTTTAATGTTGGTTCACCTCTAATTTCTTTTGATATAGCCGATATAAGTGCCATTGCAAAGGATGCCAGTAATGTAGTTTTGCTTGAAGGATATGCCAATGGCTCATGCCGTATATCCGATTCTATAGAAGATGCGATTATAAAAATATGTACTATTGCAAAGGGCTTTGATTTGTTCTCCGCAAATAAAATATTCGTTCATCTCAGTTATAATGAAAAGGAACCAATTCTTTCAGCAGACTTGTTAGAATTATCGCAATTTGTTGATATGTTTCAGGCGGATACTTCTGTTATGTGGGGACTATCATGTGACAATAACATTACGGGGGACACCGTAATAGCAAGACTTATAGCTTCGAACTTAAAATTGAAAAATACTAAATAAATGACTCGGCATGGAAAGAACTCTCAGAGAATTTTGCATGGACAGAACAGATGCTCGAAAAGCACAAAAACAAAGTAAAAGCGTGAAAGTTTGAGGAACGGGAAACTACAGTTCCTCAAACTTTCAACTACTAACATCCCAATAAAGTGAACGCCATGAAACATGTGGTTCGAATGTGCGATTTGAGTTTCGACCCGAAACTCTTTGAGACTTTCCATTGCGGTACAGCCTTGGACGACCTTTTAAGTTCGCACCGGGGACTGCCTCGCGGCGTGAACTATATGATTATCGGCGACCCGGGCGTGGGTAAGACTACTATCATTCTCGATATGCTGGCCAATATTCAGAATCGCTATCCGAAAGCCCGGATTCTATTTGTGAGTGCCGAAATGAATGAGATAGATCTCACTGTGTATGTGGAGAGATACCCGAAATTCCAGACGCTCCCCATCCTCTTTGTAGAATCTGATTTTGACAATGATGTTCACAACTGGGATGTGGTCAAAGAAGTTGTTGAACAAGGATGGGATATAGTGGCCATGGATTCATTTTATGAGCTACAAGGCATAATCAAGGATGAGGAAAACATTCGTATGAAAGATGCTGAGAGCTGGCTCTTACAACTTATTAAGAAACAGAACAAAGGTCAGAACAACCGGCGCCTGAATTGTACTTTCCTGACTATCCAACAGGTAACAAAATCCGGTAATTTTGTCGGCTCAAACAGATTGAAACACTCCATCACCGCCATGATGGAACTTCGTTTGGAGAATCCAAAGAATATTTATTCCGACCGTTTCATAACTTTTTCAAAACACCGTCGCGGTGATGTTGGTGTAAAACTCTTTTATAATCTAAGCAGCACGGGCGATGTTTCGTTTGATGAACAACGTTTCCTCCAAGACCGACATATAAAGCATATGCAGAGCGAAGTGGCAGGGCAGATTCGCGACTTTGCCGACCAGTTCGATAAACTTTTTACACCTGATTAATATGAACCATTCAGATTTTCAACTCAAAAAACAACAGTTTATGCAGGGATTATGCCCGCAGAAGACCGTACCATTAAGCGGACTTACGCATTTAGGAGAGAATATATATTCCATCGAAGGAGTAGAAGTACCAGCCAGCAATGCCTTTACTGAGGCATGCGACCGTATCATCGGCATTGACAGCCGACAAAGAAAGATGGTGAAAGAAGCGTCTGGCGAAACCGGCTTAAAAAATTACCGCAACTACATTAACGTGGCATCGAACATACAAAAGCCTAAATCCGTGGTAGTGATTGCTTCACCTCAAAGTCGACAACTCACAGATATAATCCCCATTGTGGATGAGTATATTTCACCGACTTTATTTTTCGATTTTGCCGAGATGATGGCAGAAGAAACAGGATATACGGTATCGGACATCAAGTGGAACAATTCGGGAATCCCGAGCATTGCCATTACCTATACAAATCCACAAGGGCATACACATTTCTTTGGGCCGGGAGAAGATTTCATGATAGATGGCTTCTATCTTGCTTGGACTCCATCACATATCGAATTAGGGCATTATTATGAACGTTTGGTATGTTCCAATGGACAGACTATCAGCGAAGAGCGTAAAGACGCTACCATATACAAACTGTCTTCTAATGAAATACGCAAGATGATTACACAAGTGAAAAGCAAATGGTTCTTTACACAAGGCATTGAACAATTCGGAAAACTGTTTGTAGTAGCGTCGATATCAAGAATATCTTTATCGGAGATGGAGAAGGCACAAAAGATTCTGATTTCCCAAGGAGTTGAAAAAGAGCAAGCGGAGACATTAATACCATATGAGAATGCCCGTTCTGCTTACGAAAGCGCAGGACTCTATGACCATCATAAAGAACACTTGATGAAAGGCGAAGGAACTATTTGGGATACATACAATGTGCTCACTCAGTTTGCCACTCATACTCCGATGTGGAAACAACAGGATTATCGGCGTATCAATATTATGAATGACGCAGTCGGTTTGCTAAAGAAAAAACCAGACATCATAAACTATATGGATATCTACTGATATGGCACCTCCATTCATCAAATACATAGCCAACACGCAGCATTATGATGATGTATTAGCGCATGTGGCTTCAGTAAAAAATACTTTGTGGATCGGAACAGCTGACATAAAGGATGTGTATGTCAAATCCGGAACAACGTCAGTCCCACTATTGGCAGTATTTGACAAACTTGTCAAGAGGAATGTCGCCATCCGCCTCATTCATGCCAAAGAACCCGGACCTGTATTCAGAAAAGAACATGAGAAATTTCCTGCGTTATGGTCATCAATGGAAATGGCACTTTGTCCGCGTGTTCATTTCAAATTGATAATATTCGACATGGAAACGGCATACATTGGTTCTGCCAATCTCACAGGAGCCGGTATAGGTATGAAGAGCGGGCAAAAAAGAAACTTCGAGGCAGGTATTCTGACGAATGAACCATCACTCGTTGAGGCAGCAATAAATCAGTTTGATGAAGTCTGGCGCGGAAAATTCTGTGAAAAATGCGGTAGAAGAAACTATTGCAATGACCAAATTCTTTGAAAAAGTAATTCGCAAATAAAAGAATACACCTATGCCATTTTTTTTCGTAGAAATTTTATACCTTTGTATGTCCAACAATATTAAAGACTTATGGCAGCAAATATATTCGGTCGCTATGTATGGTTGATAGAGCAGTTCAGACGTTATGACCGTCTGACATACGAGGAGGTCAATGACCATTGGCACAAGTGCGGTTTGAGTTATGGGGATGAGGACGATCTTGCTCTCCGTACTTTTCACAATCATCGCAAAGCCATCTTTGACATTTTTGAGGTTGAAATAGCTTGTGACATAAAGGGAGGGTATAAATACTACATAAGTAATCCTGAAGAACTGGAAAATGACAATCTTCGTATTTGGCTGATAGATTCCTATACCGCTATGAATCAGATACAGGCCGACAGAAAATTGAAAGGACGTATCATTTTCGAGAATGTTCCGTCAGGGCACAAATGGCTCAATGTTATTACCGATGCCATGCGTAACAACCAAGTTCTGCATATTACACACCATGGTTTTGGAAAACCTGAATCTTGGAGTTTCGATATTGAACCATATTATCTCAAAGTGGTAAAACGCCGCTGGTATGTATTGGCCCGCAGTCCTTATTATTCAGAACTGAATCGCAAGAAAAATAGCGAAAAAGGTGGCAATCGTCCTGAAAACGTATATATGGTATATGCGCTTGACCGCATTTTGGATTGCCAAACCACGAACGCCACATTTCACATGCAAGAAGACTTTGATATTAACGAATACTTCCGTGGATGTTGTGGCATTATCCACTCAGAAGAAAAGCCCATAAAGGTCATAATCAAAGCGTATGGCGGCGGATCGGACTATCTTCGTACGCTACCACTACATGAGTCGCAGCGTGAACTGGATGAGCGCAAAGACGATGAAGCATCCTATTTCGAACTTGAAGTATGCCCCACATACGATTTATATCAGTCGTTACTGGCACAGGCCGATCAGATAGAGGTTATTGAACCGGAATCGGTACGCAAACAGATGCGTAATTTCGCCAAGAACCTAATGTCATACTATAAAGAATAACAATATGAGCAACAAATTATATCGTATTCTCAACGAAGAAGAGTCTTATGACATTCTTTATACTAGTTATATAAACCAAAGTGCAAGAAAGAATAAAATCTTAGAATTCTATGAGCAGATAGAAAAAGTATGTAAGCTATCTCAAGAATGTAACATCAAAATAGCATCGGCATTAAGGATTGCCACTCAATATGGATGGGTAATTGAAGATGTACAACGAATGGTTAGGAAAGGTGCAACTGAAATCCCTCTTGATTTGTTTTTAGTTTGCGATGAACAAAAAGAGCATATTTCGATGCAACCGCTTGTGGATTTTATTGTGGAGTATAATACATATTATCAAGAGACTGGCGTATTCTTGGATGATGAAAAAGGACACGGACAATATTTTTGGGAAGCTATATGGGATATTGTAAGAAGGGATGAATTTCCGGGTACAAACAGTCGGTTGGATAGTTGTTTCGCCTTTACAAGTAGAGCAGATACCGTTCAATTTTCAAAGGAATTTCGGGTTTCCGAAAGAAAGGTAGCCGAAGTCGTTATTGAAGATGCAGACATCAATATATACGATATGCAATGGATTACAACAGTACCGGTCGATTCTACTATGAACGAGGCTGTCGAATATGCGCGTAACTACTGGAAGGGATTAAAAACAGAGAATCCTATAATGGAGGCACTAATATTTGGTGAATACACATTTAAAGAGGACAATAATGATTGATGGACAAAATTTTATAGCCATTGATTTTGAAACAGCCACGGGCAAGCGGGCATCCATTTGCGAGATTGGCATTTGCGTAGTGCGCAATGGGGAAATTTCAGAAACACGCTCTTGGTTAGTGCAACCCGAAGATAATCTGTACAGTTATTGGAATATGCAGTGTCACGGCATCACGCCTGAAGACACTGAAAATTCACCCTCTTTCCCAGAAGTATGGGAAGAAATAGAGCGTTTATTCCTTGACGATTTTGATACCCTTGTGGCACACAATGCCACCTTCGACCGTAGTTGTTTAGAGCATTCTGCTCAACTATATAATTTGCATTTGCCGGAATTGCAATGGCAATGTACTTTGAAAATAGCCAGACAAATATACAATTTTGGCTGCAATACACTCGGTTATCTTTGCGAACAACTTGGCATCCCCGAAGGTACTCACCATCGCGCCGGAGACGATGCAGAGATGTGTGCAAGATTGTATCTGAGAGAAATGGAAAATTTTTAGAATAGTATTTTATGAAAACTAAATTATCTATACGAGAATATTTTAGCCTTGATAAGAAATTTATCATTCCATCTTATCAACGTGGTTATAAGTGGGGAGTTCCCGGCAAAGACGGAAAGACTGCTGCTCAAATATTGGTGAGAGACATTAAGTCTGCTATGCAACGGAATCAGGCATCGCAATATTTTATTCAAGGTATTACTTGCTACGAAAACACAAATAATGATCTGATTCTAATTGATGGGCAACAGCGAACCACAACAATATTGTTGTTATTGGCAACAATACTTGAAAATGAAGATGACAGAAAAGAACTTCTTTTCAAAGGTAAAGAGTTAAAGTTGAAATATGACATCAGAACTAGTTCACATGATTTTTTAGAAAAATATTGTGAAAGAAAAAATGTAGATGAATCTAAAGATACCCAAGATATCTACTATTTCAAGAAAGCGATTGAAAGTATAAGATTACAGTTGGACAAGATTGATATTGAAGATTTCTGTAAATTCTTACTTGACCAAACTTTTTTGTTTGTAATTACCGTTGATGAGTCAGAAGCCACAAATGTATTTTCTATGATGAATGGCAATAAGGCATTTATGACATGTGATGAATTGGTAAAATCCGACTTTCTTTGTAAAATTTCCAATATCCATCAACCCACAGAGAACCCAACACCAATAAATAGTGTGGAGGAAGCATTGACTGTACTGAAAAAACAAATCAGGAAGGAAAGTGCAGATGAATGGGAAAACAATGCCTCAAGAAGTCGTATGTCGCGAGAGTGGGATAAATGGCTCTATTGGTGGAATCGTTCGGAGGTGCGACGTTTTTACCGCTGCGGCGAAGATGTAATGGGGCATCTTCTTAAATATTTTTGTATTGTCAGTGATAGTAAAATAGACTATACCAATGACATCAATGCCCTTATTGATACTTTTGAAAGGTTTCAAAGTTATTTCCTGACTCAGCAACCTAAAGATACTGATAACCGAGTGAAGATGAATTTTGAACGACTCAGAAAATTGCAAAAAAGATTCGAAGACATCTATAACGATTATGAGACTTATAACAGATTAGGTTTCCTTTTACAAATTCTTCCACCAAAAGAAAGAGAAGAATCTATACTTTATTTTCTTGACAAAAAACACACAATTAATGATTTTGACGATTACGTCAAGTTTAGAATGGCTGGAGCCTCTAAACAAGAGATTGATTCCTATAACTCTATTGATGGAAAAACACAAGAATCCGTAATAGCTAAAGAATACGAGGTCTACAATGCTCTTAGATCCAAGAATATCTTCGAGGACCCTAATAAAAAGCCATTCGCATTTACATATTTATACTACAAAAATATTTTAGAATCTGATAAGCGCAAACAACGATTTGAATTTTTCTATTGGGATAATGAGGAAAAAGATTTCAAATCAATGTGGGAAGCCCATTCATTAGAGCATATATGGCCAAAATCTAGAATATCAGAGGAGTCTTCTAAAGAATCCGTATCTTTAAAAGATTTAGGAAATAAAGGTATCACACAACATTGTTTAGGTAACTTGGTGTACCTGCACAAAAAAGATAACTCAAAATTCAAGGATAGGATTCCTGAAGAAAAAAAAGACATATATTTCAATCTTGACGAAAAGATTTATTCAAGAAGTCTTCTTCACACTATGGCTGCTTTTGGTAGTAAGCAGTGGAGCATTGAGAATGTACCATCTATTATCAGACAGAATTATGATTTGGAAATAAGTAAAATACGAGATCTATATGGAATCGAAGATGAACAATAGACCGCTAAGTAGTGGCATCAGCTATACAATATCAGAACTTTTCTCAGGCAACAGAAAAATTGTTATACCTGATATGCAAAGAGAATACTGTTGGCCTTCCGTTTTATCTGTCGGTCAAAATTGTTCTCTTGTAACTTCGTATGTTCGAGACCTTATTCGCTCATTCAATGACAAGATTGACTCTAGAATGGGACTTATATATGCTTATGAATTACCAGCCAACCATATTCAATTATGCGATGGACAACAACGCACTACAACCATTTATCTCCTCATCGGATGTTTAACTAAGATTATAAGCAAAGTTGATGAAAAACAGTATCGGCAAGCTGAGGATGTGCTGATTTCAGAATTTGAGCGACATGATGACCATGAGCCAAGATTACATTATGCAATAAGGGAATCAACACTTCTGTTCTTGCGCGACCTCGTGTCAAATTACTTTTTAGGAGAAGAAACCGATATTAAAAACGCAGATTGGTATTTTTCTTCATATAATGAAGATCCTAGTATCCAAAACATACTAAAAGCCATTGATGAAATTAATTCGATGGTCAATGAAAACATTGCCTCTGGCTTATTATCATATATACTGTGTAAGATTAGTTTTCTATATTTTGATATGCAATCACGCAGATATGGCGAGGAACAGTTTGTCGTACTGAATACTACCGGCAAACCGCTTACACCTAGCGAGCATCTCAAACCGCAGTTGATTGGAGCCATGAAGAATGTTGATAATGCTATAAAAAAGCAATACTCTGATATGTGGGAATCATGGGAGCAATTCTTTTGGGATAATCGTCCTAAAGATGATGCCCATTCTAACTTTGTTGTTGATGATTATCTCAATGAATTTTTAAGATGGGTGTTCATTTGTGAAAATATAGGGAAAGAAACAGAACTTTTCCGTGACGATGCAAAGCAATATTCTGGCATTCAGAAAGTTTTAGCCGGTTCCCGCATTGATATTGTTGAATATTACAAAGGAAAGGATGTTACCAAACTTTTCGATACAATAGATAAATACAAAGACGCATTACTATTTATCATTAAGAATAATATTACAATTGATAGTGACTGTAGTTCGGATACAGATTTTCCGAAGTATTCCCTTTGGGATATTATGCTCAAAGATGAAGACGCCAAGCATGTCATTTATCGTTTGACTACCAGCCACTGTGCCACTTTGTTGCCTGTTTTAGCCTACGTAAAAACAAAAATAGAAAAGGAAGAAACGCCTATCGTTAATAATGTCATACGTTTATTCCGGATATGTTGGGAAATAGCACAGAAGAATGCTTCGAATTACGATGTCGTCAGACTGTGTGTTTTTATCAAAAATAATGGGGATAATGTACTGGAGTCTTTATTAAACCAAAATGACAACCTATACACAGAATCCATCAAAAAGTCTGCGATAGTAAGACTTTCAGAAGGTATGGAAATGAATATTCTTTCTGATTATGAAAACGAGTATTGGAAACTTATTCACCTTAACACGGTAAAGGGAGAAAGCGGTTTTATATTTAACGTACTTGGTGATAATATAAATGCTATCAGTATAAGAAAAATAGCAGAAAATTTACGACTAACGTATGAACGTCCTACAAACCAACTAAGGCGGGCATTGTTAACCTATACTGACTATTATCAAGGCGCAGGATGGAGCAAAATAGGTGGTCGCTATTGCTATGCGAAAGATAGCGGCTATTTCTTTTATATGTTCCATGAGAAGAATGCAAACATTCAAGTTAAAACAGAATTGCTAAACTTTTTGAGAGATATTCAGAATGAGGCCGATGTAAATTCTTTCATTGAGAGAAAACTTAGCCCGGGTAATGAACCGGTTCTTGATAAAGGTTCGGAAGAATGGAAGAAACTGGTTGCAAGATTATATAAAGACCCACACTGGTTTGACTATGGAAGAGGTCGTGGTTATGTAGCTTGGAATGATTCTCGTCAATGTGGCTACATGCTGACCTCTTACAAAGTAACTGATGGGTCATTTGCAAAGATTATTCCTACATCTCATAGGGAAGAAATTGGCAAATTATGTAAGAGATTAAATGAGAACACTAATAGCAATTGGGAAATTATTGAACAATGGAAATTGCAGCGACAGATAGAAAAAAACATTGAAGGCAGAAAACATTTGCTTTATCTTGAAGCAGACTTTCTCTCTAGTGACGAATCTTTGGGTGAGTTATGTTATTCTATTTCCACACGCGAGATGGAAACATGGGAAATTTTCAATTCACGCTTATTGGATAAATATCCTCATGCAGACAAAGATTTAGACAATCCGAACAGGCCATATATTCACATTGGGAAAATACAAGGAACAGATACTGATTTGATACTTCAGACACTAACCGACATTTTAAAATTTCTTCATTCTTTATAATTGTCATTCCATAAAAATATAGACTATAATGAACAACGAAAACAACATCATACTTTATCAAGATGATAACGAAATAACTCGTGTGTCGGTACGCTTTGCAGATGAAGATTTGTGGCTGACACAAAGTCAGTTGGCGGAGATATATTGTACTACCCAACAGAATATCAGCCAGCATATAGACAATATATATAAAGATGGCGAGCTTTCCATAGAGGCAACTAACAAGAAATTCTTGTTAGTTCGTCAAGAGGGCAATCGGCAGGTAAAACGCAATATTGATCACTACAATCTTGATATGATTATCGCCCTGGGCTACCGTGTCCAGTCGCAGGTCGCTACACGATTCCGCCGGTGGGCGACCCAGCGGCTTCACGAATATATCCAAAAAGGATTTGCCATGGATGATGAGAGGTTGAAGCAGGGAGGGAATCGCTATTTCCGAGAACTGTTGCAGCGCATCCGGGATATTCGAAGCAGTGAGCGTAACTTCTATCAACAGGTTACGGATATTTATGCTACTGCAACAGATTATGATCCTCGCAGTGAAATGACAAAAAAATTCTTCGCTACCGTACAAAATAAGTTGCATTACGCTGTTCATGAAAACACCGCTGCCGAAGTCATATACAATCGAGTGGATAATGAAAAACCTTTTGTCGGAATGACCAATTTCAAGGGTAATTATGTGACAAAAGATGATGTGAAAATAGCCAAGAACTATTTGTCAGAAATTGAGCTACAACGTCTGAATTTGCTTGTTTCAGGTTTCTTGGATTTTGCAGAGTTTCAAGCATTGGAAATGAATCCTATGACGATGAAAGATTGGATAGAGGCTTTGGATAATCAAATTATTGCCCATAAACGAAAAGTTTTGATTGGAAAAGGAAATATATCGCACAAACAAGCCATTGAAAAAGCTGAAAAAGAATTTGAAATCTACCGTAAACGCGAGATGGATTTGTTGGAGAGCGACTTTGATAAAGAGATTAAAAGATTGAAAAATAAAGATTAGTCCAAATATTCCTATGAAACGGCAATGCTTGCTTTGGGAAAAATCAACAATAGAAGGGAACTTTATGGTATCAAATCACAAAGAGTATTGAATGTATAATTTGATAATCAGAAAGATATAGAATGTTATTCGGTTCAAGCGTGGAGCTGTACCTTGTTGCTCGTTCCACGATGTAAAGGCCTTCGCATTGCCCAGTTAGTCGAAACGAGCAACGCCGAAAGCCCCACGTTGATGTATGTATATAAAACACCCTTACCCATTGCATTCCCGCGGGAATTAATGGAGACTGAATATAAATACACCTTAGGGGCATTCACTGTTGCTTTGTTTTTGACTAACTGTTTGGAAGTTGCGAAGTTCTTACATCGTCAAAATCAAAGCGTCCAAGCGAACGCCTTTTATGTATATGTCCACCCACTTTACCTGTTAAGTAACAGTGCAATTATGAGAGAACGGTACAAATATATGAATTTATTTTGAATACCATGGTAATTCCTTAAAAAAAAATAATTTATCACACCTTTCATCACAGATGTGTTCTTGTGTGCTTTTTTCCGGACTGGTAAACATTCGCTGTGTTCCGTCATATTCTGTGATTCTGCAAGGAGCATGAACAACGGACGGTTTGATATATGTTTTGCCTCACATCATCAGAATGTATTCTTTTTGTGGCCTGCCGTAGGCGGTGGCATGGAGCGGAAGCATGAAACTACGGTAGCAATGGGTGCGGAGATGAATATTTATGCATGTTCCGCGGTAAAGAATTTTGACAGTAAAAATGTTTGGAACAGGAATGCGAGTTGCTTTCTGTTATGGTATGATATCATGACATGAAGCCTTGCCGGGTGGTGAAGAATGACCCAAACGGCCTTTTTGGATGCGGAATACAGTGTATGCATGCTGTTGTGTATGTGCGGAAGAGCCGCAGTCGCTGTGCGACATTGGCCTTTCCATCGGGTCAAACTGGCTTTTTGGCAGCATCGGAGAGGCTTTATCGTGATGCGGGAAAGCCCGTTTCGCACGACCGGGACGGCGCATTGAGAGTCATGATTGTATAATTGGTTGACTTGCAGCATATTATGTGATGGTGCGTAAAACTCGCGTATTTGCGGCCGACTGTGCCTGCTGCTGCAAATACGCGGTTCTCGCGAGGTTGACGATGAATGGATATGCAGCGATGAAGGCCGTTTTGCATAAATATGCAAAAAATAGGGTGGTGACGGGGCGGGCGGAAGACGGGGTGTTGTACGGACTGTGCCGTATGTTTTATGTTTATGTGTGAAACGTGTGTAATCGGTGCGGAGTGCGGTTGGTGCGGTGTGTCCGTATGTACAGATGCGGGCCTCGCGGGATAGAGAATGTGCGTGGCATGAAGGCAGAAGCAGGCCGGCAGAGAAACAAAAAGCGGAACGACGCAATGTCGTTCCGCTTTCATTGTCACGTAGTTTTATGTCTTACAGATGTGTGCGGCGCTGTTGTCATACAAGGCCGCGTCCGTGACAGTTCTTGAATTTCTTTCCGCTTCCGCAGGGACATGGATCGTTGCGTCCCGGCAGTTTATCCTTTACGTAAGGAGTGTGGCGCTGCTGTGCCTGGTCACGTGTGTCCTGGTTTGCGGCAGCCTGCTGTGCCTTGTCTGTCAGATCGTCCTTCTGCTCGGTGTAGCGCTGTGAGTGCTGCTCCGGCGCAGCCTCCTGTACACGCTGTATTTCAGGTATCTGTCCGCGTGTGAGTATGCTGCATATACGGTTGTTCATATCGTTCACCATGGAATCGAACAGCTTAGCACTCTCGAGCTTGAAGATGAGCAGCGGGTCTTTCTGCTCGTAAGATGCGTTCTGAACGCTGTGACGCAGGTCGTCGAGCTGGCGCAGGTTCTCCTTCCAGCAGTCATCGATTATGTGGAGCATGATGGCTTTCTCAAACTGCTTTACAACATCCTTAGCCTCGGTGCGGTAAGCCTCCTTGAGGTTACACGGAATGTTGTAAACGCGTTTGCCGTCGGTTATAGGCACCATGATGCGCTCGTATATCTCGCCCTGAGTCTCCTCAACCTCCTTGATTGTAGGCCATGCGACGCTCTGTATGCGGTCGGTCTTGCGCTTGAATGCAGCCATTGCATCCTGGAAGGCGCGTTCCTCGAGGTCAGGACGCTTAGCGTTGGCAAACTCCTCTTCGGTGAACGGACACTCCATTGCGAGCACCTTGAGGAACTCCTCGCGGCATCCATCGTAGTCGTTGGTCTCGATGATGTTCACCACGCGGTCCCAAATGACGTTGGTGATGTCCATTCCGATGCGCTCACCCATGAGTGCGTGGCGGCGCTTCTCGTAGATTACGGTACGCTGCTTGTTCATCACGTCATCATACTCGAGCAGGTGTTTACGTATTCCGAAGTGGTTTTCCTCAACCTTCTTCTGTGCGCGCTCGATACTCTTCGATACCAGCGGGCTCTCAATACGCTCGCCCTCTTTCAGTCCGAGACGGTCCATCACGTTGGCGATGCGCTCGGCTGCGAACAGACGCATGAGCTTATCCTCAAGCGAAACGTAGAATACAGAGCTTCCCGGGTCGCCCTGACGTCCGGCACGACCACGCAGCTGACGGTCTACACGACGGCTCTCGTGACGCTCGGTACCGATGATTGCGAGTCCTCCGGCAGCCTTGACCTCCGGTGTCAGCTTGATATCGGTACCACGTCCGGCCATGTTGGTGGCGATGGTTACGGCACCGAGCAGACGCTGTTCGGTGTGTTTGTTGCCCTGCTCGTCGGTAATCTCTACTGTTCCCATTGTGCTGCGGCCTGCCAGTGCAACGATTTCGGCTTCCTTCTGATGGAGCTTGGCGTTGAGCACCTGGTGTGGTATCTTGCGCATGGTAAGCATCTTCGACAGAAGTTCTGATATCTCGACAGATGTCGTACCGACAAGTGTAGGACGTCCGCTGTTGCGCATCTCGACGATTTCTTCGATTACTGCGGCATACTTCTCTCGCGCTGTCTTATATACGCGGTCGTCAAGGTCTTTACGTATTACGGGTTTGTTGGTAGGTATCTCTACTACATCCAGCTTGTAGATGTCCCAGAACTCGCCGGCCTCTGTAGATGCCGTACCGGTCATACCTGCCAGTTTGTGATACATACGGAAGTAGTTCTGGAGTGTGATGGTGGCGAAAGTCTGTGTGGCAGCCTCCACTTTCACGTGCTCCTTTGCCTCTACGGCCTGGTGGAGTCCGTCGCTCCAGCGGCGTCCTTCCATGATACGTCCTGTCTGTTCATCGACAATCTTCACCTCGCCGTTGATGACAACATACTCGTCATCCTTGTTGAACATACAGTATGCCTTGAGCAACTGCTGCAGTGTGTGCACGCGTTCGCTCTGTACGGCGTAGTGGTTGAGCAGGTCGTCTTTCTTGTCGAGACGGTCCTGTTCGCTGAGGTCTTTCTCGTTTTCGAGTGCAGAGAGCTGTGAGGTGATGTCCGGGAGGACGAACAGGTCCTTATCGTTCACCTGTTTTGCGAGCCATTCAGTACCCTTATCTGTGAGGTCGCAGCTGTTCAGCTTCTCATCAACAACGAAATAGAGCGGCTCTACTGCTTCAGGCATGCGGCGGTTGTTGTTCTCCATATAGTACTCTTCCTTCTTGAGCATGCCTGATTTAATGCCTTCCTCTGAAAGATATTTGATGAGAGGCTTGTTCTTAGGCAGAGCCTTGTGTGAGCGGTAGAGTGCCGTGAAACCTTCGTCGAGCAGCTTCGGGTCGTTCTTTGCCTGACCTTCGCTGATTTTCTGTTTAGCCTCGGCAAGGAACTGTGTGGCGAGCTTGCGCTGTACGTCTACAAGACGTTCTACCAGTGGCTGATACTCCTCGAACATCTGGTCGTCGCCCTTTGGCACCGGACCTGATATAATAAGAGGTGTACGTGCATCATCGATGAGCACAGAGTCGACCTCATCGACGATGGCGTAGTTGTGCTTGCGCTGTACGAGGTCGGCAGGCGAAATGGCCATGTTGTCGCGCAGATAGTCGAAACCGAACTCGTTGTTTGTACCGAATGTGATGTCGGCCTCGTAAGCCTTACGGCGCTCAGGTGAGTTAGGACGATGCTTGTCGATGCAATCTACAGACAGACCGTTGAACATATAGAGCGGTCCCATCCATTCGGAGTCACGCTTGGCGAGGTAATCGTTCACAGTGACTACGTGTACGCCGTTTCCGGTAAGGGCGTTGAGGAATACCGGAAGGGTAGCGACGAGTGTCTTACCTTCACCGGTTGCCATCTCGGCAATCTTACCTTGGTGGAGTGCGATACCTCCGAAGAGCTGTACATCGTAGTGTACCATTTCCCATTTCGTGTCGTTTCCGCCGGCAGTCCAGTGGTTGTGATATATTGCCTTGTCGCCTTCTATTGTTATGAAGTCCTTTTTCGGGTCGGCAGCCAGTTCGCGGTCGAAGTCGGTTGCGGTCACAACCACTTCTTCGTTTTCAGCAAAACGGCGTGCTGTATCCTTCACGATGCTGAATGCCACAGGCATTACCTCGTTCAGTGCTTTCTCATATACATCGAGAACTTCCTTCTCCAGTTTGTCTATTTCGTTGAAGATGGATTCGCGTTCGTCGATAGGTGTGTCTTCAATTTTCGCCTTCAGCGCGGCAATCTTGTCTTTCTGCTCCTTTGCGGAGTTCTGCACGTATGCCTGTATTTCCTTTGTACGTGCTCGCAGTTCGTCGTTACTCAGTTTCTTTATCTCCGGATATGCAGCCTTGACGCTTTCCACGAGCGGCTGTATGAGTTTCATGTCCCTGGTTGATTTGTTACCGAACAGCGACTGTAAAAATTTGTTGAGATTCATTATGTTGTTGTTTTTATTTATTCGATTTTTTATTAAGATGATATGGAATGATGATACACGGCATGGTTTGAGAGCGCGACAGGAGTGTCGCGTAGTGCTGTGCGTCGTGTATCGGACACATTATTGCAGCGGCGCTGCCGAGCATGCGTTGGGAGCTCTTATTCGTATGGCTTTTGCTATTGTCGGGGCTATCCGGTCAACTGTGGCCGGAGTGGAAACGTGCTCAGCCTTTATGCCTGCGCCATACAGAATAATAGGAAACGGCACAAAGGCAGCCCTTGAGATGTATTTCTCCTGATTGTCTTCGTTGAGCAGATGCCATCCCGGAGCAACTTCTATAAGCAGATCGCCGCTGACAGCCGGATTGTACGGACTGGTGGTCACATTGCGTACGCCTGCCGCCTGTGTGAGCAGCTCTTTCGAGCGCGATACGATGTCGGCAAAGCTTATGTGGCGCTGCTCGAGAAGTTTGCGGTTGATGTATATCTGATTGTGATAGCACGTTTCTACATACTGTGCCTGGCCGTATATTGCGCCAAGATACATGTTCAGCAGGTTTGCCGTACGGTTGATGTAGAATGTGCCTGTGGGTATGCGGTATTTCTCGTAGTCCACCGGTTCGTTGTCTGTGTAACCGGTGCTTGTAAGCATGAAGAGCACCTTGTCGCTGCCTACGGTGTCCTCTATTTTTCTTACAAGCGTGGCAATGGTCTTGTCCAGCTTCAGATAGAGTATCTCCATATCTGTCTGCCAGTTGGCTTCGTCCTTGCCTTTTGCAGACAAAACGACAGACAACATGTCGGTGATGTCGTCGCGGCCCATTGCCATATCCTTAACGCACGACAGTGATAAGTCGGCGACAGCTTCGTTGTCGGCAGCGTATTTGCTTGTGCTGTTATATGCTTTTATAAGATTCTGAGAGGCCTCGGAATAGTATGTCGATGTGGTCCAACGGCCACTTTTCTCGTCTATCCAGATGGCACCGTCGGCTGCGTGGCCGGCAGACAGAATGGCAGCATCCTTGTCCAGCGCGACGCTATATACGAGTGCGCTGCCACGTGTAGCCACTTTCAGCTCGTCACTTATAGTTGATGTGGCGAGCTTCTGCGGTGAACTGCCGTATTTGTCGTCATCTGTGCAATATACAGGACGCAGTGTCGCTCTGTCGAGCCACTGCGTTCCTACAATATTATTATATTGAGGTGTCGTACCCGTATTTATGGATGCGATGGCCGATGCACGGTCAACCGGCGAGAATGTATATCTCGCAGCCTCATATACACAGCCTTGGTTGAGCAGTTTCTTGAACCCGTCCGGAGTGTAAAGTGGCGAGAAATGTTCTATGTAGTCAGTGCGCAGCTGGTCTATAATGATATTTACAACCAACCTTGGGGCTGGTTTTAGCGATTGTGCCTGCAGCTCGGTGTTGCTTGTAAGAGCCGCGAGTATAATTATTGCCGATAAATATCTGTTCATCTTTTAGCTCGCACTATTTGGTCAAATTTTAATATGTATCTTATTAGCAAAGATAATGCCACAATTGTCATTCCTTCCGCATAGCTCTGGAAAAAGCCTCCGATAAGGAACAATACGATGAGAATCATCCACACCAACAGCCATTTGTGTATGGCGTGCTTGCGCAGTGACTTCACTGACGGGTAAAGAAATACCAGACACAATGGATTCAGCAGCAATATCTGTAAGTTCACTTTTACTGTCGGATGCTGTGAGAACAGCATTGCGAAGAGTATCAGACCGCATATTCCTGTTGCTGACATCAGAAATACATCTACGCCCCAGAACATCATGTTTTTGCATCTTTCATAAACAGACACGGCCGTTATTATGATGAAAAATATTATGGCACACGTTGTCGGTGACAGTGGAAAACCCTTCCATTCTGCCTGTATGCCCGGCTGGATAACCCATGTGCTGTCTTTCACCAAAGGTCTTTTGTTGCCGTTGTTGTCTATTATTACGGCGTTGTCAAAGTCTTTTCTCAAGTTGTCCGGCAAGAACTGCTGCTGTGTGTGGTCCGTCGGAAAATCTGATTTTATACCAAGCAGAAGGTCATTCCCGAATCTTGCCCAGCGATATTGCTCGTTGTAGGCATGTATCATTTCGCGGTATGATTCGTTGTTCTTATTCCTTGACTGGTATCTTATCGTGCCGTTTATGTGATTCAACAGAATGTCACGCGCTCTTGTTGTACAGTTATCATAGAAATAATTGTATCTGTATATGCGGTTCTGCGGTTCATAGTTCTTCTCTATTGCGGCTATGATGGCTCTTTTCTCGTCGTTTGTCAGATTGAGAGTCTGTTGTCTCACGCCTGTTCCGCTTGTGGCATAATGTATCCGGAACGTCTCAAAGTCCTCGATGTCCATTGAGTAATCTGTCAGTCCGAATACAAAACGCAGAATGAAAAACGGCTTTTCAAACGAGAACATACCATAATTCACTGCCACGTCGAGCTGGTTCTGCTTGTCCTGTACACGTATGGCAGTGTGTCCGTAAAGGCTATATACGTTTTGTCTGGGTCTGCATGTCAGCAGACTTATTTCCACGGAATCCAGATTCAGACTGGGCTCCACAGCATTTTGCGCTGACAAGTCAATTGTGCATAAAAGACAAATAATCAGCGAAAGACATCTTAAAAGAGATATAAAACGTTTCACGATGCAAAAATAACTTATATTTCCCACTTATCGTGAGTTTATTTCGAATTTTTTCAATAATTTTGCAACCAATTGTTTGTCGAATAGGGGAGAACCGGCTCACGACAGCATATTTCCGGTTAAAATTATTACAAAAGCTGAAATATAAAATGAAAAAAATCTTTATCGCTTCGCTAATGGGACTCGTATCCTTGGCGTCATTTGCTCAAAGCGGTACTAATTCGCCATACAGTCAATACGGATTGGGTATTTTAAGTGAACCGGCCGGAGGCTTCTCCCGTGGAATGAACGGCCTTGGCCTGGGCTTCCGTGAGCACAATCAGCTGAATGTTATGAACCCGGCGTCATACTCATCAATAGACTCTCTCAGCTTTATTTTCGATGCAGGTATATCCGGACAGATAACTAACTTTGCGGAGAACGGAGTCAGAAAGAACGTGAATAACGCAAGTTTCGAGTATATATTAGCCGGCTTCAGACTCGCACGCCATCTGGGAGTGAGCTTTGGTCTTCTGCCGTTTTCAAACATAGGATACAGCTATTCAAGCAACAGAACTCTTGAAGAAGTCTCAGGTGAGGATGACTTGTCTTATGTAAACACTTATTCCGGAAGCGGCGGTTTGCATCAGGTATATTTAGGTATGGGTTGGGAACCGTTCAAAGGTTTCTCGCTCGGAGCCAATATCTCTTATTTGTGGGGAAACTATAGCCGTTCGGTGTCAAACAGTTATTCAGACTCATACATTAATACATTGTCTAAATATTATTCTGCATCGGTCAACAGTTACAAGCTGGATCTCGGTCTGCAATATACAGCAAAGATAACGAAAAAGGATCAAGTGACATTAGGTCTTGTGTATAGCTTCGGTCACAAGCTGAATGCCGATCCAAAATGTATTGTTCTATCGACAAACTCGCAGACTTATGTGGCTGACACAACAAACTATTCCGTAAAGAACGGATTGGAGATTCCTACGATGTACGGAGCCGGATTGATGTGGAATCATGACGGTAAGGTTAAGGTCGGAGTTGACTATACACTCCAGAAATGGTCTGAGTGTAAATATCCTGTTTATACGGTTGTCAACAATACTCCGCAATATGTATTGTCTGACAATATGTTCAACGACAGACATAAGTTCACAGTCGGCGGTGAGGTTTGCCCTGATGAGAACAGCCGAAACTTCTTCAAACGTGTGAAATACAGAATTGGTGCTTCTTATGCTACGCCTTATGTGAAAATAAACGGATATGACGGTCCGAAGGAATATAGCGTAAGTGCCGGATTCGGAATACCTATTATAAATAAGATAAACAACCGTTCGATACTTAATATCTCGGCTCAGTGGGTACATCAGGACTCAAAGATGTTTATCACGGAAAACTCATTCCGTATAAATATAGGTATTCTGTTCAACGAGCGTTGGTTCGCAAAATGGAAGATGGATTAATGCCGTCGCTCTTAATTTGCTAAATAAAAGGAGTCAACCATTGAATATTTCCAGGTGTCACATATTTATAATGTTTGCCTTTCTGGTGTGCATTACTTCATGTAATGAGCCGAAAGAGCATACGGCACCTGCCATACACGACCGTGACTCGGTATCTATGATGACGAGCTATGGCGTGAATACGCTGATTTCTGATTCAGGAATAATAAAATATCGCATCGTGACTGAGCGTTGGGAAGTCAATCAGATACGCCAGCCGTCACGCTGGATATTTGAGAAAGGACTCTTTTTCGAGCAGTTCGACGAGAAATTCCATGTACAGGCATACATACAGTGTGACACCGCCTACTATTATGACCAGAAGCGAGTATGGGAATTGCGCGGGCGCGTCACGGTGCACAACAAGAACGGTATAATATATACCGGCAGCCAGTTGTTCTGGGATGAGGCCAAACATGAGTTCTATTCGTATGCTCCTTCGCGTGTAGTCACTCCTGAACGTACGCTTGAGGGTATGTATTTCAGAAGCGATGAGCGTATGACAAAATATTATGTGTCCAACACCTCCGGCTCATTCGTCAAAGGCGACATTGCTGATGAGGAGAACGACACTACAATAGCACTGCCCGACACGGCTAAAGCCAAGTTGCGTCCGCAGGCTCTCCCGCAGCGCAAGATGCCTTCGCAGTCAAGATAGCGGACGTATATGTGCTGCCATATAATAATTGAACGTTTAATTATAATAAGATATTTTGGAAACTGATATTCCTCTTTTAACCGGCATTTTAATTACGATGATAATGTCGGCATTCTTTTCTGGCATGGAGATAGCTTTCGTCTCGAGCAACCGTATGCTGGCAGAGATGGACAAGAACCACGGCAGTCTTACCCAAAAACTCATTTCCCTGTTCTACAGGCATCCTAACGGCTTCGTCAGCACTATGCTCGTGGGAAACAACATAGTGCTTGTAATGTATGGTATACTTATAGCCAAGCTGTTCGACAACACGATTTTTGCAGGAATGGATGCAGGTTTCACTGTACCGGCAGACACAGTCCTTTCAACGGTGATAATACTGTTTACAGGCGAGTTCCTTCCCAAAGTGTTGTTCAAGAACAACGCCAACCGCCTGTTGGCCATGTTCGCGTTGCCGGCATATTTCTTCTATTTAATTCTGTGGCCGATAAGCCGTTTCTCGACATTTCTGTCGAAGATGATACTGCGTTTTGTCGGAATACACATGGAAAAGGAATATGACGACGAAGGATTCTCCAAGGTAGATCTCGACTATCTTGTGCAGACGAGCATAGAGAACGCCAAAAACGATGAGGACATAGACGACGAAGTGAAGATATTCCACAATGCTCTTGAGTTCTCAGACGTGAAAGTGCGCGACTGTATGGTGCCGCGTACCGAGATAAACGCTGTCGATCTGAACAAGGACGGAAAGGACGAGTTGCTGCTCAAATTCATTGAGAGCGGGAACTCAAAGATAATAGTCTATAATGGCGACATCGACCATATAGTGGGCTATGTGCACAGTTCGGAGATGTTCCGCAATCCTGACCGCTGGCAGGACTGCATCTACAAGATGCCGTTTGTGCCCGAGACAATGACCGCACGCAAGCTGATGCGCATATTCCTTCAGCAGAAAAAGAGTCTCGGAGTGGTTGTCGATGAGTTCGGAGGCACAAGCGGCATAGTGTCGCTGGAGGACATCGTGGAAGAGATTTTCGGCGATATAGAGGACGAGCACGACAATCTGAAGTATGTTGCCAAGGAGGTTGCTCCGGGCGAATATATCCTGTCCGCGCGCCTCGAGATAGACAAGGTGAACGAGATGTTCGGCCTTGACCTGCCCGAGAGCGACGACTATATGACCATAGGCGGACTCATACTTAACGTCTATCAGAGTTTCCCGAAACTCAATGAGGTCATACGTACGGGACGGTTTGAGTTTAAGATAATGAAGAGCACGATGTCAAAAATAGAGCTTGTAAAGCTAAAAGTTAATCATTGAAAATAAATTTTATACGAAATGTTCCATTGTTTGACAATAATTTAGTATTTTTGTGCGCATTTCGCAGACTGTGCGGTATATGTCGGCTACCTACGAACCTTTTGTATATACAGCACATAAGTCAGCGTTTCAGATTATGAGAAAACAATAAAAATAATAAATAATCAAAAGTAATGGCAGTATTAGGAAAAATCAGAAGCAAAGGTGTCCTGCTGATATGTATTATCGGTCTGGGCCTTTTTGCATTCATCGCCGAAGAGTTCTTCCGTTCTTGTGAAACGTCACAGAACGACAAGCGCCAGCAGGTGGGTGAAGTTTTAGGAGAGAAAATCAATATTCAAGAATTCCAGGCCCTTGTTGATGAGTACACGGAAGTGATAAAGATGCAGCAGGGTACTGAAAATCTGAACGACGACCAGATGAACCGTGTGAAAGACATGGTGTGGAACACATACGTTCAGAGCAAGATTATCGAGAACGAGACAAAGAAGCTCGGTCTTACTGTGACAGACGCAGAAATGCAGAATGTGCTCAACGAGGGAACAAACCCGATGCTCATGAGCACACCGTTCGTCAATCAGCAGACTGGTCGTTTCGATGCCAACTCGCTCAAGAAATTCATCGCTGATTACAAGACACAGAAGTCAACAAATCCTCAGGTGGCAGCACAGTACGAGCCGATGTACAAGTACTGGACATTCATCGAGAAGAGTCTGCGCCAGCAGTTGCTCACCCAGAAATATCAGAATCTTTTCGCTCAGTGCCTCATCTCAAACAAGGTCGTAGCTAAGATGGCCTACAAGGAGGACAATGAGGAAAGCAAGCTCAACCTCGCTGTGTTCCCATACTCAAGCATACAGGACAGCAAGCTGAAGTATAACGATTCTGACCTGAATGCAAAATACAACGAACTGAAGGAGCGTTTCAGACAGTATGTTGAGAGCCGCGACATCAAGTACATCGATGTTAAGGTTACAGCGTCTGCCAAAGACCGCGCCGCTCTTGAGAAGGAATTCAATGGCTACGCTAAGGAACTCGCTGCTGCAGCCGATCCTACAGACGTAGTGCGCAAGAGCATGTCGCAGATAGCATACCTCGGTGTTCCTGTTTCTAAGGACGCTTTCCCGTATGACATCGCCGGCCGTCTCGATTCCATCGCAGTGGGCAGCACATCAAAGGTAATAGCAAACAAGATTGACAACACTCTGAACCTTATCAAGCTCGTTTCCAAGCAGCAGCTTCCTGACTCAATCCAGCTGCGTCAGATTCAGGTAGGCGGTAAGGATGCGGCTGATATACAGCAGCGTACCGACTCTATCTACAACGCACTGAAAGCCGGTGGCGACTTCGAGCTCATCGCAAAGAAATACGGTCAGACAGGTGAGAAGTTCTGGTTGACAACACGTCAGTATCAGAGCGCTCCGTCAATGGATAAGGACACAAAGAACTATATCACTACTCTCAACACCGCTCCGGTGAACGAACTGAAGAGTCTCAAGCTCACACAGGGAAGCGTCATCATGCAGGTTGTTGACCGCAAGGCTATGATTAACAAGTACGTGGCAGCAGTCATCAAGCGTAATATAGACTTCTCTCGCGACACATATTCAGCTGCATACAACAAGTTCAGCGCATTCATCAGTGCTAATCCTACTTCTGAGAGCCTTCTCAAGAACGCAAAGAAGAACGGTTACACAGTGCTCGACCGCAAGAACATCACAACAGCTGAGCACGACGTTGCAGGCGTACGCAGTACACGCGAGGCACTCAAATGGGTGTTCGATGCTAAGGAAGGCGACGTATCACCTATGTATGAATGTGGTGATAACGACCATCTGCTGATTGCCGTTATAGACAAGATTCACAAGAAGGGCTACCGCACACTCGACGACGAGCAGGTTAAGGAGTATGTCAAGAGCGAGCTGCTCAAGGACAAGAAGGCTGAGATGCTCATGGCTAAGGCAAAGGGCGTGAAGAGCGTGAACGAAGCTAAGGCTAAGGGTGCCACCGTTTCAGTTGTAAGTCAGGTTACATTCAACTCACCGGCATTCATTCCTTCTGTAGGCGCAAGCGAGCAGGCACTCAGCGGTGCCGTTGCTGCTACTGCAAAAGGCAAGTTCTCTGCAAAACCTGTTAAGGGTGAGGCCGGAGTTTACGTATTCCAGGTTATCGACAAGAAGATGCGTCCGGGCAAGTACAACGAGAAGGCAACTCTCAGCACTCTGCACCAGAAAGCACTGCAGTGGGCAGGCAACTTCATGAACGAGCTTTATCTCAAGGCTAACGTGGTTGACAACCGCTACCTCTTCTTCTAATAGAAACATTGTAATATCAACATAAAAAAGTCTCCGCAGATATTTGTCTGCGGAGACTTTTTTGTTGTCTATCCGCTGTCTGTATGGCTTTCGTGCCATGCCATGCCTTTCTTATAGCATCCGTATCTTCTGTCCATCCTGCGACGATTCACGCTTTTCTATTTTTCGCATAGTCTGTTGTTGAGTGTGTCTTATCATGGTTCTGTAGAAATCGAAAGGAATTTGCATTCATGAAAGTGCAACTTTCAATAAATAATAAGTGTTGATTTTTCTGCTGAAATGAAACTTTGACGGACAACTTACAGATTGTAAGCAGATTTTGATTTTCCTGCCTCAGTTTTCCGTTCTACCCCGAAAAATAAGCGCGTATTTGCGAACAGACTTTCCCTTGGACGAAAATACGCGAGATATAAGAAGATAATATAATATATTGAATATCAACGATTTGCATTTAAGGGATATTTTCCTGCGTTGCAATATGCACCATTTCGTCATGCGAAATGGCCCATTTCAGGGGCCGAAAAGCACCATATCGCACCCTGATATGGGCTTTATCGCAAGCCAAAACGGGCTATATCAGAACGCGGAACATATTTTTTCAGACTACGATATAGGGTATATCAAAGCCCGGTATGCTATGAAATGGCCTTCGATATTTCTGATTTAACATTCATTTACACCTCTTTTGAGAAAATATTTTGTCAAAATTTAGTCAAGAAAAATTGTAAGTTATTCCTTTTAGTTTTCTCGTAAAACGCTGATATCTTGTGTTAGAAAAGATAAGGAAAGTGTTTGTCGTACGAGCCGGAAGTATTAACTCGTCTTGCAATAATTATTTACCGGTTGTGACACGATGAATTTATTATTGTACCGACATGAATATATTGTCTTGACATAACGGATTTTTCATAGAGTCGTCTCGTTACCCACGTTGTGCAATAATCACTTTTCCGTGCTGTAAGCGCCGTTTTGTATCAGTCCGTTCGCCTTGCGGAGACATCTCATTTTCTGTTTTGTGAAGAATTTATACCGTGTCTTTTCGCTTTTGAAAATAGACAGATGTACGGTTTTTGTCCGTTAAATATTCGTTCAATATGTGGAGTTCCGGGCATCCTATTATGTTTCTGGTGTCATAAAAAAACAGTATCAAAAGTTGGATGTGACATGATAATTTTGTATGTTTGCAATATATTTATGGTTGATTACGGCCGTGCAGCCGGCTTGTCGTGGATGGTTTTTCTTGCGCAGGCTTGACTGTGAGGCTCTTTTTCATTGGTTTTAGAATAACGCTTATGCTCGAAATAAAGGATGGTGCAATCACTGTAGGAGGGAAGCAGCTGTTCCACGGTCTGTCGTTCTGTACGGCTGACGGTGGTCTGACGGCCGTAACCGGACCTCACGGCTGCGGCAAAACGTCGCTCATAAGGGCTTTTCTCGGCTTCCAGCCTTTGACTTCCGGCTATGTGTCTGTCGATTGTGAGGCAATATTACCCTTGACGGCGGCGCTTTTCAGAGTCAATATGCTGTATGTGCCGCAGGATCTGCGCCTCTGCGTGGGCAGCTTTTCGGAGCTGTTCGAGTCGCTGACCGATCTGCGTGTGAATACCGATCTCACTTATGCGCGCAAAAAACTGTTCTATGAGTGGAAGCGTCTGGCACTCGATGTAGCCCTTTACGACAAACCATTGGAGGAGGCAGGCGAGTCGGCCTTACGCCGTATGATGATTTCGGTGGCAGGAGTGGTGGACAGAAAGAACATCCTTCTCGACGAACCGTTTGCGGGTCTCAATAGCGAGGCTCAGTCGGCCGTCATGGCCTATCTGCGCTCTCTTGCCTCGTCGGGCCATACTGTTCTGCTTGCCACCGGCGATGCCGCCCTTGCCGGGATGTGCGACAGAAAGATAGAACTGGGCGTCTGAACATTTAGAAAAAACAAGAAAATGAACATAACATTAATAGGATTTCTGCTTGGAATGTTGCTTCTGGTACTGCCGTTAGTGGCTATGTACAGATACGGGCTGCGCATATCGGTAGGTCGCGCGCTGTCTGCCATTTTCCGGATGGTGATTTATGTCGGCATTATGGGCTTCGTGATGTATATGCTTCAGAAGGACGGTAGCGTGGCTATGAGCCTTCTGTTCGCTCTGGTGCTCATCGTGCTGGCGGCTGTGGCAGCCATACTCCGCTCGCGTCTTAGGCTGCGTGTGCTGTTCGTTCCCGTCGTGGCGGCTGTGGCTGTGTCGGTCATTGTGGTGTCTGCATGGCTTCTGCTTGTGACGCTCGGCACGGGCGCGCTAGTCAGTCCGCGCTTCTTCCTGCCTGTCGTCGGCATACTTTCGGGCACTGCCATAACGGTGTGTTCCGACTCGTTTTCGGCATATTATGACGGGCTGCGTCATCATAACCAGCTCTATTTCTATCTCCTCGGCAACGGAGCGACACACGCCGAAGCCCTCGATACGTTCGTGCGCCGTGCCCTTGAGAAGGCCGTTATGCCGGGACTCTCGCAGATGGCGACGGTGGTTGTGGGCACTGCTCCGGTGATGATGTGGACAATGATAATGTGCGGACAGGGAGCAATAGAGGCCGCAGCGTTCCAGTTGCTGGTCATGGCTGCCGCGTTCTGCGTCTCGGTCATGTCGGTGCTGCTTGCCGTGATACTCACACGCAAGTATATGTTCGATGGATACAGTCGTCTGAACACACTTCGAAAGGCAGACGATAAAGAGCCTTCTGCTGCGCAGGAAACCGTCGCACAGGAAGCTGCCGATGAGGTTGAGGAGAATTGAAAGTTGTGTCGTGACTGTTAAAGCCACGTTATTACGACACTGAAAAATAAAACACCGTCTGCGCATATACGCAGGCGGTGATTCGATTATAATGAAATGACCATCTGATCGTGACAGAAAGGTGATTCCTATTATATGAAAATATAATCTGATAAAAAGAAAAATATCATTCTATTATAATAAAGAGAACTATGAGAACAAGACTTCTTTATGCAGGCCTTGCGCTTGCCGCGCTCACAATGTCTGCGTCGTGCTCGGATGCCATGCGCCATCGTGCCGCCACGTTGAAGGCCATCGCAGGTGCGGTTGCCAGTGAGAATCAGGCTCCGCGTGAGCAGGCGGAGGGTGGGGACGATTTGCTTCGTGTCGTGACTCCCGACTCGGTGCCGTCGATGATACTTGAACGCACAGGATATGTCACGTCATATAATAAGAATACAAAGCTGCCAAACTGGGTGGCATGGCATCTTACGGCCGAGCACACTAAGGGCAGTCACAGCCGCAAGGGCATCGACTTTATGGAGGATGAGGATGTGCCGACGCCGCGTGCCGACGATTGGGACTATTACAACTCACGCTACGACCGTGGTCACATGTGCCCGGCGGGCGACAACAAATGGGATAGTGAGGCCATGCGTCAGTCGTTCCTGTTCACGAACATCTGCCCTCAGGCGCCAGGACTCAATCGTGGCGACTGGAACGAGATGGAGAATGCGTGTCGTAATTGGGCGCGTGAGAACGGCGACATATACATAGTCTGCGGTCCGGTTCTTTATAAAGGACGTCACAAAACCATCGGAAAGCACAAGGTGGTTGTGCCGGAAGCCTTCTTCAAGGTGGTGCTTTGCATGCGCGGCACGCCTAAAGCCATAGGTTTTATATATAAGAACGGGGACGGCAACCGGCCGAAAGGTGACTATGTGAACAGCGTTGACGAGGTGGAGCGCATCACAGGTTTCGACTTCTTCCAGTCGCTTCCGGACGATGTGGAGAAGGCGGTGGAAGCCACTGCAGACCTTGACGACTGGCAGTAGGAATTTCTGTGTCTTTCGGACGTTGTGTCTATGGTTGTCTTTTGTCTGATGTCTTCCGTAGGATAAAGATTCTATTTTGGCAGAGCTTTGATTATATTAATCATTGCTTAATTATCCCAAATCGGTCATTAGAAAGGGATCTTTCCTTATATTTCTAATGACCGCC
>ERZ857521.1334-NODE-1334-length-30180-cov-3.993261_pt1 | contig 30180 bp, 32 predicted proteins | sample MGYA00519701_ERZ857521 | MGnify/ENA primary metagenome ERZ857521 (study PRJEB31778, sample SAMEA3449346) | human gut metagenome | biome: human gut; feature: human-associated habitat; material: faeces | place: United Kingdom | collected 2010/2012 ...
TCCATCTTGCCCTGGACGCACAGCCACATACCAGGCTTGATGGCCCCCTCCAGCTGCTGGGCCTCCTTGGTGGTGAGGTTCTTCTGCACCGTGACGGAGTTGGTGTAATCCGTCATGTCAAAGCTCAGCCGCCACATGCCCGGCCGCCGGGTCTCCCGGCACTCGAAGGCAAAGACCTTGCCCTCCACCGTGGCGGTGCCCATCTTCAGATTCAAGTCCTTCATGGGGCCGGGACGGCTCTTGATGGCCTTCCCCATGAGGATCTTGCCGCTCTTCTTCTCCGCCGGGGCGCCGGGCGCGGAAACGGAGGAGGCATGGGCCTCCTCCTTTACCGTCAGCACCAGCTCCACGGACCGGAAGCCATACACCGCCGCCAGGGTCTGCTTCAAAGACGCCTGCTCCTCCTCCGTCAGGGGATTGCGCACCGTCAGGTGGGCGGTGATGGAGAGCTTCTCCCGGTCGATGACGGCGCCGGTGAGCACCGCCCCCGCCAGGCGCAGCCGCAGCTCTCCGGAGAGCTGGAGCTCTGTGAACATTTCAAAAAACGGGATATCTCTGGACATGGTTTCCTCTTTGTGCTTCCTCTCTCAAAAGGCGCTCACAGCGCCTCAATCTCTTTCATCAATGCATCTACCAGCTGCTCCTGGGGCACCTTGTAAAGGATCTCCCCTTTGCGGAACAGCAGTCCCTCGCCCTTGCCGCCGGCGATGCCGATATCCGCCGCGGAGGCCTCACCGGGACCGTTGACGGCGCAGCCCATCACAGCGACGGTGATGTTCTTGTCGCAGTCCATCAGCCGCCGCTCCACCTCCTCGGCAATGGGGATCAGGTCGATGCGGGTGCGGCCGCAGGTGGGACAGGCGATAAGGTTCACGCCCTCTTTCCGCAGGCCCGCCGCCTTCAAAATCTTCTTGGCGGCGTAGATCTCCTCCACCGGGTCGGCGGTGAGGGTCACCCGGATGGTGTCGCCGATACCAAGGCACAACAGGCCGCCGATGCCCATGGCCGACTTCACCATTCCCATGGAAGGCGTGCCCGCCTCCGTGACCCCCAGGTGCAACGGGTAGTCCGTCTGCTCCGACAGGAGCCGGTAAGCCGCCATGGTCAAGGGCACGTCGGAGCACTTGACGGAGATGCAGATGTCGTCAAAGTCGAACTTGTTTAAAAGGGCCACGTGGCCCATGGCGCTCTCCACCAGAGCCTCCGCGGTCACGCCGCCGTACTTGGCCCGGAGTTCCTTTTCCAGGGAGCCGCCGTTGACGCCGATGCGGATGGGGATGTTTTTGCGGCGGCACATGTCCGCCACGGCCTTGACCTTCTCCTCTCCCCCGATGTTGCCGGGGTTGATGCGGATGGCATCGATGCCCCGCTCCGCCACCGTCAGGGCGTAGCGGTAGTTAAAGTGGATGTCGGCGATGAGGGGGATATCGATCTGCTCTTTGATCTTGTCCACGGCCTCCGCCGCCGCCTGGTCGGGGATGGCCACCCGAATGATCTCACAGCCCGCCGCCTCCAGTTTTTTGATCTGGGCCACGGTGGCCGCCACGTCATCGGTCTTGGTATTGCACATGGACTGGATGGATACCGGGGCGCCGCCGCCCACGGGCACAGAGCCCACCAAAAGACGCTTTGTCATGGGTACATCCTCCTTTTAGAAAAGCCGGAACACGTCAAACACCGTGACGATCAGCACAAAGCCCATCAGCACCACGAATCCCGCCGTATTGACGGCGGCCTGATACTTCTCCGGCACTTTTTTCCTGAAGAGCAGCATGCCCACTGCGTCTACCAGCAGCAGGAAGATCCGGCCGCCGTCCAGCGCGGGGATGGGCAGCAGGTTCATCACCGCCAGGTTCACCGCCAGCAGCGCCGCGAAGTTGGCGAGGCTGCGCACCACCACAAGGACGCCGTACTGACTGGCCGCCTCGCTGGTCTCTGTCATGATGGAGACGATACCCACCGGGCCGCTGAGATCCTGCATCCCGGCGTTGCCCGTCACCAGCTGCACCAGGCTGAACCACGCCAGCTGCACATAGTCCACGGCGTTGTACCAGGCGTACTGGAGCTTCACCCCCAGCGTGGCCTCCCGCCCGCTGCTGCCCACCAGCAGTCCGTAGCCGGTGTAGGGCTGGCCGTCGGTGCCGGTGTAGGTGGTCCGGGGAACGTCCTCCACCAGGATGTGCTCCCCGTCCCGTATCACCTCGATGTCCACGGTGTCACCGCCGTAGCTGAGGAACATCTGGGCATCCCCTGCCAGATAGGTGCGGTAGCCGTCAATCTTGTAGATGAGATCCCCCTCCATGAGGCCCGCCTCCCCCTGCTGGGAAAACTCCGGAGCAAAGCCCGCGATCTGGTCGGTGTACACCGTTTGGGTCCCTGCGTAAAGGGCCAACAGGATCACCACACCGGTAAGGAAGTTCATGCCGGCACCTGCCACCAAAATGATAAATTTCTTCCAGCCGCTCTGGCGGGTGAAAGCCCGCTCGTCTCCCGTGTCCTCATCCTCGCCCTCCATGGCGCAGTAACCACCTACCGGCAGCGCCCGCAGGGCATAGAGAGTCTCCCCCTTCTCTTTCGTCCACAGGGCCGGGCCCATGCCGATGGAAAACTCGTTGACCCGCACGCCGCAGGCCTTGGCCGCCAGGAAGTGGCCCAGTTCATGGACTGCCACCAGCAGTCCGAACACGAAAAGCGCCGTCAGGATATAGACAATGGTCATAGATACACTCCTAAAAGAATCTTGCTCAGGTCTCCAGCACTACCCGCCGGGCCGCACTGTCCGCCGCCAAAATCTCCTCCAGCGAGGGATCGTGGATGGTCTTCACCTGGGCCCGGGCCTTTGCCACCAGGGCCGGAATGTCGTAAAAGCCGATCTTCTCCGCCAGGAACAATCCCACGGCCTCCTCATTGGCGGCGTTGAGCACCGCGCAGGCAGTGCCGCCCTCCTGCGCCGCCTCCTCTGCAAGCCGCAGGCAGGGAAAGACTTCCCGGTCCGGCTGGGCAAAGGTCAGGGGCGGGCAGGTCAGAAGATCCAGGGGCTCCGCCGGATTCACGCCCCGGTTGGGATAGGTCATGGCGTAGCGGATGGGCAGCCGCATATCCGGCGTCCCCAACTGGGCCAGCACCGCCCCGTCCTGATACTCCACCAGGGAGTGGACGATGGACTGACGGTGGATCACCACCGACACCTGGGAAAGGGGCAGGCGGTAAAGGCGCATGGCCTCGATGACCTCCAGGCCCTTGTTCATCAGGGTGGCGCAGTCCACGGTGATCTTGGGGCCCATGGTCCAGTTGGGATGCTTCAGGGCGTCCACCCGGGTCATTTTGCCCGCTTCTTCCCGTGTCATGCCGTAGAAAGGTCCGCCGGAGCAGGTCAGGATCAGCCGTTTGATCTCCCGGCGGTCCCGGCAGCCCTGGAGGCACTGGAAAATGGCGGAGTGCTCGGAGTCCACGGGCACAATCTCCGCTCCCGCCGCATCCGCCGCGTCCATCACCAGCTGCCCGGCACACACCAGGGTCTCCTTGTTGGCCAGGGCGATGCGTTTCTTCTCCTGGATGGCGGCCAGGGTAGGCTTGAGCCCCACCATGCCCACCACGGCGGTGACCACGGTGTCCGCCTCCGGCACCGTGGCAGCCTCCTCCAGGGCATCAAAGCCCCCCAGGACCCGGGTATCCGTGTCCTGCAGGCGCACCGCCAGATCACGGGCGGCAGCCTCATCGGTGAGGACCGCCAGGGCGGGGCGGAATTTGCGGGCCTGCTTCTCCATGCGCTCCACGCTGGCGTGAGCGGTGATGGCGGTCACCTGTAATCCCAGCTGCTCCGCCACATCCAGGGTCTGCCGGCCGATGGATCCGGTGGATCCCAAAATCGAGATGGTTTTACTCATAGTGCTATCCTATTCTCCAAAGCTGAAAACAATCCTAAGGCAGCGCCGCGTCCTCTCAAAAAAGAGACCGCGCCGCCGCCTTGTCCATTCTCATTACAATACCCACATGATCTGCAGGGCCAGCCATACGAAAGGCGCCACAAAGGTCACGGAGTCGAAGCGATCCAAAATGCCCCCGTGGCCTGGCAGGAGGTTCCCGTAGTCCTTGACGCCGAACTCCCGCTTGATGACGGAAAAGCTCAGGTCGCCGATCTGGCTGACGGCGCTGCCCACGATGCCGAACACCAGCACATGCACCGGAGCCAAAAACGCGTCTCCCAGCACCCAGCCCCCAGCGAACATCATGATGGTCATGCCGATGACGCCGCCGATAAGGCCGCCCACGGCGCCCTCCACGGTCTTCTTGGGACTGACCCGGGGAGCCAGCTTGTGCTTGCCGCACAGCATTCCGGCAAACAGGGCGAAGGTGTCCGATCCGAAGGCGATGCAAAGGGGCATGAATACCAGCACCTCTCCCAGGAAGGGCACCATCCGCAGCCGCAGCAGACAGGAGAGCATCAGGGGAAACACCAGCCCCGCAAAGAGGGCGGCGGTGACAGCGGCAAAGGGGATGCCCTGGGATTCGTCATAGCGATGGATGGCCAGGGCAAAGGCCAGAAGTACGAAGATCACCCCTGCCAGGGCCGTCACCGGCAGCTGGGGCATGGCGGTGAGATCCGCGTACTGGATGGACAGCTCCGCGGATACGCACACCGGCACTACCGCCGCCGCCAGGACCGTCAACGGGATCAGGGGTTTTCCCCGCTCCCCCGCCACGGCCCGCATCAGCTCCCAGGCACCGATGGCACACATGCCCGCCACCAGGATCGTGGTGGCCCACTCCGGCGCCCAGCCCAGCACCAGCAGCAAAAAGGGGATGCCGACTACGGCCACCATCACTCGTTTGAACATGAAATCATTCCTTTAATCTATACAGGGTTCTTCCTTTACAGTCCCTGCGGTTTCTCACTTTTTAATGCCGCCAAACCGCCGATCCCGATGCCGGTAGGCCTCCAGGGCCCGGTCCAGCTCCGCTTCGTCAAAGTCCGGCCAGAGGGTATCGGTGTAATAAAATTCCGAATAGGCGCACTGCCACAGCAGGAAGTTGCTCAGGCGCTGTTCGCCGCTGGGGCGGATGATGAGCTCCGGATCCGGAATGCCGGCGGAGTCCAGATAGGAGGAGAACAGCGTCTCGTCCAGATCCTCCGGTTTTCTTTCCCCTGCCGCGCACTCCGAGGCAAAGCGCCGCACCGCCCGCAGGATCTCATCCCGGCCGCCGTAGTTGAGGCAGACGTTGGCCTGGAAATCGTCCTTGGAGAGGTGCTCGGTGATCTCATCGGTCTCCTTGGCCAGGGCCCGCAGCTCCGGTGAGATGGGGGTCATGTCCCCGAAGAAGTGGAGCCGGATGTGGTCCCGCTCCATGGTGTCCACCGCCTCCAGCAGATACTTCTTCAAAAGCAGCATAATGGCGGAGACCTCGCTCTCAGAGCGCTTCCAGTTCTCCGTGGAGAAGGCGTACACTGTCAGGTATTGGATGCCCAGGTTCTTGCAGTAGGTGGCAATGCGGCGGAAGGTCTCCGCTCCGGCCTTGTGTCCGGCGGTACGGGGCAGGCCCCGCCGGGTGGCCCAGCGGCCGTTGCCGTCCATGATAATGGCGATGTGCCGGGGCAGGCCCTCTTTTCCGTTGGAGCGGGGCAGACCCTCCGTCTGCCCCGCCTGATTCTTCTGGATGTCAGCCATCAGACCGCCATCAGCTCCTTCTCTTTTTTCGCCAGCAGGTCTTCCAGCTTCTTGCAGTAGTCGTCGGTCATCTTCTGCAGGTCCTTCTCTGCCTGCTTGAGCTCATCCTCGGTGATCTCGGACTTCTTCTCCTGCTTTTTGAAGTTGTCCATGGCGTCCCGGCGGATGTTGCGGATGGCAACCTTGCCGCCCTCGGCGTACTTGTGGATCTGCTTGACCAGCTCCTTACGGCGCTCCTCCGTCAGCTGGGGAAAGTTCAGCCGGATGGTCCGGCCGTCGTTCTGGGGATTGATGCCCAGGTCGGAGTTCTGGATGGCCTTTTCGATGGACTTCAGGGAGGAAGCGTCCCAGGGCTGGATCACCAGGGCCCGGGGGTCGGGAGAGGAGATCGCGGCGATCTGCTGGATGGGGGTGGCGCTGCCGTAGTAGTCCACGGTGATGCGGTCCAGCACAGCGGCGTTGGCCCGGCCCGCCCGCACGGAGGCGAAATCCGCGCTGACAGAGTCGACGCTCTTCTTCATCTTATCCTCGTAAACCTTGTATTCGTCTTTCAGCATGGTGGTGTTTCCTTCCTTTCAGAAATTCTTCTTTTTCATGGAGCCGCCGCGGCGGCAGGAGGATGTCTTACTCTCCCACGATGGTGCCCACGTTCTCACCCATCAGGGCCCGGATGATGTTATGGGGATCCTTGAGGGCGAAAAGCAGCACGGGGATGTGGTTATCCATGGAGAGGCTGGTGGCCGTGGAGTCCATGACCATCAGGTGCTGGGCCAGCACGTCGTCATAGCTGATGGTGTCGTACTTGACGGCGGTGGGATCCTTGGCGGGATCGGCGGTGTAGACGCCGTCCACGTTCTTGGCCAGGAGGATCACGTCGGCATTGATCTCAGCCGCCCGCAGCACCGCCGCCGTATCCGTGGAGAAATAAGGGTTTCCGGTTCCGGCGCCGAAAATCACCACGCGGCCCTTTTCCAGATGCCGGATGGCGCGGGAGCGGATGTAGGGCTCGGCAATGGCCCGCATCTCGATGGCTGTCTGCACCCGGACGGGGATGCCCTTCTGCTCGCACACGTCCGCCACGGCCAGGCAGTTCATCACCGTGGCCAGCATGCCCATGTGGTCGGCCCGGGTGCGCTCCATGGCGCCGCCGCTGTTTTTGGCGCCCCGCCAGAAGTTTCCGCCGCCGACTACCAGGCCCACCTGAACACCCAGATCCAGGCACTCCTTGATGACGTCGCACACGCGGCCGATCATCTCGAAATCCAATCCGGTGTGCTTATCTCCCGCCAGAGCTTCGCCGCTGATCTTCAGCAGGACCCGCTTGTAAACAGGCTTTGCCATAACAAAAACCTCCGTTGTGTCAGTGGAATTTATACGGGTCTATTCTATCTTATTTTTCCGTATTTGCAAAGGGGGTAGACGAAAGAATTTCCACCCGGGCCTCCTCCCCTCCGGTTTTCCCGACGGAAGCAGCTTTTTTCCCCGCCGCAACCGATATTTGACACCCGGGTGGTAGCCATTTTTCCGGGATTCTGCTATGCTGGACCCAAAGGCAAAGGAGGAATGTGTCCATGACGCTGGGACAGCGGATCAGTGCGTACCGCAAAACCCTGGGCATCTCCCAGGAGGAGCTGGGGGCCCGGCTGGGGGTGAGCCGCCAGGCGGTGAGCAAATGGGAGACCGGCGCTGCGGCGCCGGACATAGAGAATCTGCTGGCCCTGGCCCGGGAATTCGGCGTCAGCGTGGCGGAGCTGACGCAGACGCCGGAGCCGCCGTCTCGGAATGCACCGGAGGCCGCCGAGAGCCCCGCCTCCTCTTCTCCGCCCCGGAGGCGGAGAGGGTGGATTGCTCTGGTGATCGTCCTGGTGCTGCTGGTGTTCATGGCGGGAACGCTGATCGTCCTGGGCCTCCGCTCCACGGCGGGGCAGGTCAGCCAGATACCGGAACCCACCCACACGGAGTTCTATCTCACCTGGCAGGTCCCACGGCTGGGACATCAGGAGTGGTATGAATATCTGGCTCTGGGGCAGCAGGATGACTTTTTCCCTTTCGGCACTTCCCTGACCCTGACAGAGCCGGAAATGATCACCACCGGGGAAGTTCCGGACCAGGAATATCACGATCTCGTCTGCGGCACCCTGACGCTGCGCTGCCGCACCGGAACAGACGGAACTGCACCGGTTTCCATTATGTTGATAGAAACCGCTTCCCGTGATTACGAAACGCCGAAAGGGATTGGGGTAGGCAGTACCGCCCGGCAGGTACGGGAGGCATACGGCGCCTCGGGGGATCTCATTTACTGCCTCCCCACCTGTGGCCCCGACACAGATATCGCCTATGATGATTTCTATGTCTATTGCCCATCGGATCCATCGGCAGATAAAATTGGCTTTGGCTGCAATCTCATATTTCTGATGACGGGTGACCTTGTGTCCGGTATCCGTATGGAAGACGCCTCTTATCCCTACTACCACGTCAACAACTCGGACAGCTTCCCGGTTCGGGACGATGAAATCGATTTTTCCCAGAGACAGGAGCCGAAAAAAACGGTGGAGCAGCAGGTCTACGACGCGCTCAATACGCTGATCTTGCAAAAAGGCCTCACTGCCGAGGAGCTTTATGCGGATCGCCAGACGATCTTTCATTCTCAGCAATTTGGACTGGTGGGCTTTTGGAGATCTTGGGACCACGGAACACCCGGAAGACACCATCAATATGCTTCTCTCCTGGCTGCGGGAGCAGGTCCCCTACTCAGACCATGAGGTCTTCTGTCTGCAGATGGGCGTCCAGTCCAATCTGGACGGCTGGCTGGCCGATTCCTATGCCCATCTGCTTTTCACAGCCTTCTCGGAAAATCCCGTCGCCTTTGCCAAAGGTCTTGCCTGTGACAGTGTGGAGGAGACCATGTACCAAGTTGTTCGTCTCACCGCCTACGATGCGGACCTGTATCCGGCAGAGCTGGAAAGAGCCTTGGATACATTGGATACAGCCCTGGCCGATGGTTCCTTCACTGACCAGGAGCGGGACTGGGCAGAACTGCTGCGGCTGTACCTGGTCACCCCCATCAATGACCGCCATCAGCTCCCGGATTCCCCGGAGGAGCTGGAATGATAAGGATACAAACAAGCAACGAGGAAACGGCAATGCCGTTCCCTCGTTCGATCTTTATCCGCCGCACTTTTCGGTTAGAAGCCGGATAAGGGTATCTTTCCCCTCCCCTTTTTCCGCGGAGAACGGCACCAGGGCATCCTCCTCCGTCAGCTCCAGGGTCTCCCGGATCAGGGCCAGGGCAGGCTCCACCTGGCTTTTTTTCAGCTTATCCAGCTTGTTGGCCACGATAATCTCCGGGCAGCCGGATTGTCGGAACCAGTCGTGCATGGTGACATCGTCCGCAGTGGGCTTGTGGCGAATGTCTACGATGAGCACCCCGGCAGTGAGAATCTCCCCCTCATCCTGGAAGTAGCTCTCCATGAGTTTGCCCCAGCGCTCCTTCTCCGCCCGGCTGACCTTAGCATAGCCATATCCCGGCAGATCCACCAGATAGGCCCGGCCATCCACCCGGAAGTAGTTGATCTGGGTGGTCTTTCCGGGAGAAGCCCCCACATAGGCCATGTTCTTCCGGCTCACCAGGCGGTTGATGACAGAAGACTTGCCCACGTTGGACCGCCCGGCAAAGGCAAACTGAGGCAATCCATCCCGCAGGAAGTGCTCCCGGACAGCAGCGGAGCGCACGAACTCCACTTTATTGAAATTCAAGGCCATGTATCGGTCTTCTCCTTTACTGCCGCAGGGCGGCGTCTTGCGTGGATTCCCGGCCGGGCAGCGAGGCAAAAGCCGCCACCGCGGGGCCAGTCTCCTCCCGGACGGGGGCCGTCTCCGGGCAGAGGGCAGCAGCAAACACCTGATCCACCGTCTCCACCGGAATAAAGTGCAATGCTGCCCGGACAGTCTGGTCAATCTCCTCCAGATCCCGGACGTTGTCCTTGGGGATCAGCACGGTGCCGATGCCGTTGCGCAGCGCCGCCATGGTCTTTTCCTTCAGTCCGCCGATGGCCAGCACCCGGCCCCGGAGGGTCACTTCGCCGGTCATGGCGATGCCGGAGCGGATCTTCCGGCCCGTCAGGGCGGAGAGCATGGCGGTGGTAACCGCAATACCGGCGGAGGGCCCGTCTTTGGGCACCGCCCCTTCCGGGAAGTGGACGTGAATATCCTTCGTCTTATAGAAGTCGCCCTCAATACCCAGGGCCTCCGCCCGGCTCCGCAGACAGCTCATAGCCGCCTGAGCGGACTCCTTCATGACATCTCCCAGGTTGCCGGTGAGCTCCAGCTTGCCGGAGCCCTCCATGACATTGACTTCCACTTCCAGGATCTCACCGCCGGCTTCCGTCCAGGCCAGGCCGTTCACCACGCCGACCTCCTCCTGCTCCGTGTGGAGAGCGGGGGGATAGGGCTGGCAGTCCAGCAGCTTCGGAAGGTCTTTTTCTGTAACGGTAATCCGCTTTACATCTCCTTTGAGCAGGGCAACATCCGCCTTGCGGCACACGGCTGCCAGCCGCCGCTCCAAAAGACGCACGCCGGACTCCCGGGTGTAGTCCCGGATGATGGAGCGGATCACATCGTCGCTGATGCGTACTGCACCCTTTTTGAGGCCGTGCTCGGCAAGCTGCTTGGGCAGCAGGTGGCGCCGGGCGATCTGGAGCTTTTCCTCGTCCGTGTAGCTGGCCAGGCGGATCACCTCCATCCGGTCCAACAGGGGCCGGGGGATGGTGTCCGTGGTATTGGCAGTGGTGATGAACATGACCTTGGTGAGATCCAGGGGGATCTCCAGGAAGTGGTCCCGGAAGGCGTGGTTCTGCTCACTGTCCAGTACCTCCAGCAGAGCTGCCGCCGGATCTCCCCGATAGTCGCTGCCCAGCTTGTCGATCTCGTCCAGCAGAAGCAGAGGGTTCATGGATCCGCTGCGGCTGATGGCCTCCACGATGCGGCCGGGCATGGCGCCTATGTAAGTCTTGCGGTGGCCCCGAATATCCGCTTCATCCCGGACTCCGCCCAGGGACAGACGGGCAAGCTTTCGGTTCAGGGCCTTGGCCACGGAGATGGCGATAGAGGTCTTGCCCACGCCCGGGGGGCCCACCAGGCAGAGGATCTGCCCCTTCCCCTCGGGGTTCATCTGCCGGACGGCAATGGTCTCCAGGATCCGCTCCTTGACCTTTTCCAGGCCGTAGTGGTCCTTTTCCAGAACCTTTCGGGCGGCGTCCACACTGACCCGCTCCTTGGTCTCCTGGTTCCAGGGCATTTCCAGACACACGTCCAGATAGTTGCGGATCACAGCACCCTCGGCACTGCCGAAGGGCTGTTTGGCAAGCTTACTCACCTCTTTTAAAAGGTGTTTTTCCGTCTCCTCCGGCAATGCCAGCTCCTGGATACGCTGGCGGTAGGTCTCCAGCTCATCCTCGTCGCTGCCGCCCTCCCCCAGCTCGTTCTGGAGAACCCGGATCTGTGCCCGGAGGATCTGCTCCCGCTGGCTGCGGGCCAGCTGATCCCGGACTTTGCCCTCCATCTCATGCTCAAAGCCCAGGACGTCGTTTTCCCGGGCCAGGAAGCGGTTAAGCATCCGGATCCGGGCTACGGGAGAGAACTCCTCCAGCAGCGCCTGCTTATCCTGATAACGCAGGGCGATATTCTGGGCAATAAAGTCCGCCAGCTCCCCCACCTGCTGATGGTCGTCCATCAACGTGGTGAGGACCTCCTCCGGCACATTGCCGGTGAGCTGGGCATATTCGCTGAAAAGGTGGAAGGTCTGGCGCAGCAGGGCCTCCGTCCGGGGGCTCTTGCGGAAGGCCTCGGATTCCGGCTCCTCCTCCAGTGCCTCCACATTGGCCTGGAGGAAGGGCTCTGTCTGCCACAGACGGCGCAGCCGGGCCCGGCGGCGTCCCTCCACCACACAGCGCACGGAGGTGCCGGAAAGCCGCAGGATCTGACTGATGTGGGACACAGTGCCGATGGTGTAGAGATCCTTCTCCCCCGGCAGATCCACGCCGATCTCCCGCTGGGTCACCAGGAAAATCTCCTGATCGGCCTCCATGGCCCGCTCCAGGGCCGCAATGGAGATGCGCCGCTCTACGTCAAAGGTCAAATTCATATGGGGGAACACCGTAAGCCCCCGCAGGGCCAATACCGGAATGTTCCAACTCGTCAGTTCCATGGTGGGACCGTCCTTTCTCACTTGGGCGGGAAGGTTTGCCGCGCCTGAAACGCAGCGTGGTATCCTGGCGGTTCGCCCGTGGATTTTTCCGCCAAATTACCCGGAAAGGGAACCCCCGGGGGTTCCCTTTCCCTTGATTGTCCGAAAGCCGTGCTCAGGAGGCGGAGGCAGGAGACTGGGGACGCTTTTTCCCTGCTTCCTTTCCGGAGTTGATCTTTACGGAATAGTTGATCTTATTGGGATCCCGGGTGAGGACAGGCGTTCCGGTGCCCTCCACGCACTCCCGGGTGATAACCACCTTGGTAATGGTGGGGTCAGAGGGGACGTCGTACATGATCTGGGTGAGCATGCCCTCCATCACAGCCCGCAGGCCCCGGGCACCGATGTTGCGCTCAATGGCCTTGTCGGCGATGGCCTCCAGAGCCTCCGGCTGGAACTCCAGTTCCACGTCGTCGTACTCCATCAGCTTCTTGTACTGCTTCACCAGGGCGTTCTTGGGCTCCGTCAGGATCCGCACCAGATCCGCCCGGGTCAGGGCGTTCAGGGATGCGATCACCGGCAGCCGGCCCACCAGCTCGGGAATAATGCCGAACTTCAAAATATCGTGGGGCTGCACCTCGTGGAGGATCTTGCTGATATCCTTGTCCTTCTTGCCCTGGATGTTGGCACCGAAGCCGATGGACTTCTGGTCCAGCCGGCGCTCGATGATCTTTTCCAGGCCGTCGAATGCGCCGCCGCAGATAAAGAGGATGTTCTTGGTATTCACCTGGATGAACTCCTGATGGGGGTGCTTGCGTCCGCCCTGGGGCGGCACGTTGGCCACGGTGCCCTCCACGATCTTCAAAAGGGCCTGCTGCACACCCTCACCGGAGACATCCCGGGTGATGGAAGTGTTCTCGCTCTTGCGGGCAATCTTGTCGATCTCATCCACATAGATGATGCCGTGCTCTGCCCGCTCCACGTCGAAGTCTGCCGCCTGTAGCAGACGCAGCAGGATATTCTCCACGTCATCGCCCACGTAGCCGGCTTCCGTCAGCGTAGTGGCGTCGGCGATGGCAAAGGGCACCTTCAAAATCCGGGCCAGGGTCTGGGCAAAGAGCGTCTTGCCAGAGCCGGTGGGACCCAGCATCAAAATGTTGCTCTTCTGGAGCTCCACATCCTCGTCGCCGCCAAAGAAAATACGCTTATAGTGGTTGTAGACTGCCACGGACAGCGCCACCTTGGCCTCATCCTGGCCGATGACGTACTGATCCAGCACGTCCTTGATCTCCCGGGGGGTGGGGAGCTCATCGGGGATATCCTCCAGCGCGCTGCCGGAAGTATCCTCGAACCCATCGTTCAAAATACTCATGCACAGCTGCACGCACTCGTCGCAGATGCGCACGCCGGGTCCCTGGATCATGCGGTGGACCTGGTTTTCATGCTTGCCGCAGAAGGAACACCGCAGTGCCTTCTTGCCGTCGTCGTTCATGGTATTACCTCGGTTTTCTGTATTTGCCTATGGATGCCGTTCACCGCTTGGCGATGACCTTGTCCACCAGGCCGAACTCCAGGGCCTCCTGGGCGGTCATCCAGTGGTCCCGCTCGGAAACCTCCTTGATCTCCTCCGCGGTCTTGCCGGTGTTTTGCGCCAAGATCTCGTTCAGGTTCCGCTTGATGCGCAGGAAGTGCTCCACATCGATCTCCATGTCCGTCACCTTGCCCTTGGTACCGGCGGAGGGCTGATGAATCATGATCTCAGCGTTGGGCAGCACCAGACGCTTGCCCTTGGCGCCGGAGGAGAGCAGGAACGCACCCATGCTGGCGGCCATGCCGATGCAGATGGTGGACACGTCGCACTTGACGTACTGCATGGTGTCATAGATGGCCATGCCGTCAGTGACGGAGCCGCCGGGGCTGTTGATATAGAACTGGATGTCCTTGTCGGGATCCTGTGCCTCCAGATACAGAAGCTGGGCCACCACGAGGCTTGCGGTGGTGGCGTTGACCTCCTCGCCCAAAAAGACGATCCGGTCATTGAGCAGGCGGGAGAAGATGTCGTAAGACCGCTCTCCCCGGTTGGTCTGCTCTACTACATAGGGAACTAAGCTCATTGGGTAAACCTCCTTGAATCGCTCTTTCCGTGTTCCGGCGTCCTCCCAGCCAATAACGGCCTCCCTCCGTGGCGGCCAATTCCCGGGCAGGAATGGCAAAAGCGCCTGGCCCCGTTGGGAGCGTCCGGCGCTGCTGCCACGCACGTACTCATCCTACTACGGATGGTACGCGGAACCTGTCAAACAGGGGCGATACTCCCGTCAGGGCACCGGAGCGGCCACACATGCCGCCCCGGACTCCCAACAGTATGCCCGGAATTACTTGGATTCAGAGCCTTCCTCGGCAGTTTTTTCCTCCTGGGCCTCTTCGGTCTTCTTGGAGGACTTGCGGGTGGTCTTCTTGGCGGGCTTCTTCTCCTCGCCCTCTTCGCCGTCCTCGGCCTTCTTGGCGGCCTTCTTCTCGGGCTTGACGGCGGTGGCGCTGTCCACCACGATGGCCACAGCCTTGCGGGTGAGGATCTGATCCTTCACCTGATCCACCTGGAGATACTTCTTGACGGTCTCCAGATCCATGTTGTACTGCTCGGCCATCTTCTTGAGCTCCTCCTCGGCCTCCTCGTCGGTGGCCTCCAGGTTCTCTTCCTTGATGATGGCAGCCAGAGCCAGATCCAGCCGCACCTGACGAAGAGCGGGCTCCTTGGCATCCTCCAGGAGCTTGGCTTCGTCCATGCCGGTCATCTTCATGTACTGGTCATAGGGGATGCCCTGCTGGGCAATCTGCATCTTGAAGTTATCCAGATACTGACGGGCCTGGCCCTCCACCATGGCATCGGGGATCTCGGCGGTAATATTGGCAGCCACCTGCTCCATCAGGGCGTCCTCAAAGGCCTGATCGGCGGCCTTCTGGCGCTCCTCGGTGATCTTCTTCTTCAGGTCGGCCTTGAGATCCTTAAGGGTGTCGAACTCGGAGACGTCCTTGGCAAACTCGTCGTCCAGAGCGGGGACTTCCTTCTCCTTGACCTCGTTGACCTTCACCTTGAACACAACAGCCTTGCCGGCCAGGTCGGCGTGATAGTCCTCGGGGAAGGTGATGTCGATGTCCTTCTCCTCGCCGGCCTTCATGCCCACTACCTGCTCTTCAAAGCCGGGGACAAAGCTGTGAGAGCCCAGCTCCAGGCTGTGGTTCTCGCCCTTGCCGCCGTCGAAAGGCTTGCCGTCCAGGAAGCCCTCGAAATCGATGACAGCGGTATCGCCCTCCTTGGCGGCACGGTCCACGCTCACCAGGCGGGTGTTGCGGTCGGTGAGCTCCTTGAGACGCTCGTTGACGTCGGCGGCCATGACCTTGACCTCGTCCTTCTCGGCGGAGAGGCCCTTGTACTGGCCCAGGGTCACCTCGGGATAGACGGGAACGGTGGCCTTGAAGGTGAAGCCGTCGCGGGTGCACTCACCCACCATCTCCACCTCGGGATAGCCCACGACGCGCAGGTCCTGCTCCTTCACGGCAGCCTCGTAAGCGTCGGGGAATGCAATATTAATGGCCTCCTCGAAGAAGACCTCAACGCCGTACATCCCCTCGATGATCTTGCGGGGAGCCTTGCCGGGACGGAAGCCCTGGACGTTGATCTTCTTGCGCATCTTCTGATACGCCTTCTCGATGGCAGCCTCAAACTCCGGCGCGCCCACTTCGATGGTCAGCGCGACCTGACTCTTTTCAACTTTTTCGCAGCTTTTCACACTCATTTTGTTAACTCCTCCGTTCATCACCGATCAAATGCCGGTGCGAGATGGTATTTTACCAGAAAAAACTTGAAAATTCCAGTCTTTTTTCATTTATTCACAAATTTTTTTCGGTTGAAACCCCAGATAGTCCGCCGAGATCAGGGAAAAGGCCGTTCCCTGCCGCTCTCCCTCCGTCCGGCGGCGGATCACCGGGCCGTGAAGATGGCCGTAGCAGCACCGCTCCACATGGTGGCGCTCCAGGGCAGCCAGGATCTCCGGGCACTCATAGCCCTGGTAGAGGGGCGGATAGTGGAGAAAGCACCAGATGGGAGCGTCTCCCGCCGCCTGCAGCGAGGCCTCCAGCCGGCCCACCTCCCGGTTCAAAACCTTGGCGTTGTGGGGCTTCTGATCCTCTTCCAGGAACCAGCCACGGGTGCCGCAGATGGCATGATCGCCGTAAAAGGTGCAGTTATTATGGATGAAGTCCAGGGTGGTGATGCCCTTTTCTTCAAAGAACTTCTTCATCTTGGACACGGTGGACCACCAGTAGTCGTGGTTGCCCTTGATGAGATACTTTTTGCAGGGAAACCTGTCCAGAAAGCGGAAGTCCGCCTCCGCCTCGTTCAAGTCGATCCCCCAGGAGGTGTCCCCCGCCAGGATCAGCACATCGTCGGCGTTGAGTTGCCCCAAAGCTGCCTCGATGCGGCTCACATAGTTCTCCCAGGCGGGGCCGAACACCTCCATGGACTTGTCGGCCGTCAGGGAGAGGTGCAGGTCCCCAATGGCATAGAGGGCCATAAGACCACTCCCCTTTCATTTGGATATTTACCGGGACGGCGGCGCGTCGTCAAAGACGATCTCCTTGCCGCAGTGGGAACAGAAGTGACGCTCAGCGCCGCTCCACCAGGGCATTGCGAAGCTGAGGCCGCAGCAGGGGCAGCGCAGGAACCGGGCCCACCAGACTACGCCGAAGACGCACGAAGATAGCCCAAAGGACTCCAGGCCTTCCTTGACCCGGTAGGCCGTGTCCACCACCCGATGGGTCCCGATGGTCCGCTCGGGGATCAGAGCGCTGACCGCCAGAAAGACGATCCCGATTCCCAGGGTCACCAGCACTGCCCGGGCGTTGGCTCGTTTCACCACGCCGCCCTGGGGGGTGGGCATTTCCTGTCTTTTCACAGTCCCCGGCCCCCCTTCGCGTTAGCGCAGGAAGTCCAGCACCACGCCGTCCATGCCGGGCTTCTCGCAGGAGAGGTCAAAGCGCCGCGTCTTACCCTTCAATGCTGCCAGCCGCCGGGGGATGGCCACACCGGTGACATCGTGGAGCTGATCCATCAGCTCCACGCCGTCTCCCGCAGGCGTCTCCCCGATGGCGGAGAGGACGCTGTCGCAGAATTTGTACGGAGAGGCAGTGGAGACGAAGACTGTGGGGGTCTTGTCCCCGGTAGCGGCACGATACTGCTCCATGACGTTGGCCGCCACGGCGGTGTGGGTGTCGATGAGGTAGCCGTACTCCTTATAATACTTGGCGATGGCGGCAGTGGTGCCCGCCTCGTCGCAGAAGCCGCCCCAGTACTGCTCCGCCAGGGCCGCCTTGATGGCGTCGGAGACCTCATACTTCCCGCTCTTGGACAGGGCATCCATATAGCCCCGGACCTCTTTGTCGTTCTGGCCCGAGAGGTCAAAGAGCAGCCGCTCCAGATTGGAGGAAATCAGGATATCCATGGAGGGGCTCATGGTGGTGTGGAAGGGGCGGTTGCGGTCATAGATGCCGGTGTGCAGGAAGTCCGTGAGGACATCGTTGCGGTTGGAGGCGCAGATGAGCTTGCCCACAGGCAATCCCATGCGCTTGGCATAATAGGCCGCCAGGATGTCGCCGAAGTTGCCGGTGGGAACGCAGAAGTTCACCTTGTCCCCCATGGTCAGCTTCCCGTCCCGCACCAGGTCGCAGTAAGCAGAGATGTAGTAGACCACCTGGGGCAGGATGCGTCCCCAGTTGATGGAGTTGGCGGAGGAGAGGAAATAGCCCCGCTCCGCCAGGGTAGCGCGGATGGACTCGTCGGAGAAGATGCGCTTGACGCCGGCCTGGGCATCGTCGAAGTTGCCCACCACGGCGCACACGCCTACGTTCTCACCGTCCTGGGTGACCATCTGGGTCTCCTGGACCTTGGAGACGCCGTCCTTGGGATAGAACACCATGATCTTGGTCTGGGGCACGTCGGCAAAGCCCTCCATGGCGGCCTTGCCGGTATCGCCGGAGGTGGCCACCAGGATGCAGACGGTCTTGCCCTCCCCGGTCTTCTTCAGCGCTGCGGAGAGCAGCTGGGGCAGCATCTGGAGGGCCATGTCCTTGAAGGCGCTGGTGGGACCGTGCCAGAGCTCCAGGCAGTATGTGGTCTCATCCACCGTGCGGACGGGGGCCACGGCGGCGGTATCGAACTTGGCGGGGCCGTAAGCATTCTCCGCGAAGGTCAGCAGCTCCTGCTCCGTGTAATCCGTCAGATACAGCGCCATGACCTTGGCGGCCCGGACCTGGTAGCACTCCGCCACCAGGCTCTCCAGAAAGGCCCGGTCGATCTGCGGGATCTCGCAGGGGGTCAGCAGGCCGCCGTCCCGGCTCAGGCCCATTTTGATGGCGTCCGCCGACTCGTAGCGCAGGGCGCGGTCCCGGGTGCTCAGATATTTCATGATGTATTCCTCCCTTTTCAGGCTGTTGTACTTAACAAAACGCGTCCTCCAGGTACTCCAGGCGGAGGATGCGGTGGTTTTCATCGGTATAGACCTCCGCCACGTCGAAGCGGGCGGGGGCGTCCAGCTCATGCTGGCTCAGATACAGGGCCGCGGCGCTGCGCAGCCGCGCCTGCTTCCGGGCGTCAACCGCCTCCCGGGGCAATGTCCCCCCGCTCTCTCGGCGGAGCTTGACCTCCACAAAGCAGACCGTGCCCTGCTTGTCCCGGGCCACCAGATCCAGCTCCCCGTAGCGGCAGCGCCACTGGCTGGCCAGAAGGGCATATCCCTTTTTTCGCAGGTACCGGGCTGCTTCCGCCTCTCCCCGGTTCCCCAGCTCCCGCCGGGTGGTCATAGCCGCCTCGCCTCCCACTTTTTCAGGAAGGTCTTCCGGTGGGCCGGACAGGGGCCGTACCGGTCCAGCATTTCATAGTGGAGCTTGGTACCGTAGCCCTTGTGCTTGGCAAACTGGTACTGGGGATACGCCTGGTCCAGCTCCGTGGAGACATAGCGGTCCCGGCTGACCTTGGCCAGGATGGAAGCCGCCGCGATGGAGGCGCTCTTCCCATCGCCCCCCACGATGCAAAGATGGGGCACTGTAATAGCCACGGCACTGCCGTGGTCCCGGTTGCCGTCGATGAGAGCCAGGTCCGGCGTCTGCGGCAGCCCTTCGATAGCCCGGTTCATGGCCAGCATTCGGGCGTTGAGGATGTCCATTTCGTCGATCTCCGCCGCCTCAACCCGGGCCACACTGTACGCCACGGCCTGGGCGGTAATGAGGTCGTAGAGGGCCTCCCGCTTTTTCTCCGTCAGCTTTTTGGAGTCGTTGAGGCCGGGGATCTCCACTTCCCGGGGCAGGATCACCGCGGCGGCGTATACCGGTCCCGCCAGAGGCCCGGCCCCCGCCTCGTCCACGCCGCAGAGGGTCTGGATGCCACTATTCCATTGCTCACGCTCGTAAGTCCAAAGATCCAATGTTATTCCTCTTTTCCCCGACAGCTGAGCCGGACATACCAAACCATGTGAATCAGACACAGGAAAAACACTGCAGCAGCGCCCACAGAGGCACACAGGCGACTGTTTTCCCAGGGCCATCCCCCATAATGAATGAAGAAAATCTGACCATAGGGCAGGATGGCGGCACTGAATATTATCTTCAATATATCACCGCAGCCACCCAGCCAATGCTCTCCCCAGATCAGCCAGGCACCGGCGCACAGTGTGGCCGCCAGCCAATATCCAGCCATGGAACGGGCAACCCGGCGGCTGGAGAGACGCCACAGAGTCCAGTCCACCCGCCACAGGCAAAGGGCATAAGCCGCCAGCAGGGCCAGCCGAAACCATGCCGGGTCTCTATCCCAACTCAATCCCTCCCAGAAGGTCACGAAATGGATGCCCAGCATGAGAAAGGCCAGCTTTGCGGCCTGTTCAGACCAGTCAAGCTCCATCTTGCGTTCCACGATGGCCCCCTCCTTTTTCCGGCATCGTCTGAGTCAATAGCAGGCAGCATATCCCTTCAAAAAGCCGTTGCCGAACTGTTTCCTGCCCGGTACAAGGCTGACCGGCAGTACCCCCAATGAAGCAGACACACCAGCAGCGTGCCCACGATCTGAAGGAGGCCACCCGATTCCGGCAAAAAATTTCTCCAGATAGGGTCCAGAGGAAAATACGGCGTCACCAGAATCACCAGCAGCGTCCATCCCGGCAATTCAAACCGCAAGTGCTCTCCCAGCAGAGCAAGCAGCGTCAACAGGGCCAGCACCATGGTACACACCGCCCAGTAGCGCTCCAAAATCTTTCCTGCCTCCGGGCTGCTGATAAGAAACAGCCCCACATCAAATAGCAGCAGACACACCAAATAGGCCGCGGCGTATCCCAGCGTCCGGTCATCGTATGCTTCAAACATCAGCCCCACAAGGTTTCTCACGCCGCTTACCACATGGAGTACCAGCCAGATGAAACCCGTCACAAGGGCCCACTTTATGGCAAATGATGTCCTCTTTGACATGATGTCTCCTCATTCCGGCTCCTCCAGTGTAAAGCGCCCCAGCTTGCCGCCGCGAAACTCGTCCAGCAGGATCTTGGCCATGCGCTCCGTGTCCACTTCCCCGCCGGAGATCAGGAAGCCCCGCTTGCGTCCGGCGGCGCAGAGGAGCCGGTAGCCCCAGGCAATATCGTTCTCTTCCGCCTCCCGCTCCGGCAGGGATAGCAGCTTGTAGGCGGCAGTCAGCGCATCCGGATAGCGGGTGCCCAGGTAGGTCATCAGGTGGCAGCCCAGGGTCTCCGTGTCCAGAATATCGTCCTTCACGGCGCCGGTATAGGCCAGGTTCAGCCCCACGCTCTGGTCCTCAAACTTGGGCCAGAGGATGCCGGGGGTGTCCAGCAGCTCCAGATTCCGGTCGATGGGAACCCACTGCTTGGAGCGGGTGACGCCGGGCCGGTCCTCGGTCTTGGCGGTCTTGCGGCCGGCGATCTTATTGATAAAGGTAGACTTGCCCACATTGGGGATGCCCAGGATCATCACCCGGATGACCCGGTTTTGTCCCTTTTCCGCGTAGGCGCGGATCTTGTCTGCCAAAAGCTCCCGCACGGCGGCGGCAAAACGGGCGGTACCCTGTCCGCTTTTGGCGTCGGATTCCAGCACGGCATAGCCCTTTCCCTTGAAGTAGGACGCCCACCGCTGGGTGGAGGCGGGATCCGCCTGATCCACCCGGTTCAAGACCACCAGCCGGGGCTTCCCCGCTGTCAGCTCGTCCACATCCGGGTTCCGGCTGGAGATGGGGATGCGTGCGTCCAGGATCTCACAAACCGCGTCCACATTTTTGATCTGCTCGGCGATCATCCGCCGGGTTTTGGTCATGTGGCCGGGATACCATTGAATGTTCATGCGTCCACCCCGCCGATCAGGCCGATGCGGCCGAAGTCCCGCTGCTGCGTCACTTCATCTGCGCCCGGGAAGAGCAAAAACACCGCTTTGCCGATGACATAGCGGGTATCGACGGTGCCCAGCTGGGAATTGCGGCTGTCGTCGCTGTGGTTGCGGTTATCGCCCATGACGAAGATGGATCCCTCCGGCACGGTCAGGGGGAACTCCGTCCCCTCCTCGGTGAAGGTGAGCTCGTTGATATAGTCCTCCTGCAGGGCCTCCCCATCCACGTACACCGTGCCGGTGACGAAGTCAATGTCCACCGTCTGGCCCTCTGTGGCGATGACCCGCTTGACGATGGGTTCTCCTCCGGCGAAGGACCCCTTCTGGATGATGACGATGTCCCCGTACTGATACTCACCGCTCAAAAGGGACGTGGTCACCAGCAGGCGGTCTCCATCCTGCAGGGTGGGCACCATGGAGTGGCCGTCCACACCGATGAGGCGCACCACAAAGGTAAAGAGGAGCACCACCGCCAAAACAGAAACCACCAGCGCCTGTGCCCACTCGTAAAGCTCCCGTCCGGAACGCGCCTTGTCCTTTGCGCCGTCCCCAACGGTCTGCTGCCGATTATCTTCCATAACAAGTTCTCCTCAACTTAAAATTCCCGCCCGGAACCACTCCCGGCTGCCGGTGTCCGCCGAAACCCCCGGGATCAGCACAGCCACCGCCCGGCCCATGATGTACCGGGTATCCACCGGTCCCAGATCCGGAGCCCGGCTGTCGTGGCTGTCGTTGCGGTTGTCGCCCATGACAAATACAGCCCCCTCCGGCACGGTCAGGGGATAATCCATTCCCTCGTCTGTGAAGGTGGGCTCCCGGATATAGTCTTCGTCCAGCGCCTCGCCATCCACGTATACCGTGCCGGTATCAAAGTCAATGTCCACCGTCTGGCCCTCCGTGGCGATGACCCGTTTGACAATGGGCGCGCCGTCCAGGAAATCCTCCCGGCGGATGATGACGATATCCCCGGCGCCGCAGGATCCGCACAGGGGGCTGTTCACCACAGCCAGCAGATCCCGGTCCTGCAGGGTTTCCCGCATGGATGGGCCGTCCACCCGGACTACCCGCATCACAAAGGTGAAAATCACCACCACTGTCACCACGCAGCACACCAGAAGCTGCACCCAGTCATAAGCGCCGCGGTCTGATTCCCGGCGGACACGCTTTTTATCCATAGGCGCCTCCAGGGCCATACAAGCCCAATGTAATCTTATGTAGTATAGCAAAGAATCCGCGAAACCACAAGGGATCCGCGGATTTTTTTCTCACTTCCCCGGCAGAGCTGCGGCCGGTAAAGCCCGGAAGCTGCAAAAAACAAAAGAGAGAGGCGAAAGCCTCTCTCTTTGTCTCTCTTAGAGCTTCTCCTTGACCTTGGCGCCCTTGCCCACGCGGCCGCGCAGATAGTACAGCTTGGCACGGCGGACAGAACCGCTGCGGACCACCTCGATGGTGGCGATGGCAGGAGAGTGAACGGGGAACACCTTCTCCACGCCCACGCCGTAGGAAATGCGGCGGACGGTGATGGTCTCCTCGATGCCGCCATGCTTCTTGGCGATGACGGTGCCCTCGAAGACCTGGATACGCTCGCGGGAGCCTTCCTTGACCTTCACGTGGACACGGACAGTGTCACCGATCTTGACCTGGGGCACCTCGTTCTGCAGGGTTTCCTTGTTCAGTTCCTTGATGAGATCCATGGATATTTCCTCCTATTTTATAGGCGTTCATACCCGTGTTTTCCGCGCCGCTGCGGCATGATTGCCCGGCGCACGGCAGAGGACCGCCCTTTTGTAGCCATGATAGAATATCACACCCCACTTGCAAATGCAAGAATTATTTTCAAAAATTTTCATTCGGTGGAACTGCCGGCGATCCCCCGCACCTCCTGCAGGGCGGTAAAGAATGCAGCAGCGGCCGCCGGCAGGAGCCACAGGCTCCCCCCGCTTTGGACCATCACCGCCGCCAGGCACACACCCAGGGCCAGGGCCGCGCAGGTGCCGGCCATCCGGACTGCCCGCTCCCCGGTGTCCGGCCCGGCAATCCAGGTCACCGCCAGCTCCAAGGCCCGGCCGCCGTCCAGGGGACGCAGCGGCAAAAGGTTGAACAGGCACAGCACCAGATTCCCTCCCGCTGCCGCCCAAAAGGCCTCCCCCGCCGCCGCCAGAACCAGGGCTGTCAAAAGATTGGCCCCCGGGCCCGCCAGCACCGCCGCCAGCTCCCCGCCGTAGGAGAGGCCGGAGCGGTCCGCCGTCATCTCCGCCCCCAGGATGCAAAGACGCAGTCCCGTCACCCGCACCCCCAGGCACCGCAAGGCCAGATAGTGGCCCAGCTCATGGACTGCACAGCCCACTCCCACCACCGCCAAGAGCTCCGCCCCGTTCACCAGGGCGAACCAGGCCGTCAGCAGGAAGAAGCCGCCGCTGATCCGAACACCGCCTCTATCCCAGAGATACATAGTAAATAGGGTTCAGGTACACGCCGTCCCGATGGATCTCGAAGTGCAGGTGCGGCCCTGTGGCCACCCCTGTCTCTCCTACCTGGGCAATGGCCTGACCCTCCCGCACCGCTGTGCCGGAGGAGACCAGGATCTTGCTGCAATGGGCATACAAGGTGGTAAAACCGCCGCCGTGATCCACCATCAGATATTTGCCGTAGCTGCTGCTCTCCCCCACTGCCGTGACGGTGCCGTCGGCAAAGCAGCCGATGTCCGTTCCGGTGTCCGCCGCGATGTCCAGTCCGTAGTGAAAGCGCTCCTCCCCCTCTACAGGGTGCTCCCGGTACCCGAAGGAGGAAGAGACCACGCCCATCACCGGGGTACAGTAGTCAAAGCCCAGGATGGCCTGCTCCATGCTGACATCCTCCGGCAGGTTCTGGTCGGAGTAGAGCACATAGGCCAGCGTCTCCACATCCCCGTCAGCCTCCGTCGATGCTCCGGCTTCCGTCTGTCCTGTCTGGGCGGCGAGTGTCCCGTCAGGCGAATCCGGTTCTGGGAAAGCCCAGTCATCCGGCAGCTCCCAGCCCACTTCACCGCCGCTGGTCTGCAGGGCTTCCAGCCCCTGGGAGGGCTCTTCCGCCGTTTCCAGATCCGCGGCTGCGGAAGTCTCCAGGGCAGGGCTCTCCTCCTGGGAGGGGCCGAACACTGCCTGGTACACGTTCTCCCAGCCGCCGTCCTCACCGCTGACTGCCTGGCCTACGGCGGAGAACACCTCCCGCACGTCCAGGTTTTTCTCCAGCGCCCCGGAGAGTGCCTCGTTCACTGCCGCCATCTTTCCCGGCAGCAGCAGCTTCGCCGCCACCAGCGCCACAAAGATGACGCAGCAGACCACCAGCTGGCCCAGCTGCCGCTTTTCCCGGGCGGAAAGCGGCTCATCCTTCCGCCCGGCCCGGTTACCGGGCACCGTCTGGCTCCGTCCCGCCGCGGCCCGTTTCCGGCACTCCTTCGTCCGCTGCCGCTTTCCCCGTTCCGATGCAATGGTGCTCATCCGGCGTCCCGCCTGGCGCGATGTCATGGCATTTCCCTCCCCGCAGTTTTTCACTGGAACTCTATGCGGACAGGGCCTGTTCTATGCCGCCTGTTTTTTTCGTGGATTTTCGGCCCGGGCGTTGTATAATAGGATGAACACACAACAAGGAGGGATGGCCATGGACGCTGGAGCGCTGCTGGAGCTGCTGCGGCAGGATCCTGCGGCAGGCACCGAGGCACTGCTGCTCCAGTACGGCCCTCTTCTGCACTATGTGGTGGGGAGCGTCCTCCGGGACAGACAGGATGCCGAGGATTGCTATTCCGAGGTGACGGAGCTGGTATGGCGGCGGCTGGAGGACTACGATCCCGCCAGGGGCAGTCTTACCGCCTGGCTCACCGCCGTGGCCCGGAATACCGCGTTGAACCACCTGAAAGCCAGGCTCCGGCGGGAACAGCATCTGGCGCAGCCGGAGACAGAACCCGCTCACCGCGACACACCGGAGGAGGCGGTACTCCGTCAAGAGCGGACGGAGCGGCTGCAAAAGGCCATCGGGGCTCTAAGCACCACGGACCAGCGCCTCTTCTACCGCCGCTACTACTATTTACAGCCCATCGCCCAGATTGCCGCGGAGATGGGCATGACGGAGCGCGCCGCCGAGGGCAGGCTCTACCGCCTGCGCCAGCGTCTGCGCCGGGAGTTGGGAGGTGACGCGCTATGACCGATCGCTGGGATGCCTTTGACTGTGCCCTGGCCACCTCCTTGTCGGAGCTCCCGCCCCCCGAGGAGACCGTCCGGGCGGTGACGCCCTTCCGCACCGCCATGGAACACATCGTGCTGGGCCTGTGCCTGACCTGCTTCACCCTGCATGTTTGGTATCTGGACTACCTGCTGCCCGCCGTGGGGACCATAGCGCTGTACCTGGGGTTCCGCAGCCTGCGCAGGAACAACCTCTGGTTCCGAATTGGATGGATCATCAGTTGCTGTAAAGTGATAGCACTTTATATCACTTTTGCCCTGCAGGCCACACCGCTGTGGGGGCGGATCCCGGAGATCCCCACGCCGCTGCTGCTTTTGATGGCTGTTCCCACCCTGGCGCTGTTCCTGAGCCTGTGGCTGGGACTTGGGAATGCCGCGGCGGAAGTGGGCCGCCCCCGGAAAACCGCCGCCCCGGCCCTCTGGGCCCTGGTGTGGTACGCGGTACTGATGGGATTTGCCCTCCTGTGGCCCAATCCCGGGTGGATCTCCCTGCTGGTGATGGCCTATGCCTTCTACCGCATCGTCAAATCTTTGCTGCGGGCGGGGACCCAGCTCTCCCACTGGGGCTATGCCGTCCGGGCAGCACCGGTGAAACTGGGCGGCGGAAAGCTGGCCGCGGCATATCTCATGTCCCTGGTGGTATTGACCGTGGTCCTGAGCCTGGTATCCAACCATCTGGCGATGGAATCCCTTGTAGTCGAACAAACGTCTGAATCCGCTGAGATCACCTCCATTCGGACGCACCTGGAGGACCTGGGCTTCCCAAAGGACCTGCTGGACCTGCTTCCGGATGAAGAGGTCACGAAGCTCTCCGGGGCGGAAGCATGTTATGTGGACTTGGATGCCTGGGGCGACTCCACAGACAACGGCATCCGTTACATGGACATCCAGGTCCAGACCAGGTTCCGCACCTTCCGCTGCTACCATTTCTTCACCGTAAACACCCCCAGAGCCGTACTGCAGAATCTGATCCGCATGGAACCCGACACCCACGCCGCCGTGAACGATGTGGCGGGACAGATCCTCTGGCGGAAAGACGGAGCGTGGTACGCCGCGGACCTGTCTCTGGAGATGGACTCCCATACCACTTATTTTGGAGACACCTATGACAGCTATTCGGCCCTGTTCAGCTATCCCTTCGGCACCGCAGAACGCCGTGGCTGGTGCGCTTATACCACCGCTTTTTCCGACGACTGGCTCTATGGCGTCACCATTCTCCGCTATCAGACCCAGGCTCTGCGAAACCTGTTCCCCTACGCGCCTTTGCCGGAACAGCCCGTGGTAGGCATGCTGAACGACATGGAGAGCCAGAGTTACACCACCTACCCCCTGGAACCCCAGTATGCGGAAAATCTCGAAACGTAAATGGAAGCAGCCGCCCTCTTTGGGCGGCTGTTTTTATAATCGAAAGTTTGTTCGATTTCCTCTTGACAAGAACGATTGTTCGATTTATACTGTCACTAGAACAAAAGTTCGAACAGGGAGGAATTGACGATGACTGGTTGGACATTCTTTTTCGTTTTGGTGGGCGTGGTGTTCCTGACGGCCCAGGTCTTCCGGGTCATCGACGCCATTGAGCGCCCCACTCAGCATCACCGCCGCCATGCCGCCCTCCGGTGAGATGGACGTCTACGAGAAGCTGACGGTGCTGACGGACGCCGCCAAGTACGACGCCGCCTGCACCTCCAGCGGCGGGAACCGGGTCTCCAAAAAGGGCTATATCGGCAACACCTCCACCTCCGTGGCGGGCTGCTGCCACACCTTCTCCGCAGATGGACGGTGCGTGTCCCTATTGAAGGTGCTGCTCACCAACCGCTGCGTGTACGACTGCAAATACTGCGTCAACCGCCGCAGCAACGAGACCAAGCGGGCCGCCTTCACCCCAGAGGAGCTTGCGGATCTCACCATCCAGTTCTACCGCCGGAACTATATCGAGGGGCTCTTCCTCTCCTCCGGCGTATACCGCAGCCCGGACTACACCACGGAGCTGATGATCCGCACCCTGCGTCTTCTGCGGGAAACCTACCGATTCAACGGCTATATTCACGCCAAGGCCATTCCGGGCACCTCTCCGGAGCTGGTGGAGCAGCTGGGTTTTCTGGCAGACCGGCTCAGCGTCAACATCGAGCTGCCCTCGGAAGCGGGGCTTAAAACCCTGGCTCCGGACAAGACCAAACAGGCCATCCTGGCCCCTATGGGCCAGATCCGCACCCGGGGCCAGCAGAGCCGGGAGGAATTGGTGAAATACCGCCACGCCCCCAAATTTGCCCCCGCCGGGCAGAGCACCCAGCTGATCGTGGGGGCCACGGCCGACACCGACTTTCACATCCTGCGTCTGACCCAGGGACTCTATGACCGGTACAAGCTCAAACGCGTGTTCTATTCCGCCTATGTGCCGGTGGTGGAGCACGCGCTGCTTCCCTCCAAGGACACCAAGCCGCCCCTGCTGCGGGAGCACCGGCTCTACCAGGCAGACTGGCTGCTGCGGTTTTACGGCTTCCGGGCGGAGGAACTGCTGGACGAGCAGAATCCGGACTTCAACCCCCAGGTGGATCCCAAGTGTTCCTGGGCTCTGAGCCACCTGGATTTCTTTCCGGTGGAGGTGAACACCGCCGACTATGAAATGCTGCTGCGCATCCCCGGCGTGGGGGTCACCTCTGCCAAGCGCATCCTGGTATCCCGCCGCACCCACCGCCTGCGCATGGAAGATCTGCGCCGCCTGGGAGTGGTGATGAAGCGGGCCCAGTATTTTCTCACTGCCTCCGGCAAGATGGCGGAGGGGCTGCGCTTTACCCCCGACAGTCTCCTGCGCAGCCTCATCGCTGCCGAGCGGCCTCTGCTGCCCCAGCAGGAGGCGGTGCAGCTGTCTTTGTTCGACCCCGTATAAAAAGGAGCATCCCATGAGCGAAACAATCTACTGCTACGACGGCACCTTTGAAGGATTCCTGTGCTGCATCTTCGACAGCTACCTGTACCGGGAAACCCCCTGCGGCATTTTCCCGGAGGATGAGATGCAGCCCTCCCTCTTCGCCGTCCGATCCATCCCAACGGATCGCCAGCACGCTGCCCGGGTGCTCCGCAAAATCGTAAAATGCGACCCCGGCGCAGCGGATCTGCTGCGCCGGGGCTTTCTTACCTGTCTGCCGGAAAAGGAACTCCACCTCTATCGAGTCGTGGTAAAGCTCCTTCGGGAGGGCCCTGCCTTCCTCCACGACCTCTCGGATGAGACCCTCTACCCGGTGCTCAAGGCCGTGCGGCACCTGGGGAGTGAGGCTCATCTTCTCAAGGGCTTCACCCGCTTTTCCCAGCTGGGGGGTGTTCTGGGAGGAGAGATCGCACCCAAGAACCGGGTGCTGCCTCTGCTGCGGTCCCATTTTTGTGCTCGATACCGCAACGAGAGCTTCTTTCTCTACGACAGAACCCATAAAGAAGTTTTGCTTTACAGTGCAGGCCGTTCCGCCATTGAGCCACTGGAGGACTTTCAGATGGCCCCGCCGGATGAGACGGAGGCGGGCTACCGGCGGCTGTGGAAGCAGTTTTATGATACCGTCGCCATCCGGGAGCGGGAGAACCCCCGCTGCCGCATGACCAACATGCCCAAGCGCTACTGGGGCACCATGACGGAGTTTCAGGGGCCGGAGTATTTCACACCTCAAAGCTCTCCCGCAGCCGTTTCAGCCCCCGACGCTCCAGCCGGGATATCTGCACCTGGGAAACTCCCAGGATCCGGGCCGTCTGCTCCTGTGTGAGCCCCCTGAAATAGCGCAGCAAAATGGTCATCCGCTCCTTCTCCGGCAGCTGGTCGATGGCCTCCCGGAGGGCAATGCGCTCCACCATACTGTCCTCCGGTGCCTCGGTACCCAGGGTGCCCTCCAGGGTCAATCCGTCGGAGGTCTCCTTTTGCAGCGACTCTGGGGTATCCGTGGCCAGATCCACCTGGGCGATTTCCTCCGCCGTCAGTCCCGTGGCTTCTGCCAACTCTGAGAGTACCGGCTCCCGGCCCAGCTGGTGGCGCAGCCGCTCCCGGACACCGTAGAGCATCTGGGCCTGCTCCCGGATACTTCGTCCCACCTTTACCGCTCCGTCGTCCCGGAGAAAGCGCCGGATCTCCCCGGCGATCTTGGGCACGGCATAGGTGGAAAAGCAGGTGCCGTAGCCGAAGTCGAACCCCTGCACCGCCTTCAAAAAACCCAGGCATCCCAGCTGGTAGAGATCCTCCGGATCCACTCCTCGGCCGCAATACCGCTTCACTACGCTCCAGATGAGACCGTTATTGGCGATCACAGCCTGCTCGCAGGCCTCCCGGTCTCCCTCCTGGGCCGCCCGCAGCAGTTCCAGCCCCGCGCTCATTTTGCCGCCGGACGGCGCCGGGAGAGCTTCTTCTTCATCACCACGGTGGTCCCCCGTCCCGGCACAGAGCGCACCGTCACCGCGTCCATGAAGCTCTCCATAATGGTAAAGCCCATGCCGCTGCGCTCCGCGCCTCCGGTGGTGAACATGGGCTGGCGGGCCTGCTCGATGTCCGGGATGCCCCGGCCGTGATCCCGAACGGTGATCTCCAGCACATTCTCTCCGCAGACACGGACCTTTACCTGCACGGTTCCCAGAGCCTCCGGATAGGCGTGGACAATGGCGTTGGTCACCGCCTCGCTGACGGCGGTCTTGATGTCCTCCAGCTCGTTGA
>ERZ857521.1337-NODE-1337-length-30153-cov-4.187355_pt1 | contig 30153 bp, 26 predicted proteins | sample MGYA00519701_ERZ857521 | MGnify/ENA primary metagenome ERZ857521 (study PRJEB31778, sample SAMEA3449346) | human gut metagenome | biome: human gut; feature: human-associated habitat; material: faeces | place: United Kingdom | collected 2010/2012 ...
AGTTGTGGGCGCAGATGGTGCCCGTGATGAAGGGCAGGGGGTTCTTCTCGGTGATCAGGCGCAGGGCGGAGGCGTACTCGCCCTTGCGGCACAGCTCGATATACTCGGGAATGTCCTGCTGGATGGGGCAGCCGCCCTTGCAGGGAGCGGTGAAGCAGTCCATCAGGGGGACCTTCTCATAGAGCTTGCGGCGGGGCAGAGGCTTGATGGCCTTGACGTGGTACTTGTCGGACCGGGCGGCAAGGCTCAGCGCCTCAATGGCGGCCACATCCACACCGGTGAAGGGCTTGAAGTCCATGGCGTCCAGCTTGTCACCGATCTGGGTGAAGCGCTGGTAGCCGCCGGGCTTCAATTCCGTGGTGGCCATGGTGATGGGCCAGATGCCGCAGGCAAAGAGCTTGTCGATGTTGAAGGCATCGGCGCCGCCGGCGTAGCTCAGGCGCAGCTTGCCGCCGAACTCCTTGGCCATCATGGCGGCCATGGTGGTGGTCAGGGGGAAGAGAGACTTGCCCGCCATGTACATCTCCTCGCTGGGGAGCTCCCCGGCCTTCACGTCCACGGGGAAGGTGTTGGAGAGCTTCAATCCGAATTCCAGACCGTGGGCGTTCGCCAGGGCCTGGAGACGGTGGAACATGGGTACCGCGTCGGCGTACTGCAGGTCCTCCTTGAAGTGGTGGTCGTCAAAGGCGATGTAGTCGTAGCCCATGGAGTCCAGAATGGACCGGGCGGTCTCATAGCCCAGGATGGTGGGGTTGCACTTGACGAAGGTGTGCAGGTGCTTCTTCTCAATGAGGTAGCTGGCGATGCGCTCGATCTCGTCCGGCGGGCAGCCGTGGAGGGTGGAGACCGTCACGGACCCGGAGACGTGGGGCGTGATGGTGTCGATATAAGCGCTCTCGCCGGGGAAGAACTCCTTGAGCACCCGGATGCACTCCTGGAAGATGGGGGTCTTGGAGGCGTCCACCATGCCATTGAGGAAGGTGTCGATCTTCTCTCCCTGGATGCCTGCCAGGTCGTAGCCCACGGACATGTTGAAGACAAACCCATTGGGGTCGCCCAGGCCGTACACCTTGGCCATGATCTTCAGGGCGCACCAAGCCTTTACATATTCCTCAAAGGCCTGCTGGACATAGAGCTCCGTGGACCACTCGCAGTTGTAGCACTCGTCCTCCGCCAGGATGCAGGGGCGGTTGATGCAGGCGGCCAGGTCCGCGCCGTCCATCTTCTGGACGGTTTTCAGCTCGAAGAACCGGGCACCGCCGAAGTAGCTGGCGATGATGTTCTGGGCCAACTGGGTGTTGGGACCGGCGGCGGGGCCGAAGGGGGTCTCGATGGTCTCGCCGAAGATGGGCAGCTTCTTGACGCCCGCCTTATAGGGACGGTGGACACCGAAAACGGAGCCCTCACGCTGGTACTCGGTGGTGACCCAGGTCATCAATTCCCGGAAGGGAATGGGGATCATCAGTTCAGACATACGCTTTTTTCCTCCTCAAAAATACTCCTTGTATGGGACGGCGCATGACGACTCGCCGTCTGGTTTTTCGGTTCGTTCCTGTCGGAGACTGCCGAGCTTCTCTCAATCCGGCCGGTAGCCGTAGCCCTCGACGGTGAAGTCCAGGGTGTCCTTGGCTTCCTGGGTGGCAAAAATCACCCAGTTGCCGTCGATGCGGACTTCCAGCGTGCCGTCGTGCAGGCCGGCCCGGTAGCTATATCCTGTTCCGAAGTTGGACTGGTCGTCCTCCGTGGGCACCTCCGATCCATCCACCTCGGAGGTAATGGTGCCCTCCGCCTGGGTATCGTCGGATGACTGACCGGGGACGGGATACCCGGTGGTGCCGTATATCGTGCCGTCCACCATCACCTGCGGGGGCAGGTCATAACCTTCTTTTTCCAGCCCGCAGCCTGTCAACAGCAGGCAGGTCAAGAGAAACAGGATCCGTTTTTTCATGGCAAGCGGTCTCCGTTCGGGGGCTGCTTAATATTCGCAGTGGTTGAGTTTGCCCCACAGCTTCTTGGAAGATTCCAGGATGTGGGCGTTGACGGCCTCTTCGTCGATCTCCGTGAGGACCCGGTCCTTCATGAGGATCTTGCCGTTGATCATGGTGGTCTGGCACTGGCGGCCGGTCATGCCGAAGAGCATGTGGCCGTCGATGTTGGCGTCGGAGAAGGGAGTGAAGGGCTTGTAGTCCATGACGATGACATCCGCCGCCGCACCGGGGGCCAATACGCCCAGGGTGGGGAAGCCGGTGCGCTCCGCCATCTTGGCGTTGTTCTTAAAGAGCATATCCGTTACCTCGCACCAGCCCACATTGGGCATGCAGGCGTTGTGGCGCTGGATGATGAGGGCCACCTTGATGCTCTCCAGCATGTCGTTGGTGTAGGCGTCGGTGCCCAGGCCCACCAGGATGCCCTTCTTGTAGAGCTGCAGAATGGGGGAGCAGCCCACGGCGTTGCCCATGTTGGACTCAGGGTTGTTGACGCACATGGTGTCCGTGGCCTTGATGATGTCCATCTCGGCAGTATTCACGTGGATGCAGTGGCCCAGGATGGTCTTGGGCCCCAGGATACCATGATCCTGAAGACGCTGCACCGGGCGACGTCCGTAGTTCTGGAGAGAGTCGTAGACGTCGTTCATGCCCTCGGAGACATGGATGTGGTAGCCCACCCGGCCATTGTTGGCCGCCACCATCCGGTCAAAGGTCTTGTCGGAGATGGTGAAGAGGGCGTGGCCGCCGAACATGGCCTTGAGCATATCAGAGGGGTTCTTCTCACAGTAGTCGATGAAGTCCTTGTTTTCCTGGACGGACTGGAGGGACTTTTCCTCGCCGTCCCGGTCGGAGACCTCATAGCAAAGGCAGGCACGCATGCCGAACTCCTTGGTGACCTCGGCAATCTTCATCAGGGAGCCGGGAATCTCGCAGAAGGAGGCGTGGTGGTCGAAAATAGTGGTGACGCCCTGCTTGATGGAGTCGATCACCAGGGCCTGGGCGGAAGCCTTGGTCGCCTCCAGGTCCAGATTCCGGTCGATGTACCACCACTGGCCGTCCAGCACCTCGTAGAAGTTGGTGGGGTTGTAGCCGTTGATGCTGAGGCCCCGGGCCAGAGCGGAGTAAATGTGGGTATGGGCGTTGATGAGGCCCGGCATGATGACGCCGCCCTTGGCGTCCACAAACTCCGCCTGGGGGTACTTGGCCTTCAATTCCGCGGTGGTGCCCACCTCCACGATCTTGCCGCCGTCGGTGACCACACCGCCGTCGGGATAGTAGCCGGTACCGTTGAGGTCCCGGGTGATCACCTTGCCGTTTGCCAGTAAGATCATAATCAAAAACCTCCTTCAAGTTTTCCAATGTTGAGAGTTGGTTTCAAGAAAAAGAAAAGGCGCTTCAAACCACCCGGATTTGAAACACCTAACATAAAGGAATGATAGGTGTCAGCCCGTGCGCGCAGCACTTCGTTGCAGCTATCATTCTTTGCTTGTACTTGTATTGTACCGAAAGCCCTGCTAAAATGCAAGCAGGCGGGCTGAAAAATTTTTAGCCTTGTTTTGTACACATTGCCAAAAACTGGCGGAACTTTTTCCGCCCGACTTCGTCTGAATGGATAGAAAAAGCAGGAGGTGGCAGCGATGAAAAGAGGATGGGCATGGATTTTGGCGGCATGTCTGCTGCTGAGCGGCTGTGGGGCCGGTCAAGAGGAGGAGCCCCAGGAGCCGGAGCAGGTGCCCCAGACGGAGGAGTCGGTGACGGCTCCGGAGGGACTGACCATGGAGATGGAGCACCCGGTCTATGATCCCTCCCTGGATACGTATACATATTTTATTTGCAATGACACGGACGAAACGGTGGACTTCGGGGAGGACTACACCCTCCAGCGCCGGGACGGGGACGGCTGGACGGACCTGACGATGCGGGAGAATACAGGCTGGAACGCCATCGGCTATTCCCTGGAGCCGGGGAAGACCGTGGCCCTCACCTGCGGCTTTGATCTCTATGAGGAAGCGCCCCAGGCCGGGGAATACCGGTTGGTGAAAACCGTAGGGGACACACAGCTGACGGCGGAGTTCGCCCTGGGAGAGAGCATCTACACCGCCCAGACCCCTTACGGCTTCGGCCCCCTGGAGGAGCTGCCGGAACGCTACGGTGCCGCTGACGCAGCCGGCAGCGGCGCGGTGATCTTCACCGGCAGCGGTGAGGAAAACCTCCAGTCTGTGGAGGAATTTCTGGACAAGGTGTCTTTGGATGTGCCCTGCCAGCTGCGGACGGTACAGGATCAGGGGGAGGGCGTCCCTATGGTCATCGATGTGATCTATGAGGGAGGTAACTTCCTCTGGCGGATGCGCAGCGGCGGTACCGAGGTGACGGAGCGGCGGCTTTCCTACCTGGTTACCGACGGCACCGATCTCTATCTCTCCGACGGGGCCGATTGGGAGACCGGTGAGCAGTACGGCGACCAGAGGATCTTCCTGGTGCCCCCTCTGCGGGGGACAGCCTGGGTGGCGGATGTGGAAACCATGACGGCGGACCGCCTGGCGGGGAACGTCACCCGGTACAAGGCCTGGTCGGCGGACGGGCTCTGGAGCGCCTCTTTGGAGGAGGAGCCTACGGCGTTTTCCGCAGAGTACCACGGCTCCGACGGAAGCTGGTCCAGGAGCTACGACCTCAAGGTGTGGGACGGCCTGGAGACGGAGATCACCGGACTTTCCTGGGAGGAAGATGACATCTTGAAGATCAACTGTAAGACAACGGAAGGCGACACGGCTGTTTTGACCTTCAATCTTCAGACCGAGCGGCTGACCGCTTCGCCGGACAATTTATAAAGACGGACGGAGGAGCGCAGGCTCCTCCGTTTTTTTGCCTGCGGCGAAGAATTGACAAGAACCACAGAAGTCTGGTATTCTAAAGCGACCCTGGATGAAAAAACAAGAGAGGAAACAGGCTATGTTCGCAACCGTTATCAATACGCTCAACGACTGGCTCTATACGTATATCCTGATTATTCTGCTGATCGCGGCAGGGGTGTATTTCACCTTCCGGACCCGCTTTGTCCAATTCCGGATGTTTGCCGAGTCCATCCGCGTGGTGGGGGAGAAGCCCCACAATGCCGGATCCATCTCCTCCTTTCAGGCGCTGATGGTGTCCACGGCTTCCCGGGTGGGCACTGGCAACATCATCGGAATCTCCACCGCCGTCTGCTGCGGCGGCTACGGCGCCGTGTTCTGGATGTGGGTCATTGCCCTTATCGGCGGGGCTTCCGCCTTTGTGGAGTCCACTCTGGCCCAGATCTATAAGCGCCGGGATCCTCACACCGGGGAGAGCTACGGCGGCCCCTCCTATTATATCGAGGCCGCCCTCCACAGCCGCACCCTTGCAGTGGTTTTCGCCGGGGCGCTGATCCTCACCTATGCCGGGGGCTTCAACATGCTGGCGGCCTACAACCTCCAGTCCACCTTCTCCGGCTATGCCTTCTACAATCCTGATACTACCCCCTGGATCATCGGCGCCGTTTTGGCGGCAGTGGTGGGGTACTGCGTCATGGGCGGCGGCAAGCGCATCATCCGCTTCACCTCCACCCTGGTGCCCTTTATGGGCGGGCTCTACGTGCTGGTGGCCATTGTGATGGTGGTGCTCAACTGGCGGATGCTGCCCCAGGTGTTCGGCCATATCTTCGCCGGGGCCTTTGATTTCCAGGCCATCTTTGGTGGCTTTACCGGCTCGGCCATGATGTACGGCATCAAGCGGGGCCTCTTTTCCAACGAGGCGGGCGTGGGCTCCGCCCCCAACGCCGCCGCTTCCGCCGACGTCAGCCATCCCGTCAAGCAGGGGCTGGTGCAGATGCTCTCCGTGTTCATCGACACGCTCCTCATCTGCTCCGCCACCGCCTTCATGCTGTTGTGCTCCGGCGTTGCCCCGGAGGAGGCTCTCCAGGGTGCTCCCTATGTGCAGTCCGCCCTCCAGGCCCAGTTCGGTGCCGCCGGGCCCATCTTCATCACCGTGGCCATGGTGCTCTTTGCCTTTACCACCCTCATCGGCAATCTCTACTATGTGGATAACTGCCTGAACTATATTGTGGGGAAGATCCCCGCCAAGGAGTTCATGGTCCTCTTCCGCATCGACGCCATGGTACTGATCTTCATCGGCGCAGGCATGGAGATCAACATGGTGTGGAACCTGGCGGATGTGCTGATGGGCGTTATGGCTCTCATCAACCTGCCGGTGATCGTGATTTTGGCCCGGCCCGCTCTGGCGGCGTTGAAGGACTATACCCGCCAGCGCAAAGCCGGCAACAATCCGGTGTTCCGCGCCGCGGACATCGGCCTTGCGGGAAAAACGGAATACTGGCAATGACAAATGGGCTGCCCCTCCGGGGCGGCCCGTTTTTTGATACTCAGAAAATGTTTCTTGACAATAACGATATTCGATAATATACTGACGGTAGAAATAGCGATATTCGATATTTGAAAGGAGGGAGACCATGCCCCGGGAGAAATTCCAGACCCTGACGGAGCAGATGTTTTACATCCTGCTGTGCCTGCGGCAGGAGCAGTGCGGCACCGACATCATGGGGCAGGTGAATGCCATGACGGGAGGACGGGTATCCGTGGGGCCCGGCACCCTCTATAACCTTTTGGAGCAGTTCGTCTCCGCCGGGATGATCGTGGAGACAAAGGTGGAGGGTCGCCGCCGCAGCTATCTGCTGACGGACAAGGGGCGGCAGACCCTGGCGGAGGAGTACCGCCGCCTGTGTGCGCAGACGGCGGATTACCGCCGCTGCTTTGGAGAGGAGGAACAGCCGTGAGAGATGTGAAGTACCGCCTGGAGACCTTTACCCTCTATGATTACCGGGGAGTGGAGCGCCATCTGGAGGCGATGGAGGCCAAGGGCTGGCGTCTGGAGAAAACGGGCAACCTGTGGAAATACCGCCGGACGGAGCCGAAGAAGGTACATTACGCCGTCACCTATGTGCCGGAGGCGTCCGAGTTCAACCCGGCCCCCACGGCGGGGCAGGAGAATCTGGCGGAGCTGTGTGCTGCCGCCGGATGGGAGAAGGCGGCGGACTGGTTCCAGATGCAGATCTTCCGCTCGGAGCAGCCGGATCCCATGCCCCTGGAGACAGAGGAGACCGTGCGGCTGGAGGTGCTGCAGCGGTCCATCCGGAAGAACTTCCTGCCCAGCAGCCTGCTGATGACGGTGCTGGGGGCGGTGATGCTGGCCATGCAGATTAGAATCGTTTGGCGGGATCCCATTGATACGCTTACCCGTACCAGCAGGCTGTTCCCGATTTTATTGTGGCTGTTGGTGGTCTTCTCCGCCGGGGGGAATCTTCTGGACTACGCCCTGTGGCTGCGCCGGTCCAAGAAGTCCGTGGCCCAGGGAGGGCCCTGCGCCCCCGGCGGCGGGTACCGGTGGCTGGCGAAAGTCAGCTGGGCGGTGCTGGGCGTCCTGCTGGTGGGATATGCCGCGTCTATGCTGGGGGAGAGCAGCCCTCAAATGCTGGCCTTCGTGGGTGTGTATTTTGCCCTGACACTTCTGCTGATCGCGCTGGTGCGGGGGACCCAGAAGGGGCTCCGGCGGGCGGGAGCCTCTAAGCACTTGAACATGGGGCTGACCCTGGCGGTGGATGTGGTGGGGGCCCTGGTGCTCATCGGCGGCCTCATGGCGGTGGTCACCTTGGGGATCTTCCGGTATGACTGGTTTCAAAGGACGCCGGTGGATACCTATGACACTGGAAACTATGTCTTTCACATCTATCATGACAAATTGCCGCTGACCATTGAAGATCTCACAGGGGAAACGTACAGCGGTTATTCCTACGAACGGACCGAGGATGCCTCCTTTTTGCTGGGGCGTCTGGAGGGGGAGCAGTGGCATGTTCCAGACGGCACCGACGCTCCGGAGCTGGACTATGAGATTTTGGACGTGAAAGCGGGGTTCCTGTATGACTGGTGCCTGGAGCAGTATCTGGAGGAGTACGCAGACGATCAGGAGAGGGAGTACCGCCCGGAGGATCCGTCGCCCTGGGGAGCGGAGGCGGCCTACCGCCTGTGGTGGGACGAAGAGGGCTACCACCGCTGGATCCTCTGCTTTGATGGGCGCATTGTGAAGCTGAATCCCGACTGGACGCTGACACCGGAACAGATGGCCCTGGCGGGAGAGCGGCTGTCCGGCTGACAGAAAATTTTCACGCATAGGTGAAAAAAATTGTGCATAAACTACTTGCAATGAAAAATTAAACCGTGTAATATAGTATTGCAAACTAGATTATATGGTTTTCGGACGGCTTAGCCGGTTTTTGCAAGGAGCGATCATACATGCGCAAATTCTTTTCCTATGCTCAGGACCCTGTCAGCTGCGAGACTCATGCCATTGGGGCCGCAGCGGCCTTTGCGGGAGGATTCCTGTTTTTGATTCGGGCTCTGAAGGTGGGGGCGCCCACCCTGGCCCTGGCGGCGGCCATGTGCTTCTGCCTTTCCATGATGGCGCTGTACTCCGCCAGCGCCATTTACCATTTCTATCCCGGCACCGCCCAGTCCGGCGGCGTCAAGCGCTTTTTGCGCAAGATGGATCATGGGATGATCTATGTGCTGATCGCCGGCAGCTACACACCCTTCTGCCTGGTGCTGCTGCCCCAGCCCAAGGGGACCCGGTTCTGCCTGATCCTGTGGGCGGTGGCCATCGCGGGCATCCTGGCAAAGCTGCTGTGGATCAATGCCCCCCGGATCCTCTCCACCATGGTGTATCTCATCATGGGCTGGGCCGTGGTGTTCGTGGCCAAGGATTTCGCAGTGCTGGGCCAGCCCTGCCTGACCCTGGTGGCCCTGGGCGGGGTGTGCTACTCCGTGGGCGCGGTGTTCTACGCCATCAAGAAACCCAATATCTCTCCCCGGTGGACGTTCCATGAGATCTTCCACCTGCTGATCCTGGCGGGATCGCTGTTCCACTATCTGGCAGTGTACTTCTACGTGCTGTGAGCGTCGGAAGACGTAAAAAAGGAAAGGATCGTATGATCCTTTCCTTTTTTGTATATGGGGATTTATTCCGCCCGGAGGGCATTCCAGGCGGCGGTGTATTCTGCTGCAACGTCCGACGGGGTGCCGCTTTCGGTCAGTACCAGGTAGCGGTACGTCTCATCCTGGTACAGCTGGATCACCACAGCGGAGAAGTCCTCCCGGAAGTCAAAGCTGTTCTGGGTATAAGGGCCCAGCGCCAGCGTGGAGTGGGCACCTTGATCCAGGGCGGGGAAGTGGAAGGTCCAGCCAGTGGCGGTCACATCGTCCGGATCCCGGATCCAGAGGGTATGGGAACCGTCCAAGCCGGCTCCTTCCAGGGTGATGGTTCCGGTCATCTCGCTGGCATGGGAGCGCAGCAGGTAGCGGGTGCGGACTGCTTCCATGGAAGCGGTTACCTCCGCCCCCATGGTACTGCTTTCCGGATCCCAAATCCCGCCGGAATAGGTGCGGGACACATTGGAGCGCAGGGGAACATAGGGAATGGTCAGCAGCAGGAAGAGCAGAAACACCACAATCACAAAGGCGGTTTTCCAACGGTTGGGAACGGATTTTGCCTGGGCCATGCCGCACCGCTCCTTTCCCTTTGATTATTTGGTGCCGAAGATCCGGTCGCCGGCGTCGCCCAGGCCCGGGACGATATAGCCATGCTCATTGAGATGGTCGTCCACGGCGCCGCAGTAGATATCCACGTCCGGATGGGTCTCCTGAATGCGCTGGATGCCCTCCGGTGCCGCCAGGAGCACCATGAGCTTGATGTTCTTGCAGCCCCGCTTCTTCATCTCGGAGATGGCGGCCTCAGCGCTGCCGCCGGTGGCCAGCATGGGATCCACAATCATGATGTCACGGTCGGCAATGTCCTTGGGCATCTTGCAGAAGTAGACGTGGGGCTCCAGGGTCTCCTCATCCCGGAACATGCCAATGTGGCCAACCCGGGCGGAGGGTACCATGCGCAAAACACCGTCCACCAGGCCAAGGCCTGCCCGCAGAATGGGTACCACGGCAAACTTCTTGCCCTTGAGGGTGGGAGCCACCGTCTTGCAGATGGGGGTCTCCACCTCTTTTTCCGTCAGGGGCAGATCCCGGGTGGCCTCGTAGGTGATGAGCATACCGATCTCACTGACCAGCTCCCGGAAGTCCTTGACGCTGGTGTGCTTGTCCCGCAGGATGGTCAGCTTGTGGGCCACCAGAGGATGATCCATCACGTGTACTTTCCCGTTCATTTGCGCTTCTCCTTTATATTGAAATGTTGTTTTGGAAACCCTTAGGAATGGCTCTTCGCCTTTTGCTGGCGGTCCCGCAGCCGCTCCGCCTGGGGCGGGCGCAGATAGACCGGCTGGAGAGCCTGGGCGGTGATGAGGCCGCCGTTACGGGCGATCTCCTCCGCTGCCAGGGCCACCGAGGCAGCGCTTTGCATCACCAGATGGGGAGGGGCCAGACGGCAGGCGATGCCCGCAGCCTGCAAAGCCTCATAGCACATGGCACCGCCGTCTCCCACCACGGTCTTGGGCCGGGAATCGTCCCGGAGTTCCTCCGCCAGATCCGTAAGGGAGATGGCCCGGTCCGGCGTCAGCCGGGTGAGATGGCCGTTTTCCGCGGCAAACAGGGCGTTGTAGACCTGGCTGCGCCGGGCGTCCATGGCGCACACCACCAGCCCGTCGGCGTGGGAGACATTCCGGGCCATGGCCTCCAGGGTGGAGACTGCGGCTACGGGCTTCTCCGCCGCCACTGCCAGCCCCTTGGCGGTGGCCACGCCGATGCGGATGCCGGTAAAGGAACCGGGGCCCGCCGCCACGGCGATAGCGTCACAGCTTTGCAGGGTGAGATCCGCGTTTTTCAAAATAAATTCCACAATGGGCATCAGGGTGCGGTTGTGGGTCAGGCCTGTGTCCTGGAAGCCCAGGGCCAGCAGCCGCCCGTCCTCTGTCACGGCGGCGGACACCGCCTTGGCGGAGGTCTCCAGAGCCAGGATCCTCATGGGGCTTCGCCTCCTTCTATTTCGATGATCCGCCAGTTGTCGTGATCCGGATGGCGGGAGATGGTGACATAGATGGTGTCCTCCGGCAAAGCGTCGTCCACCTGCTCGCTCCATTCCACGGCGCATCCCCCGCCCCGGTCCAGGTAGTCGTCCCAGCCGATGTCGAACAGGGCATCGGAGTCCGGCAGACGGTACATATCAAAATGAAACAGCGGGATGCGGCCCTCATATTCGTTGACGATGGTGAATGTGGGGCTGGTGACCCGTCCTGTACAGCCAAGGCCCCGGGCTAGGCCCCGGGTGAAGGCGGTCTTGCCCATACCCAAACCGCCCCGGTAGGCCAGTACGGTCCCCGGTGACAGCGACGCGCCCAGCCGCTCCCCGGCGGCTTCTGTCTCCGCTTCGCTGTGGGAGAGAATTTCCATGGGGCGCTCCTCCTTTTCGATGCTTTTTTACCGTAGCAAATATATCACATCCCGGCCGGTTTGTAAAACAAATTTGCGGCGTTTACACCGGCGGGCGGCTGTGGTATACTGCATTCGTTGAATTTTGCCTATATACCGGAAACGGAGAGTTTCATGCTGAACCGACTCAAAGCCATTCTGGCGGATTTTTTCCAGCAGGCGGATCTGGTGCTGCTGGGCCTTTGCTGCACTGCCAGCATCTACGGTCTCGTGCTGATTTTCAGCGCCACCAATTTCATGTCCGAGGACCGCTACCGCTATATCATCGTCCAGGGGGCCGCCATGCTCATCGGCATTGTGGCCTATATCGCCATGTCCATGGTGGATCTGGAGATTTTGATGAAGCGGTGGAAATGGATCCTGGCGTTCAATATTCTGATGTTTCTGCTGCTGATCCCCTTCGGCGTCAGCGTCAGCGGAAACCGGGCCTGGCTGAAATTTCCCGGCATGCCGGTGAATATCGGCCCGGCGGAGATCGTGAAGATCTCCTTTACGCTGCTGCTGGCCAAGCAGCTCTCGTGGCTCCGGGAGGAGAAGCAGGACCTCAAGTCCTTCCGCGCCGCCGCGTTTGTGGGGGGCCATACCCTGTTCCTGATGGGGCTCTATGTGGTGATCTCCGGGGACATGGGCAACTCCCTCTCCTTTTTCTTCATCTTCCTGGCCATGGCCTTTGTGGCGGGTTTCGCTCTGCGGTGGTTTGCCCTGGTGATCTTCGGCGGCGTCGGCGCGGTGGCGGCGGCCTTCTGGCTGGACCTTGTGCCGTCCTATGTGCGGGATCGCTTCGCCGTTCTCTTTGACCATTCCTATGACACCATGAAGGCCGGATGGCAGCAGACCCGCAGCCTCCTGACCCTGGGCGGCGGCGGATTGTTCGGACAGGGCTACCTGAACGGAACCCAGTCCCAGGCAGGGGAGGGGTCCATTCCCGCCCGGTGGACAGACTTCATCTTCGCCGTCTGCGGCGAGGAGCTGGGCCTGGTGGGCTGCGCGCTGGTGATGGCGCTGCTGACTGCCATCATCATCCGGATCCTGCTGGTGGCCCGGAACGCCCAGTCGCCTTTCCACTGCTATATCTGCGTGGGCATGGCTGCCATGCTGATCTTCCAGAGCATCACCAACATCGGCATGTGCCTCTTCGTGATGCCCGTCATCGGACTGACGCTGCCTTTCTTCAGCTACGGCGGATCCTCTCTGGTGACGGTGTTTGCCGCCATGGGGGTGGTGTCCGGCATCAAAAAGCGGACGCCTACCATGCGCCGGCCCGGCAAGCCCATCCAGTAAACCGGAGGTTTGCTCCCGGGGATCTTTTGGGATCCCCGGGATTTTTTCCGTATATTTTCACTGGCGGCGGCGGACACTAGCTTTGCAAGATATTGTGAGGAGGTCCGTTGCACGTGAATATCCGTATTTTCAGACGCACTGCCGCCCTGGCGCTGGCGGCAGCGGGACTGCTGACCATCGGCGCCGGAGCGCTTTTTGGAAAGAGCAAGGAGGCGTCACAGCCGCCGGAGGGAGCGCCGGTGGCCAAGGCATTGGAGATCACCACCTACCGGGGCGTTCCCTACCGGGCCCAGTTCCTCTCCACGGACGCGGAGGGGGACGCGGTCACGTATGCCGTGGATCAGCCGCCCCAGAAGGGCACCGTGGTGGTGGATGGCGCCGACTTCACCTACACGCCGGATGAGGGCGTCACAGGTTCCGACAGCTTCACCTATACGGCCACCGACGCCGCCGGGAACACCTCCGCTCCCGCAGAGGTGACAGTGACCATTGAGAAGATCCGCTCCGGCGTCACCTACGCCGACATGGGAGACAGCGCTGCGGCTGCTGCCGCCCAATACCTGGCGGAGGAGGGGATCTTCGTGGGACAGAAGATCGGAGACCAGTACTGCTTTGAACCGGACCGCTCCGTCTCCCGCAGTGAGTTTTTGGCCATGGTGATGGAGACCGCCGACGCGGACGTCACATCCGTCACCATGACGGGCTTCTCCGATGACGATGCCATTCCCACCTGGGCCAAAGCCTACGCCGCCGCAGGCGTGGCAGAGGGCGTGGTGCAGGGCAGCGCTACACCGGAGGGAGCCGCCTTCCGGGGCGGGGATCCCATTACCTTCAGCCAGGCGGCCACCGTTTTGAACCGGGTGCTCTCCGTGGCGGATGTGGATCTTGCCGCCTGGTATGCCGACCGGGAGGCCGTTCCCTCCTGGGCTGCCCAGGCGGTGGGAAATATGGAGTCCGTCAGCGTCCTGGCAGCGGGGAGCTTTGGCAGCTCCTCCCTGGAAGAACCCGTCACCCGGGCGGATGCAGCCCAGATGCTCTGCGCCGCAGGAACGCTGCTGGCGGGAGAGGAGCCGGGCCTTCTGGACTGGCTGGGTTAAGCGCCCAGAGAATACGCCCCCGGGAAAGCCGCGGCTTTCCCGGGGGCTTTCTTCCGTTGTTTCGGAGGCAGGGGGGAGAGAAAAAACGCCCATTTTTGGCGGTTGTATTCGCAAACAGGATGTGGTAAACTAATTAAATTATAATAGCCTTTTTATGTGCATATGGATCAGTTAGAAGCTGCCGCCTGTAGGCGGGTTCAAGAAAAGAGGTACCAGTTGGGTATGAAAATCGTTGTATTGGCAGGCGGCCTTTCCACGGAGCGGGCCGTTTCTCTGGTGACGGGCACCAGCGTGTGCCGGGCGCTGCGGGAGGATGGACACCGGGCCATCCTGGTGGATGTGTTTTTGGGTGTGGAGACGCTGTCAGAGGATCCCGAGACCCTCTTTGACGCGCCGGACGGCCTGTGTCCCCACGCCAGCATCGAGACGGCAGCGCCGGATCTGGACGCCGTGCGCAAGAGCCGCCCGGACGGGGAGACGCGTCTGCTGGGGCCCAACGTGCTGGAGCTGTGCGCCCTGGCGGATATCGTGTTCTTGGGCCTCCACGGCCAGGACGGCGAGGACGGCCGCATCCAGGCGGCCCTGGACATCCTGGGCGTGCCCTACACCGGATCCGGGTATCTGGGCAGCGGCATGGCCATGGATAAGTCCCTCACCAAGTACATGATGGAAAAGGCAGGCATTCCCACGGCGCCCTGGCGGGATATCCCCTCCTATACGGAAGCAGACATCCCCGCTCTGGCGGCGGAGCTGGAGGTGCCCTGCGCGGTGAAGATCGTCAACGGCGGATCTTCCATCGGCGTGGCTCTGCCGGATACCCGGGAGGAGCTGGAGACGGCGCTGCGGGAGCTGCTGCGCTACGGCAGCCACGTCATCGTGGAAAAGAAGATCCAGGGCCGGGAGCTGACGGTGGGCGTTCTGGGCGAGGACTATCTCCCGGCGGTGGAGATCGTGGCCAAGTCCGGCAACTTCGACTACGAGGCCAAGTACCAGACCGGGGGCTCGGAGGAGATCTGCCCGGCCCCCATCACGGCGGAACAGCAGCGCCAAATGGGTGAGTATGCCCTGCGGCTCCACCGGGCTCTGGGATTGCAGGTCTACTCCCGGACGGACTTTTTGCTGGACGAGAGGGGGCAGCCCTGGTGCCTGGAGGTCAACTCCCTGCCGGGATTGACTCCCGCCAGCCTGGTGCCCAAGGAGGCTGCCGCCGTGGGGCTGAGCTACAACCAGCTTTGTGAGAAGATCATCCAGCTGTCCCTGCCCATCAAGCGGCGGGGATGACAGACACGGCAAAATCACAAGAAAGAGATTTAGAAATGCGCAATCTGCGCGTGGAGGTTTCTATGCAGCCAATGACGATCCATGAGATCGAAGCCGCAGTAGGCGGCCGTTTGCTGACGCCGGGGGAGATGTTTCCCCCAGTGTCCGCGGTGGGTACCGACAGCCGTCAGGTGGAGCCGGGATCCCTGTTCGTCCCCTGGAAGGGGGAGAAGTACGACGGCCACCGCTTTATCAACGCGGCCCTGGAGGCAGGGGCCGCCGGGTGTTTGTGCGCCCAAGTACCGGAGCAGCTGTTGCCCGGAAAGTTTTACATCCAGGTGCCGGACACCCGTCTGGCGTTGCGGGCCCTGGCAGCTTCCTGCCGGAACCGCTATGATATCCCGGTGATCCAGATCACCGGCTCCGTGGGTAAGACCACCACCAAGGAGATGATGGCCGCTGTTCTGGGGGCAAAGCTCCGGGTGCTCAAGACCCAGGGGAATTTCAACAACGACATCGGCACCCCGCTGACGCTGCTGAATCTGGGGCCCGAACATCAGGCCGCCGTGGTGGAGACGGGGATGAACCACTTCGGGGAGATCCGCTATCTGGGGGAGATGGTGCGGCCCACCATTGCCGTCATCTCCAACATCGGCGATGCCCATGTGGAATTTCTGGGCAGCCGGGAGGGCATCCTCAAGGCCAAGTGCGAGATCTTTGAAAACCTCCAGGAGGGGGGCGTGGCGGTCCTCAACGGTGACGACGCCCTGCTCAACACCGTGGAGCTTCCATTCCGCACACTGCGCTGCGGCCAGTCCGAACACTGCAACGTCCGCATCAGCGATCTGGCGGATCACGGAGTGGAGGGCATCACCTGCACCGTTACCACGGAGCGGCAGACCTATCATCTGACCATTCCGGCGCCCGGCGAGCACATGGCCTATTCTGCCTCCATGGCAGTGGCGGTAGGCGAGGAGCTGGGCCTTACGGAGGAGGAGATCGTCCGGGGCGTGGCTTCCTACCAGCCCTCCGGGTCCCGGATGCGGATCCTGCGGCTGCGGGAGGACCGGCTGCTGCTGGACGACTGCTACAACGCCAATCCCCAGTCCGTCACCGCAGCGCTGGAGATTTTGGCCAAGACCGAGAGCGACCAGAAGATCGCCGTACTGGGCGACATGGGCGAACTGGGCGAGCTGACGGAGCAGGCCCACTATAATGTGGGAGCCCTGGCCGCTATGCTGGGCGTGGATTTTGTGGCGGCCGTCGGCGAAAAAGCCGAGCTCATCGCCGAAGGGTGCATGGAAAGCGGCGGTACCGCCCTGCACTTCGACAGCCGGGAGAGCGCCCTGCGCACCCTCACTGCCCAGTTTACCCCCCATACCGCCATGCTGGTGAAGGCCTCTCACGCCATGCGCTTTGGGGAAATCGTGGAGGAGCTGCGCAAGACCTATGATTGAGATACAAGTGGAAAATCTGGTCAAATCCTTTGAGGTGGGGAACAATATCCTGGATGGCCTCTCCTTTCAGATCGACCAGGGGGAGCGGGTGGGCCTTTTGGGCAAAAACGGCGCCGGAAAGACGACCCTTTTCAAGATCCTCACCGGAGAACTGGACTATGACGAGGGGGAAGTCCATATCGGACAGGGGCGGCGCATCGGGCTCATTTCCCAGATCCCCGTCTATCCCGCCGGCTATACGGTGGAGGATGTACTGCGCACCGCCTTTTCCCGGGTGCAGGCCCTGGCGGAGGAGATGGAATCCCTGGCCGCCAAAATGGCGGCAGGAGAGAACGACCCCGCCCTGCTGCGCCGCTACGGCTCCCTCAGTGAGCGCTTCGAGGTCTTCGGCGGCTACGATACCGACGTGGCCGTCAACAAGGTGGCAAACGGCCTCTCCATCTCCCAGGCCATGCGCGCCCAGCTTTTTGACAGTCTCTCCGGCGGAGAAAAGACCCGGGTGAACCTGGGCCGCCTCATTCTGGAGGACACGGACATCCTGCTGCTGGACGAGCCCACCAACCACCTGGACCTCCACGCCACGGAGTGGCTGGAGGAGTATATCCGCTCCTTCCGGGGCACGGTGGTGGCCATCTCCCATGACCGCTATTTCCTGGACCGGGTGGTGACCCGGGTCATTGAGATCCAGGACGGCAAGGCGGAGTTTTACAGCGGCAACTACAGCTTCTACGCCGTGGAGAAGGAACGGCGTTATCAGGAGCGCATGAAGCAGTATCAGAAGGAGCAGGCCAAGATTGCCCAGCTGGAGAAATCCGCCGAGCAGCTGCGATTGTGGGCCTTCCAGGGCATGGACAAGACCTATCGCCGGGCCATCTCCATGGAAAAGCGCATCGAGCGCATGCGCACTACCGCAAAGCCCACCAAGGCCAAGAAGATGGACGCCCGGTTCAATACCGCTGAGTTCCACGGCGACGAGGTGCTCTCATTGCGGGGCGTGGCCAAGAGCTTTGGCGACAAGAAACTCTTTGACGGCATTACGTTGAAGGTGGAGGGGGGCGAGCGCATCGCCCTCATTGGAGACAACGGAACCGGAAAATCCACCCTTATCAAAATGATCATGGGGGAGCTGTACCCGGACGACGGACGCATCCGCACCGGCCCGCAGGTGAAGGCGGCGTATCTTCCTCAGATCATCCATTTTGATCACCCGGACTGGAATCTGGTGGAGAATATGATGGCGGCCAAGCGGGGCCTCTCCGCCCAGTCCGCCCGCAACCGGCTGGCCGCCTATGAGTTCCGGGGCGAGGATGTGATGAAGCCTGTCAGCGTCCTCTCCGGCGGAGAGCAGAGCCGCCTGCGGCTGTGCATGCTGATGGATGACGAGATCAACTTCCTGATCCTGGACGAGCCTACCAACCATCTGGACATCGCCTCCCGGGAGTGGATCGAGGAGGCGGTGGAGGCCTACGACGGGACGCTGCTGTTCGTCAGCCACGACCGCTATTTCATCAACCGCTTTGCTACCCGTATCTGGGAGTTGGCGGATCAGACCATCACCGACTATCCCATGGGCTTTGCCCAGTACCGGCAGGTGAAGGCCCAGGAGGAAGCGGAAAAAGTGGAGCCTCCCAAGCCCCAGAGGGAAAAGCCCGTTACCGAGCGTCCCCAGCGGGGCAACAAGGCCCAGCAGGCCGCCCGGCGGCAGCTGACCATTTGCGAGCGGGATATTGCAAAGGCTGAGGAGCATATTGCCGCCCTGGACGCAGAGATGGAGGCAGCTGCCTGTGACTATGAGAAGCTCAATGAACTGGTAAAAGAGAAAGAGGCGGCCCAGGCGGAGCTGGACGCCCTGTACGAAAGGTGGGAGCAGCTCAGTGAGGAGGCAGAGGGCTAAGCACGCCCCGGTGCCTGAGGTAGCATCCTATCGGGGCCGCAGACTGCCCGGCGCTATGACGGCTGCTGCGGCAGTGCTGGTTTTTGTGGGGCTGGTGCTGATCCTGGTCCGGCCTCTGGGTATGCGCTTTTCCGGCTTTTTGCTGCTGGGGCTGACGGCCTTGCTGGTGCTGGAGCAGTTGCTGAATCAGTGGGCCCGCGGGTCCCGAAGGGGCTGGTGGTGCCGCCTGGGGTTCCGGGCGGCAGTGGCCCTGGTTTTGATCCCCTTGATCCTGATTGAGGGCGTTGTCATTGCCGAGGGACATCAGGAGCCCTCCGGCCAGGAGCCGGATGCGGTGATCGTGCTGGGAGCCGGGGTCAACGGTACCCAGCCGTCCTTGTCCCTGCAGACCCGGCTGGACGCGGCGCTGGTGTACCTGGAAGCGTATCCGGAGATCCCGGTGGTGCTCACCGGCGGGCAGGGCTACGGAGAGGAGATCACCGAGGCCCAGTGCATGTACGATTATCTGACGGAGCGGGGGGTGGACGCCCGGCGGCTGATCCTGGAGGAGAATGCCACCAACACGGCGGAGAACTTCGGCTTCTCCGAGGAGCTGCTGCGGCAGGCGGGCATCGATCCTGTGATGGATACCGTGGCTGTGGTGACCAACGACTTCCATATCGCCCGGGCCCGGCTCCTGGCGGCCAAGAAAGGCTACGGCTTTACTGTGGGCGTTCCGGCGGAGCTGCCCTGGCTCCATCTGGAGGTCAACTACTATCTGCGGGAGGCCTTTGCCGTGGTGAAGAGCGCGCTGTTTGACTGAGAAGATCCTGCGCCTGAGGGCAGGCGCTGAGAAAACCGGAAACGGAGGAATCCATGAAGGACGTATTATGTATCTATTACTCCCGGACGGGAAATACCAAGAAGGCCATGGAGGAGATCGCCCAGGACCTGGACGCCGAGTTGGCGGAACTCCATGACGATGTGGACCGCAGCGGTTTGGGGGGCTGGCTCCGGAGCGGCCTGGACGCTATGCGCCGTACTACCCGGCCGGTGACGGTGGAGACCCAGCGGCCTCTGAAGGACTACCGGCTGGTGATTTTGGGCACCCCGGTGTGGGCCGGGCGGTGCAGCTCCGTCATGCGGGGCTTCCTCAAGTCCCGGGGACAGGAGCTGAAAAACGTTGCTTATGTGGTCACCCGCAGCAGCAACGGCCGGTTTGAGGAGGTCTATGACCAAATGGATCTGTATGTGCCCGGCGGGCGGCGTTTTGCCGTCTCCCTGCGCAGCGGCGCTGTGGGCTACGAGTTCTGGCAGGAGGATTTCCTGCGGCAGGCACGGGAGTTTTTGACTGCCGAAAAATAGGGCGGGCCATCCTTTCATCTTGATTCGGAAAGGAGAAGCCCATGGAGGAAAAACTCAAGGAGATCGTGCTGCGCTTTGACGATCTGCAGGCCCAGCTGGGAGACCCGGCGGTCTATTCCGACGCGGAGCGGCTGCGGAAGGTGAATCGGGAGCTCAAAGAACTCACTCCTGTGGCGGAAGCATCTTCGGCCTATTTCCAGGCCCGGAAAGAGGCGTCCGAGGCGGAAGCCCTGCTCTCCGACCCGGATTTCCGGGAGCTTGCCAGGGAAGAGCTGGAGCGGGCCAACCGGGAACTCCGCCGCCTGGAGGAGGAGCTGCGGGTGCTGCTGACGCCCCGGGATCCCCACGATGGCCGCAGCGTGGTGATGGAACTGCGCAGCGGCGTGGGCGGCGAGGAGGGCGCCCTCTTCGCGGCGGCCTTGCTGCGGATGTACAGCATGTATGCCCAGCGCCGGGGCTGGCACACCGACATCGTCAGCCTCAATGAGACGGAGCTGGGCGGCGTGAAGGAGTGCAGCGTCCTCATTGAGGGGGACGACGCCTACTCCCGGCTGAAGTTCGAGTCCGGTGTCCACCGGGTGCAGCGGGTGCCGGAGACGGAGTCCGGCGGCCGCATCCACACCAGCGCCGCCACCGTGGCGGTGCTGCCGGAGGCGGAGGACGTGGAGCTGGAGATCGATCCCAAGGATCTGCAGATCGACACGTACCGCTCCTCCGGCGCAGGCGGCCAGCACGTCAACAAGACGGAGTCCGCCATCCGCATCACCCACCTGCCTACGGGCACGGTGGTGGAGTGCCAGGATGAGCGCAGCCAGTATAAAAACAAGGATAAGGCCATGAAGGTGCTGCGGGCACGCCTCTATGAAGCGGAGCGTGCCCGGCAGGCGGCTGCCGAGGCGGCGGAGCGCAAGAGCCAGGTGGGCAGCGGAGACCGCAGCGAGCGCATCCGCACCTATAATTTTCCCCAGGGACGGGTGACAGACCACCGCATCGGATTGACGCTTTACAAGTTGGATGATATTATGGACCGCGACCTGGATGAGCTCATCAACGCACTGACCACCGCCCACACGGCCCAAAAGCTGGGCGAGGGACAGGCGTGAGCGCCAAATGAAAACGCAAGGTACGGGCACTGCCCGGCCAAGAGAGATAGAGGCGAAGCAAATGCAGACATTATATTTTGATTTGCGGGATACCAAGGGTCAGCAGAAGGAGATCGAGGACAAAATCTCCGCTGCGGCAAAGCTTCTGCGGGAGGGCGGCCTGGTGGCTGTTCCCACGGAGACCGTGTACGGCCTGGGAGCCAACGGCCTGGACGGCGAGGCGGTGAAGAAGATATTCGCCGCCAAGGGACGTCCCCAGGACAATCCCCTCATTATCCACGTGACGGGCCCCCAGTGGCTGCCCCGGTACTGTGCGGAGGTTCCGCCCCTGGCCTATGTGCTGGCCCGGAAGTTCTGGCCGGGCCCCCTGACCATGATCCTCAAGCGCCGGGAGATCGTTCCCGATGAGACCACTGCCGGGCTGGATACCGTGGGCGTCCGCTGCCCCAACCATCCCGTGACCCTGGCTATCATCCGGGAGGCGGGCGTGCCTATTGCGGCCCCCAGTGCCAATACCTCCGGCCGGCCCAGCTGCACCACGGCTCAGGATGTGCTGGAGGATATGGACGGCAAGATCGACGGCATCGTGGACGGCGGCCCCTGTACCGTGGGCGTGGAGTCCACCATCCTGGACCTCACCTGCGATCCGCCCCGGCTGCTGCGTCCCGGCGGACTGCCTCTGGAGGATCTGGAGCGGCTCATCGGCCACATTGACGTGGACAAGGCGGTGACCCAGGCCCTGGGAGAGGGGGAAAAGCCCAAGGCCCCCGGCATGAAGTACCGTCACTATGCTCCCAAGGCCCCGGTGACGGTGGTGACCGGCGCGCCGGAGAAGTCTGCCCGGGAGATCCAGCGCCGGGCCTCCCCCCAGGCGGGCATCATCTGTTTTGACGAATACGCCCACCTCTTTGCAGGCCACGAGGTTCACACCCTGGGCCCCAGCAACGATAAGCTCACTCAGGCCCAGCGGGTGTTCGACGCCCTGCGGACCTTTGACAACAGCTCCGTGCCGGAGATCTTTGCCCAGTGCCCGGATAACCGCGGGCTGGGCCTGGCCATCGGCAACCGGTTGAAAAAGGCCGCCGGCTTCCATGTGGTGGAGGCCGACAGTGAGCGGGTGGTTCTGGGCATCACCGGCGGCACCGGCGCCGGCAAGACCAGCGCTCTGCGGGCCATCGAATCCCTGGGAGGCACTGTCATCGACTGCGACGCCCTCTACCATGAGATGCTTCAGACCAGCCACACCCTCCGGCAGGAGATCCACGCCGCCTTCCCCGGAGCCTTCGGCAGCGACGGAAAGTTGGATCGCAAAAAGCTGGGCCAGGAGGTCTTTACCAGCAAGGAGCGGCTGGACCGCCTCAATGACATCGTGTTCCGCAATCTGGTGCCGGAGCTGGAAAAACGGCTGAACTCCGGGGAGAATACTCTCTGGGCGGTAGATGCCATCAATTTGCTGGAGGGAGGCCTGGACGCAATGTGCGACCGCACGGTGGCCATTACCTCTCCCCTGGAGCTGCGGGTGCGGCGGATCATGGCCCGGGACAACATCACCGAGCAGTATGCCCGGCTGCGGATCTCCGCCCAGAAGCCCGACGAATATTACCGGAGCAAGTGCGACGTGGAGCTCAACAACGGCGCCGATTCCGCCGAGGCGTTCCAGGCGGAGGCCCGGGACTTCTTTGAGCATTTGATTGACAATGTCAAGGAGGAAAAGTCACATGGAATCCAATGAGTACAAGGAGCTGAAAAAGAAGCTCCTCTCCGGCCGTAAAAACGGCTATGACCGCGTGGGCGGAGACTATCAGGCCCGGATGGAGGCATACTGCGCCGGGTATATGGCCTATCTGGACGCCGGCAAGACGGAGCGGCTGTGTGCCGCGGAGACTGTGCGCCTGGCAGAGGAGAAGGGCTACCGCCCCTATGTCCGGGGCATGGAACTCAAGCCCGGAGACAAGGTCTATCTCAACAACCGGGGCAAGTCCGTGCTGTTGGCCCATATCGGGGAGCAGTCCCTGGCGGAGGGCGTTCAGATCGCTGCCGCCCACATTGACTCTCCCCGCCTGGACCTCAAGCCCACCCCCCTCTATGAGGACGGGGAGCTGGCCTATTTCAAGACCCACTACTATGGCGGTTTGCGCAAGTACCAGTGGGTCACGATCCCTCTGGAACTCCACGGTGTGGTGGCACTGAAGGATCACAGCAAGGTGTCCGTTTCCATCGGCACCGAGCCCGGAGATCCCCGGCTGGTGATCACGGATCTGCTGCCCCATCTGGGTGCCGAGCAGAGCAAGAAGCCCCTGGGCGAGGCCGTTGCCGGCGAGACGCTGAACCTGCTGCTGGGCAGCCGCCCCATCGGCGGAGAGGAGGAGTCCGGCCGGGTGAAGCTGGCGGTGATGCAGCTGCTTAACGAGAAGTACGGCATCACCGAGGACGACTTTGCCTCTGCGGAGCTGGAGGCCGTCCCGGCGGAGAAGGCCTGCCACATCGGACTGGACCGCTCCATGATCGGCGCCTACGGACACGACGACCGGGTGTGCGCTTACGCCGCCCTGAAGGCGCTGCTGGATCTGGACAAGACCCCCGGCAAGACCGCTGTTTGTGTCCTGGCGGATAAGGAGGAGATCGGCTCCGACGGCGTCACGGGCATGCAGTCCGCCGCCTTCGATACCTTCCTGGAGGATCTGTGCGAGAGCCAGGGCGTGCCCGTCCGGGTGTGCTTTGAGCGCTCCTTCTGCCTCAGCGCCGACGTCACCGCCGCCTTCGACCCCAACTACTCCGATGTCTATGAAAAGCGCAACGCCGCCTACCTCAACTACGGCGTGGGCCTTTGCAAGTATACCGGGGCCCGGGGCAAGTCCGGCGCCTCCGATGCCGATGCAGAGACGGTGGCCTATATCCGCCGGATCTTCGATGACGCGGACGTCATCTGGCAGATCGCGGAGCTGGGCAAGGTGGACGCCGGCGGTGGCGGCACCGTGGCCGTGTATATGGCCAACCGCAACATCACCACGTTGGACGCAGGCGTGCCGGTTTTGAGCATGCACGCCCCCTTTGAGGTGGTCTCCAAGCTGGATTGCTACGAGACCTACCGGGGTATGAAAGCCGTCTACGAGGCTGTGTGACCCATGCAAGACCCGCTGTGGGAGATTCCCACGGCGGGTTTTGCCGTTCTGTCAGGAACGGATTAAAAATGGGAGACATGCCTTGACAGAATATACCCGTGGGGGTATCATGTACACATACCCCTATGGGTATAAAGGAGGGCGACATGAAATACTTGGAAGCATTTCTGGAGTGGGGCGGCATCAAGCGGGATGTAGTATGCCTGGTTTTGGGCGCTCTTGCCTTGCTGGGGAGCATTCTGCAGGTGCCGGGGCTGCCCTTTGACCCTGCCTGGGTGGCCATCATCCTGTGCGGCATCCCCATTATCCTGGAGGCGGTCATCGGCCTGGTGACGGCCTTTGACATCAAGGCGGATGTCCTAGTGTCCATGGCATTGGTGGCCTCCGTGGTGATTGGCGAGGACTTTGCCGCAGGCGAGGTGGCCTTCATCATGCAGCTGGGGGCGTTGCTGGAGGATCTGACAGTGGCCCGGGCCCGGGCTGGCATCGAGCGGTTGGTACGGCTGACGCCCCGGACTGCCCGGCGGCTCACCGACCGGGGAGAGGAGACCATCCCGGCGGAGCAGGTGCAGGTGGGAGACCGGCTGCGGGTGCTGCCTGGGGAGACCGTGCCGGTGGACGGCGTCATCACCGCCGGTGAGACCTCCATCAACCAGGCGGTGATGACCGGGGAATCCCTCCCGGTGGACAAGGGGCCGGGAGATGAGGTTTCCAGCGGTACCGTGAATCAGTTCGGTTCCTTCGATATGGAGGCGCTGCGGGTGGGGGAGGACAGCTCCATCCAGCGGATGATCCGCCTGGTGCAGTCGGCGGATGCGGGAAAGGCCAAGATCGTGGGCTTGGCGGACCGCTGGGCCACCTGGGTGGTGGTGGTGGCGCTGGCTGCCGCGGCCATCACCTGGCTGGTGACCGGGGAAGTCATCCGGGCGGTGACCATTCTGGTGGTGTTCTGCCCCTGTGCCCTGGTGCTGGCTACCCCCACCGCCATCATGGCTGCCATCGGCAACGCCACCCGCCACGGCTTCCTGGTACGGGAGGGAGATGCCCTGGAGCGGCTGGCATCCGTGGAATATGTGACCTTTGACAAGACCGGGACCCTGACCTACGGGACCCCCCGGGTGGCGGTGGTAGAGAGTGTGGAGCCCAATCTTTCCCGGGAAAACCTCTACGCCCTGGCGGCAGGGGCGGAGGATCGCTCCGAGCATCCCCTGGGCAAGGCCATCGTGCAGGGCTACCGGGAGGAGACGGCTGGTGCCGCGCCCCAGGCGGCATCCTTTTCCATGCTGCCGGGCCGGGGGGTGGAGGCCGCCGTGGACGGCCGTCAGGTGTTGGCCGGGAATCCGGAGCTGCTGGCGGAGCACGGGATTTCCGGTGAAACCCTGCGGACTGCCGCCCAGCCCTGGCTGGATCGGGGGTGCACTCTGACGTATGTGGCGGTGGACGGGGTTCCGGCGGGCTTTCTGGCCCTCTCTGATACGGTGCGGCCAGATGCGGCGCAGACCATCCGGCAGGTGAGAGAAGTCGGGGTGACGCCGGTTCTGCTGACAGGGGACCACGCCAATGCCGCCCGGAGCATCGCCGCCCAGTTGGGGATCCGGGAGGTGCAGGCCGGATGTCTGCCGGAGGACAAGCTGGAGTGGATCGGCCGCTCCCAGAGGGAAGGGCAAATGGTGTGCATGGTGGGCGACGGCATCAACGATGCGCCCGCCCTGAAAAAGGCCCACGTGGGCATCGCCATGGGCGGCATCGGCAGCGACATCGCTGTGGATGCCGCGGACATCGCCCTGGTCAACGACGAGATCCGGGAGCTGCCCCACCTGCTGCGGCTCTCCCGCCGGATGATGGTGACCATCAAGTGCAATCTCACCTTCTCCATGTCCCTGAACTTCCTGGCCATCGCCCTGGCCATCACCGGGATCCTGAATCCGGTGGTGGGGGCCCTGGTACATAATGCCGGGTCTGTCCTGGTGATTTTGAATTCGGCGCTGCTGCTGACCTGGAAAAAGCGGGATCGCGGATAAAGAACGGCTCCAGACGGTAAGAATACGGTCTGGAGCCGTTTTGCAGATCCCGCCTGGGAAGCATGGGGAGGTTTTGGAAAGCGCGGTATTTCTTTATGTGCTTTTGATTGCATTCCCATATGCGGCGTGCTATAATGGCCGTGAAATGCCCGTATCGGACGGGCGGGGCCGGATTCCGGCCGGAGAAGAGAGATTCTGCCATCTTTGCGTTGGATCCTGGGGATCTGCAAGGTATGCGCTTATTTTTTGCCGTTTGAGGGGGAGACCATGAACCGGCGACGTTTTCGATTGAATGCCGTGCAGAATCTGGTGGTGAGCTTTGCCTGCCTGATCCTGGCTGGGGCGCTGCTGCTGATGCTGCCCATTTCGTCCCGGGACGGGCAGTGCCTGCCTTTTTTGGACGCGCTGTTTACGTCAGCTTCTGCGTCCTGTGTGACGGGACTGACGCTGTACGATACCATGACCCAGTTCACCTTGTTCGGGCAGGCGGTGCTGGTGGTGCTCATCCAGATCGGCGGGTTGAGCTTTATGACGGTGTCCATTCTGGTGGCGCTGCTGCTGCACCGGCGCATCGGGCTGCACCGGCGCTCGGTGCTGATGGATTCCGTAGGAGCGCTGCAGATGGGCGGCGTGGTGCGGCTCACCCGCCGGGCTCTGCTGGTAACGGCTGCCTGTGAGGGAACCGGTGCCGTGCTGATGTCGTTGTGGTTTTGCCCGCGGTACGGTTTGCTGCAGGGGCTGTGGATGTCATTGTTCCACGCGGTGTCCGCCTTCTGCAATGCGGGATTTGACCTGCTGGGAGGTGGTACGTCCCTGATCCCCATTGCCGGGGAGCCTCTGCCCAATATCGTCATTATGGCGCTGATCACCTGCGGCGGACTGGGCTTTCTGGTGTGGGACGACATCCTGACCAACGGACGGCATCTGCGGCGTTACCGCCTGCACAGCAAGATCATGCTGACAGTGACAGCGGTGCTCATCGTGGGCGGTGCAGCGGGCTTCTATGTGCTGGAGCGGGAGAACGCCTTTGCGGGGGCTTCTGCGGGAGACCGGGTGCTGATGTCCTTTTTCCAGTCCGTCACCACCCGGACGGCGGGGTTCTTCTCTGTGGATCAGGCGTCCTTGAGTGAGAGCGGGACCCTTCTTACTATGGTGCTGATGTTCATTGGTGCGGGTTCCGGCTCCACCGGAGGCGGCATCAAGGTCAACACGTTCACGGTGATTTTGCTCAGCGCCTTTGCCCTGACCTTCCGCCGGGAGGACGTGAATATCTATCACCGGCGGCTGGATCAGGAGGATATCCGCAAGGCGTTTACCTCGGTCTGCGCGTATTTTACCACCTGTATCGTGGGCTGCATGGTTTTGTGTGTGGAGGGGATCGCCCTGGACGATGCCTTGTTTGAGAGCATTTCCGCCATCGGGACGGTGGGATTGAGCCGGGGCGTGACGGCCTCGCTGCCGGATCTTTCCAAAGTCGTCATTACCCTGCTGATGTTTGCCGGGCGGGTGGGCAGCATGTCGGTGGCCATGGCCATCACACCGGATCACCCCCGCCCCAAGCTGCGCAATGTCAGCGAGAAGATCCTGATCGGTTGAGAGAGGAGCATATGGGATGAAATCTTTTTTGGTAATCGGCCTTGGGCGCTTCGGCCGGCATTTGACGGATAAACTGGTGGATCTGGGCAATGAGGTCATGGTTCTGGATCAGGATGAGGAGCGGGTGGCCCGGATCTCCAATGTGGCCACCGCTGCCTGCGTGGGAGACTGCCAGGACGAACAGGTGCTGGCATCCCTGGGCGTGCGGAATTTTGACGCCTGCTTTGTGTGCATCAGCGACGATTTCCAGGCTTCCCTGGAGGCTACCGCCACCCTGAAAGACCTGGGGGCAAAGTGCGTGGTGGCCCGGGCGGACCGGGAAAAACAGATCAAATTCCTCAAGAAGATCGGCGCCGACTATGTGATCCATACGGAGATGGATATGGCTACCCGGGTGGCCATGCGATTCTCTGCTCAGAATCTCTTTGATTATTTTGAACTGACGCCACGCTATGCCGTCTTTGAGATGGAAGTCCCCAATGACTGGGAGGGCAAGACCGTAGCCCAGATGGATGTCCGCCGCCGCTACAATGTCAACATTCTGGGGCTCCGCACGGGAGATGAGATCGTTCCTTTGCTGGATCCGGAGTATGTTTTTTCCCCGGATACCCATCTGATCATTGCCGGAGACAAGGAGGCGGGCCTGCGTCTGATGGGACAGGGCTGAAAAATCATCTTGTTTCCGCATGATTCGCCAAAAACTGCGCACCCTGAGACCGGGGGTGATCTTCATGCGGAAAAAGCACCGCGAGATGCCGGTGTTGCGGGTGGAGCCGGAAAAACGGCTTTGTCCACAGTTTGACCGGGATGGGATCGCGTTGTTTCCGGTGGCGGAGCCTGATGAAATGGGCTTCCGTGTGCTGGACGACTGCTGCGAGGAGCACATCCAATAAAAAATTCCCCCTCAAATGAGGGGGAATTTTTTTGCTTTATCTCAGAGCTTCCAGACAGGAAAGGGGAACGGTCCGGCATTCCCGGTCCCGCAGAAGAAGCAGCACTTCCTCCAGTGTGGGAAGGGAGGGCATGGCCCCCATTCGGGAGACGGTAATGGCGGCGGTATGGCTGGCAAAGGCCATGGCCGACTCCAGGGACAGCCCGGTGGTCAATCCCACCGCCAGTGCTCCCACATAGGAGTCTCCTGCGGCGGTGGGATCCGCCACATGGGGCATCTGGACAATGGGGATGTACTGAATGCCGTCGGCCTTCACCACGGCGGAACCGTGGCCGCCCAAGGTAATGATGACATGTTCCACACCATAGCTGCAAAGCTTGGCGGCAATGGCCTCCAGATCCTCCTGCCGCAGGGCGCCGCCCTCTGTCCGCAGGGGGAGTCCTGTTTCCACAGAGGCCTCCTGCTCGTTGGGGATCATATAGGTCACAGACTGGAGCAGATGCTCATCCAGATCCGTGGCAGGAGCCGGGTTGAGCATCACCGGGACACCGGCCGCATGGGCCCATCCGGCCACAGCCCGGTTTACCTCCAGGGGGATCTCCAGCTGCAGCAGCACCATGTCATATGTATGGATGGTATCCCGGATCCAGGCCACATCCTCCAGGGTCAATGCGGCGTTGGCGCCCCGAATCACCACGATGCGATTTTGCGCCGTATGATCCGTTACCTCCAGCGTCACATGTCCTACGCCGGAGGAGATGCCGGGACGCACCACCACGTGGCTTACATCCACCCCGGACTTCCGGGGCGTTTCCAGCAGGTGCTGGCCGAAAAGGTCATCTCCCACGCAGCCCATCATGGTGACATCCGCTCCCAGCCGGGCGCATTGCAGGGCCTGGTTGGCACCCTTTCCACCGGGGGCCATGTGGAAGGATTTACCATAAACGGTCTGCCCGGAGGCAGGGACGCGCTCTGTGGTGGCGATGACATCCATCACAAAGCTGCCGACAACAAGAATTTTGGGTTTTCTGTGCATGTCTGATAACTCCTATGCGAAAGTAAACGATTAAGTTAATGAGACTATTATAAGACTTTACAAAAAAAATACAAGCCTTTTCGGAAAAGTTGTACCCCAAAAATGTTTGGGGGGACAGGTGCGCAGGCTCTACAATGCTGAAAAAATATGCCTTCCGGGAAAACCTTTCCCGGAAGGCATGGAACGTTGAAAGATCAGCTGCGGTTGCCGGAATTGGTGGTGTCCTTGAGCAGCACGTCGTGAGCGCCGCCCTCCACAATGGAGACGGAGGAGACCAGGGTCAGCTTGGCCTTGTCCCGCAGCTCCGGGATGGTCAGCGCGCCGCAGTTGCACATGGTGGAGCGGATCTTGGAGAGGGTGGTGGCCATGCCGTCCGCCAGGGCACCGGCATAGGGAACATAGGAGTCCACGCCCTCTTCAAAGCTCAGCTTGGCGGCGCCGCCCAGATCGTAGCGCTGCCAGTTCCGGGCCCGGGCGCTGCCCTCGCCCCAGTATTCCTTCATATAGCTGCCGCCGATGAGGACCTTGCTGGTGGGGGATTCGTCAAATCGGGAGAAGTACCGGCCCAGCATGCAGAAGTCCGCGCCCATGGCCAGAGCCAGGG
>ERZ857521.1339-NODE-1339-length-30128-cov-27.337579_pt1 | contig 30128 bp, 29 predicted proteins | sample MGYA00519701_ERZ857521 | MGnify/ENA primary metagenome ERZ857521 (study PRJEB31778, sample SAMEA3449346) | human gut metagenome | biome: human gut; feature: human-associated habitat; material: faeces | place: United Kingdom | collected 2010/2012 ...
AGATACTGTGTCTGAACAATATCTCGCAAAAATGGGCTTTTTAAGGGACGACTAAATAAATGAATCTCTCTAACCTATATTTAATACAGGCAAAAGCATCGAATCAGTCATGTATATTCTCATTTTAAAATATATACTCATAGCATTGTGTCTGGCATATGTAACCCATGTGTTTTCCAAGAAGAAAGAAGTAATGCTTGACGTGAAAAGGCATGTATTGGAAAAGAGACTGAAATTATATGCCTCATTACACAAGTTGATTCATAATAACTCTCTGTTCATTGCGCCACCAGCATTGATGGAGCAATATTATTGGAGTTTGATAGACGGCATGCCTTTTTGCATTGGGGATCAAAAGATGGAATATGTCTCTTATTTCAGTTCTTATGAGAAATTGAATGAATATTGTATGTTGATTAAAGAGCAATCTTCTCAAACTTTGTTCTGGCCTAAGGATATAGAAGCTGCTTTAGATTCTGTAAATGAATGGAACGATAATGTATTGAGTCTTCTTACAGCATTTAAAATGATGGAAGAAGAAAACAAGTCTTTAAACGATGAGAAAAGAAAAGAGCATCTTGATTTGGCTTGCCAGATTTTTGGAATAGCATTGCAGCACGACATTGAATATATTAGTGACCATTTGAAAAGTATGTTGGCAGATAGATTGCAAATGCCAAATTTACTGAATCTGTTTAAGGTTTCTTTTGTTGATAAATGTTGGTTATGGCTTTTTGAACGTCATATAGATAAAGCTGATCTCTATAAGCATGGCGCATCGTTGGTGGTTCTTCTCTTGTTTGTTCATATAAGGGATGAATATACTAGAGATGAATATGATAATCTGCCAGAACACGGCAGAGATTCTATTATGAAAAGATTTCATACTTCTATAATAAAATATTTGCCTCATGATTGATACGTTAAATCAAATAGTTAACGAGATAAATTCATTGCCTGAGTATTTCGGAAAAGGAATTTTGGAATTAATTATCCTCATCGTAGGTGGTATAGTAGTAGGTTGGATAACTTCCACCTATTTTGCACAAAGAGCTGCTGAGTCTGAAGTGAAAGGGGATATTATGAAGAAGAAGTTGGATATTTATGATGCTCTGGTAATAAAACTTGAAGCGATACTGCAACAGGTGGTATTGCCACACAATATTATCAATATCGCGGTTTCTGATATCAAAGAAAATGATATTCCTATGGAGTATGTTCCACAATATCCGGTTTTAAATGTATTTCAGACTGGAGATAAACTGAAAGAAACCGTTTTGGATATAGACAGCTTTATTAGTACCAACAGAATCTATTTCGAAAAGGGGCTATATGAAAAGTTGCAGTTCTTTCAAAATTATATTGTCATTTTCAATCGTTTGATAGTGATGTATCAGGAACATTTTATAGATAGCCATATTCCTTTAGATCATAAGAACGTTAAAAAGTTTGAGAACATGACGGCTATAGAACTGGGGCTTATATTTCAAGATGAACTTTCGGAAGAAATAGAATCTGTGTATGATAAAATACGAGATAGTATCAATCATATCACGTTTAAGGTGCAGTCTAAACCAGATCATTCTGAAAAGCGTTTAGGAAATAAGGGTGAAATTGTTCAACAGATGTTGGATATGAAAATTATGACAGAACGTGAAAAGATACAGAAACTTATAGCATTGAATATAGCCAAGGCCATGGCTGTAGAAAAAGGAAAGAAACAGTAACGATGATTGTGGACAATATATATTGGGGATTTGATCAGTCAGCCTGGGAAGATATATTCTCATTGTTGAAGGTCTTGTTGCCCGGTCTCTTTATGGCTTTCTTTGGTGCCTATTATCAGACACGAAAGAAAAAGGAGATAGCTCTTAAAGTAGGTATTACCCGGTTGAGGATTGATGCATATGAAGATATTGCTGCAACATTCAGCAAATTAGCAGAGCAAGTATCACCAATCTTATCTGATGATGCTAAGATTAAGGACATCTTAAGTTTTTATGACTATATCGATTTAAATACTGATTACAGTTCAATCATTGGAACCGAAAAAAGGTTTGATTCTTTTTATCATGCTATTTGTGACAAAGTAGATGAGAATGACATTTATCTTGATTACAAAGTACACAAGCAATGTACTGGTTCAATAGCAATCTTCACACACATGAAAACTATTCTGGATGCGTATTGTGACACTATGCGTGTTCTGGAAGAGGAAGGCAAGAATGATAGAAAACTACAAGATAAGATAGATTTTGGTTATCGTCTGGCAGCTGTATTAATGAAAAATGAGATTAATAAAGGTTTCATATTAGTTGGGGATATTATAGCTGGGCAGATAAATGGTGTTCGGGTGAATTATCGAAAATATCGCATAAGAAAGATTGCCTATAAGTTCTTTGAGCCAATCATGCGTTGGGCTGATAGTTATATGTCTGATGAAACTTGGAGAGGTTGTCTTAGCAGAAAGATACTTTTTAGAGTTCTAAGTGATAGATTATCACTTGTATCAAAGCTGGCAATATTCGTGGAAACATTAGCATATATTCATGTCTCTGATCAATATTCGCCAAGTGCTTATTTCACGATGGACGAAGATTCAAGGATAAAAGCTTCTTCCAAATTCATGAGAAATTTCTATTTTCAATTACATCATAATAGATAATGGATTTCTAGAAACACTTACTCGGTGATAATTTTTTGATTATGTAGTCAATCTCAATTTGTGTGCTTATAATCACCTTATAAACATAACATAATAGATTATGGATGAACGATTTATTAAATTCCTTAATATCTTTGATGAATTCAAGGAAGGTACTGTATTGCGTGATATCTTGAATGATGCCATACGCTGTTATCGTCATGGTATCGCCAGACCAGCACTGATGCTTTCTTACATCGCTTTTATTCAGGCTGTAAGAAATAATCTTTTGAATTCAGAAATGCCATCTGGTTTCAAGAAAGAAAGATGGGATGCGTGTATGAACAACTTGCGTAATGAAGGAAAATGGGATTCTGAAGTTGTTGATTGTATCAAGAAGAGAGCTAATGGAGTAGCTGATCCTGCTTTCTTTGAATTGCCTGATACATTAAGGGATGATGTCTGTTATTGGCGGAATCGCCGAAACGACTGCGCTCATTACAAGGATTCGGAGATTACCCTTTCTCATGTGGCTGCATTTTGGGTTTTCATTATGGATAATTACAATAAGTTTACCCCAATTGGAAGCTTAATGCAGTCTGTCAATGATTATAAACGTCATTACAACGTATCCATTACGCCTAAGGGAACAAGTACAGAAGTAATCTTTAAACGGTTGTGCTTAGCAATTAAGACAGAAGATGATTTGTTGCTATTCTTGAAAGAAACAGATTCTTGCATGGAATATGAGGAACAAGCACAGTTGTTGCACGATTTGTTGATGGACGAACGACATAAGACCAAGGTCATAAGTCTTTTGGTAGACAATTTGAAGCGAGTTAGAATGTATTTGGCTTTAAAACCAGCAGACGTTTCTGTTATTCTTGGGAAGAATCCCGAAATGACTCGCAAGTTTTGGTATGACGATTTCACGCTTTTTGCAAGTAGTGCCAATGTCTATGTTGAAATGTTACGAGCAAAGATGATACCGAAGAGCGAAATTAAGGAGTCTTTAGAATTGTTCTTGAAGCATGAATATAAGCGTAGTGCTTTTTATTTAGATAACCCGGAGGATTTCAATGTGTTGAGGGAGAACGGACTATATGACATTTTTATAGATAAATATCTATCGAAAGACTTTGTTTGCAATAATCCTGGCGAAAAATGTTATAAGACAGACTTCTACATTTCTCTAATTCATCGTGGCGGTATATCTGACAAGTTGATTAAGGTTTTGTCTGAGTCAATCAAAGGTACCTTCCCTTATACATTGGAAAACAGGTTGAAGGATGAAATATTTAAAGAAGAAGAAAACAAGAGACAATATTTTGAGTCTATTGCAAGACTTGATTTGGAAGATTTTCTGGATCTTGCATAGATTGTAAAATTAGTGAATGAAAAAATGAGAATAGGAATATTATCTTTAGTTCTCCATACTAATTATGGAGGAATACTTCAGTCTTATGCATTGCAGACGGTACTTGAACGTTTGGGACATGAAGTTTATGTTTTTAATAGAGAGCAGCAATATGATAAAACAAGATGGAAATATATTCCGAAAAGATTTGTAAAGAGAATCATAGGTCGTGATGTTGTCATATTTCAGGAAGCTCGATATAAAAAGGAAGCTCCAATGATTTGTCAGCATATTTGGAATTTCCGCAAGAAATATATTCATGAATATATTATCAAATCATTCGATGATATAAAGAAAATGAATCTTGATGCTATTATTGTTGGTAGTGATCAGGTTTGGAGACCTTGTTATTTTAAAAGTCAATGGAATGCCGGTATAGAAAATGCATTTCTTTCTTTTACACGTGATTGGAAAATCAAAAGGATTGCTTATGCGGCTTCTTTTGGCGTTAATGATTGGGAGTTTTCAGATCAAGAAACTCAATTGGTTGCAGAAGCAGCTAAGCTATTTTCTGCTATTTCAGTAAGAGAGGACTCTGGGATTCAAATGCTGAAGGAAAAGCTTAACTTAGACTCTATTCAGGTATTAGATCCAACTTTATTGTTATCAAGAGATGATTATGTTAGGTTAATAGAAAAAGCAGATATAGGTAAGAGTTCTGGTAATCTCTTGACTTATATTTTAAATCCAAGTTCAAAGAAAACAACTTTTATAAATGAAGTTGCTAAAGCTAAGGGTTTAATACCATTTTCTGTCAATAATTCAAATGTCAAACAAACCGCTCCAATTGAACAGCGAATAATGCCGTCTGTAGAAAAATGGTTGCAAGGTTTTAATGATGCAAAATTAGTGTTAACTGATTCTTTTCATGCTTGTGTTTTCAGTATTATATTTAATAAACCTTTTATCGTGTTAGGTAATCATGAACGAGGAAATGCTAGATTTGATTCGTTGCTAAAGTTATTTAATCTTCAAGAAAATCTTGTTGTAAATCTTGATAGTTACAGTTTAGAGCGTATCTTATCATCAAGTATAGAAAACAAAAAAATAGAAGATTTACGTAATAAATCGATACAGTTTTTAAAACAGTTTATTTAATGGAAGCAAATTATATTATATTAGCCAGCATTGTATTGTTTTTAACTGCATTTTTGCTATATAGTATCAAATTTACAAAATTTAAAAGATTGGATGCCTATTCTTTTGTTTGTATGTTTTATGCTTTTTCGGCTTTTTGTAGTTTCGTCTTTTATAATGCATCTAATGGAGTTTTTAGAGATTATCAGAATATAACAATACCACCAGCAATATATTGGAATTTTTGTATATTGGTATCTTTCATTCCGTTGAGAAAATATTGTGTTTCAACCCCGAAATTGATAGTTAGTAATAAGCAATATTTCATAATAGACAAATTGTCGGTATTTATGTGTATTATAGCTATACTACCTTTTGTAGAATCTATATTACATTTACCATCGATATTAGCTAACCAAAGCGCAGTTGCTGATATTTATGACAAAAGACTTTCGGGTATAGCAACAAATGATTATTTATCTTGGTTTGGACGTAAGTTCTATTTTATAGAAATGTTGTTTTCTTTAGTAACACCATGGCTATTGTGCTTCCAGTTGAAGAAAGACAGGCTTAATAAAAAACTAATTTTTGGTTTGATAGCTTGTGTATTAACAGATATTATTCACGAAATGTCAAATGGCGGTCGATCTGGATTAGTTCAAAATTTCTTGTATCTATTTATGGTTTATATGTTATTTAAAGGACAAATGTCGCCAAAGGTAGTTAAGAAAGTGAATTTTTATGGATTGATAATATGTGGGGTTGCTGTAATGGGCCTTATGGTAGTAACTTTGGCAAGATTTGCAAATGATGATAGTGGAAATATGGACAATCCATTTATTTGGATGTCTTTATATGCCGGTGAGGGGCTGCTAAACTTTAATAATAACTATTGGTATATCAATCCTCCTTATAGTGGTTATGGTGTTAATTCATTCTTAATGGGTATAATCGATGGACATTTTAGAACAGTAGATGAATCCTGGGAGGCAGGTTTTAAGCTGGGAATCCAAGGAAATATTTTTTATACATGGGTAAGCTCTTTCTTTTCTGATTTTGGAAAATACGGAGCTTTGATGGTCATTTGTTTAATGTCATTTGTTTTGTCAACATTTCGCTCTTATAGGAGGAAAAGAATATCTGTTTTATCATTAGGCTTACTTTGTTTATATTCTAAGATATTGGTAGTAGGTGTTACTTTTTATACATATGGTACTACTTACAACCAGATGGCTTTATACATAGCAATTATATTCTTGTTGTATCTCAACAAAATGAAAAAAGTGTAAGATGAATAGTTTAGTTACATTTATATTACCTGTATATAATGCAGAAAACACGTTAAAAAGGTGTTTAGATTCAATTCTAAAGCAGACTTATTGTGATTATGAAGTTATAATTGTCGATGATGGAAGTATTGATAATTCTGGTAAAATTTGCGATAGCTATTCTTTAAATGACAATAGGTTTAGAGTTGTTCATAAGGAAAATGCAGGAGTTGCTTCTGCACGACAGCTTGGCGTGTCTTTAGCCACAGGGGAGTATGTCATTCATATTGATTCTGATGATTGGATAGAGTCAAATATGTTGAGCGATATGATGAATGAAATAAGTGATGCCGATATCCTAGTTTCTGATTATTATTATAATACTAAGCATGGGCAGACATATGTTAGACAGGTAGATTGTACAACATCTGAAGAACTACTGGAGAAAATCATTAAAGGCGAAGTCTTCGGTTCTTTGTGGCATAAACTCATCCGTCGTAATTTATATCAAAATATAGAATTCAATACAGATTTGACTTTCTGTGAAGATCAATTGTTGCTGTTTAAAATACTCACAACTTACCAATGTAAAGTCATTAATCTACATCAGGCTTATTATCATTATGAATGTAATGAAGGTTCTATTACTCAAAGAACTGATCGGGATTATTTTGATAATAAAATTAAATATGAAGACTATGCTTTACAGGTATTGAGTCCTTTGAGTTTCAGAAATATTAGGGATATTTTTGTTCTTGATCGTTTGAGGTCGTATTCTGGTCCTATTCAGAGTAAAATATATAATAGTTGTGAGATTAAAGCAATTTTTGATAGGTTGCCAAAACCAAGCTTTGGTATGATTAGTATTAAATTTACTTTAGTTAAGCAATTATTATTATTAATTCAAAATCTTAAGGCTCCAGTTTGTTTGAAGAAGATATTAGTAAGATTTTTCCGATTTTTGAAAATTTTGTAAATAATTAAAATAAGTAGTTATGGTTAAAATTACAGCAGTAATTCCTATTCGTAGTGGTTCACAACGAGTAAAGGACAAGAACCTCCGTCCTTTTGCTAACACTACGTTGATGGAAAACAAGATTAATTCATTGCTTCAAGTACCAGAGTTAGATTCCATTATAGTGAATACCAATTCAGAAGAAGCAATCGAAATTGCAAAGAAAAAGTATATTGGGGGTAAAATGGCATCGTAGAGAAGAGTATTATGCATCGTCTCAATGCTCTGGAAGTGAGTTTTTTCAGCATTTAGGTGAGGTGACAGATACCGATATCTTTGTGTATGCACCATGTACATCTCCTTTTATTAAACCAGAAACAATTTCACAGTGTATCAAAGCTTATCTCAACAAAACTGATGAGTGTGATTGCATAGCAACTGTTAGTTCCATTAAAGAGTTTATGTGGCTTGATGGTAAGCCTGTCAACTATAATCCGTTGAATGCACCAAACTCTCAGAACCTTCCAAATATAGTAGCCCTAAACTTTGGAGCAACAGTTACATCACGAGAGAATTTGATTGCCAATCATAATATCATTGGTAAACATCCTAAATTCGTTGAGACATCTGATATTGAAGCCATTGATATTGATACTCCGTTGGACTATTATATCGCAGAACAGATTTATAAGAAACTTTACATTGAAGGTAAAGGCTTGTTGGATTGATGCGGTTTACCTGAGCTGAGAGCACTGTGGTAATATACATATTATGTTGATGAAGACAAAGATTTTAGACTGTACCCTTCGTGATGGTGGTTACTATACGAATTGGGATTTTAGTTCAGAAGTTGTCAAGACTTATATCGAGACAACCAATAAACTTCCTGTAGATTACTTGGAAGTTGGTTATCGTAATAAACCAACGAAAGAGTATATGGGAAAGTTTGGTTATACGCCTGTTTCTATATTGAAGAAGCTACGTAAGAGCTCTAACAAGAAACTTGCGGTAATGCTGAATGAAAAAAGTACATTACCAGAAGATTTGGATGAACTTCTTACTCCAATCAAGGGATTGGCCGACATGGTACGTCTGGCAGTTGATCCAAAGAACTTTGAACGTGCTGTTGTTTTGGCTAAGGCCGTAAAGGCTATGGGATTTGAAGTGGCATTCAATACTATGTATATGTCAAAATGGAGTACAGAGTATAAGGGATTCTTGGATAATCTGTCAGAAATCAATGGAGTTGCAGATTTGTTCTGTATGGTAGATTCATTCGGTGGTATTACTCCTTCTGAAGTAAGAGAAATTACGGCAAAAGTAAAGGCAAATACAACTTGTGCTGTAGGATTTCATGGACACAACAACTTGCAGCTCGGCTTGATTAATACTTTGACTGCTATTGAATGCGGTGTAGACTTTGTTGATGCTACAGCTTTGGGTATGGGCAGAGGTGCAGGTAACCTGAACATGGAGTTACTTCTAACTTATCTTAAGAATGAAGGCTTAGAAGTAGATTTCAATGTATTAGGCGATTATGTCTCCAACTTCCAGCCATTGCTAGATGAATATCAGTGGGGCACTAATCTGCCATATATGATTTCGGGTGCTAATCGAATTCCTCAGAAAGAAGTGATGGAATGGGTTACCAACCGTGCGTATAGTTTCAATAGTATCGTTAGAGCTTTGGATAACAAACGTAATTGTGTGGCAGACAATGCTCATTATCCTCTTTTGGATGCAAAACCAACAGATAAGGTCTTGATTATTGGAGGTGGTAATTCGGCTATCGAGCATCAGGAGGCTATTAAAGAGTACTTGAAAGCTCATCCTACAGTAGCTGTGGTTTTTGCTACTTCCCGTCATGCTGCTTCTTATCTTGATATAGATAATGATAAATATTATTGTCTCGTAGGAAATGAGGCAAAGCGAATGAAACGCAATATCAAAGCGAGTGAATTCAATGGTAAGTGTATTTTAGCTCCTTTCCCGAGAAAGATGGGAACTGAAGTTCCTGATTTTGCGGAAGCCTCAACTTTTGAGTTAAAAGACATTGTATTCACCCAGGATTATTTAGATTCTTGTACAGCTATCGCTTTACAAATAGCATTGGATTTGGAAGCTAAAGATATATTTGTCATAGGATATGATGGTTACAAGGGAGAAGTCCTTTCTGAAAAGGAAATGGACTTGACCAATGAAAATAGAACTTTATTTACTGGTTTTGTATCTTATTTCAAGAAACCATTGATATCATTAACTGATACATTGTACAAAGAATTAGAAGTTAAATCAATTTATCAATTAATTTAGTTATAAATAATATTAATATTAACAATATGGGAGGAGTATTTTTTGTTAGTTATACAGTTACTCCTTTCGGTAAAAATGTGAGCAACATGAGCAGAAATGAGAAATTTGCCTTTTTCTTGCCAACGAGAAAAGGAAGTGAACGAGTTCAGAACAAGAATACCAGAACTTTTGCTGGTATTGAAGGTGGTTTGTTGAAGTTGAAATTGAATCAGTTGTTGGAAATTGACAGAGTTCATGATATTATCGTTTCAACAAATGATCCTGAAACAATTGAGATTGCACAGTCGTTCAATAATGATAGAATTCAAGTAATAGAGCGACCAGAAGCTTTGTGCTTGTCTTCTACTGTCATCGAGGATTTCATTAATTATATCCCAACAGTGGTCAATGCTGATCATATATTTTGGGTTCATGCAACAGCACCATTTGCAGACAAACAGGTTTTGGAGAATGCACTTGATGTCTATGAGAAGGAAGTGATTGGTGAAAATAATTATGATAGTTTGCTTAGTGTAACTAAGGTACAGCAATTTCTTTGGTCTGCTAAAGAAAATAAATGTATAAATCATGATAGAGAGCAGGTAAAATGGCCACGAACTCAAGATTTGGAACCATTATATGAAATTAATCATGCATTTTATATAAATAGTAGAGAGAACTATCTGAAGTTCAATGATAGAATTGGTGTAAAACCATATTTATATGAATTGGATAAGATTCACTCGTTTGATATAGATTGGAATGATGATTTCCAACTTGCTGAAATTATTTATAATAGTTTATATGCAAAAAAATAAAGTAGTAACATTTGGAGAAATCATGGTGCGCTTAGGCGCACCTGATTATCTTAAACTAATACAGAGCAATAGCCTGGATGTTAGTTATGCTGGTGCAGAAGCTAACGTTGCAGTGAGTCTTGCTCATTATGGAATATCTACAGATTATATTACTTGCTTGCCTGAAAATCCTATTGCAGAACATTGCATAATGGAATTACGTGGCCATTGTGTAGGCGTAGACCATATCCAGCGTTCTGGTAAGAGAATGGGTATCCTCTATCTGGAGACAGGTAGCAACATGCGCCCATCCAAGGTGTTTTATGATCGCGAATATTCTTCGATAGCAATGATAGAGCCTGGCAGTATCAATTGGTATGAGATATTGAAAGATGCGACTTGGTTCCATTGGACGGGTATTACACCTGCTTTATCACAAAATACAGCTGATGAATGTTTGAAAGCTATACAAGTAGCAAACGAATTAGGGGTAACGGTATCTTGTGATATCAATTATCGTGGCAACCTGTGGAACTATGGCAAGGATGCCTCTGAGGTGATGCCGGCTTTGGTTGAAGGATGTGATTTAATCATGGGTAATGAAGAGGATTGCGAAAAGGTTTTTGGTATCAAGCCAAAGAACTTTGATGCTGCCAATACAAACGGAAATATCAATCAGAGTACTTTTGAGTCCGTTTGTCAGCAGATGATGGCTAGATTCCATCGTTGCAAGAAGATGGCAGTAACACTACGTGGTGCTATCAATGCCAATCACAATACCTGGTGTGGTATCCTCTATGATGGAAAGCAGCTATATCAGTCTGCCAAGTATGATATCACAGATATCGTAGATAGAGTAGGTGGTGGTGATTCCTTCATGGGCGGTCTGATTTACGGATTGCTTCATTATGAGGATAATCAGAAGGCTCTTGATTTTGCTACTGCAGCTAGTGCTTATAAGCATACGTTGAAGGGTGATTTCAATTGGGCTACTGTTGAAGATGTTGAAGTTTTGATGAGTGGTAATATTAGTGGTAGAGTAAAGAGATAATTTTTTATATGTCTTGCTGAATATAATTAATATATTTCGAGGGACTTTATATGATTGTTAATTAATTTTCTGTGATAATATAATGAGAAAAATATTAAGTTTTTGCTATCGTTATATTTATATGGCGATAGTGAGATGGTTTAATGTCACTGCATATTATTTGAGTGGTGTTGATAAAAGTAACCAAATTCTTTTGAAAGATCTGAAGGACAAATACAAAGGGAAGCGTTGTTTTATAGTTTGTAATGGACCAAGCCTTCGCACTGATGACTTAACGAAAATACATGATGCTGGTGATATTTCTATTGCTATGAATATGATTGGTAGAATCTGCAAAGATACGCCTTGGCGTCCGACATTTCTTAATAATACGGATGCTTGCAATTTCCTACGAAAAAATAAAAAAGATTCCAAGAATATTGAGTGTACTTACCGAATAATGACTCCAGATCGCTATTTGAATTCTTTTTCTCGTAAGGGTAAATTGGTGTTTATACGTTTAAATGGAGACCGAAAGTTTTTGGATAATCCAATATTTGATATTGATATCACAAAACCATTTCCAAGTATAGGAACCACAACATATGAGTGTTTGGAGATAGCTGTATATTTAGGATGTTCTGAAATTTATATTATTGGTTGTGATATGTCATATAAAGTGAATTTGAATAGGGATGGTAGCGTAACATATAATGAGGCGGGTAGAGATCACTTTTATGCTTCAGAAAAAGAAGCAGCTGCTTCTACTAAATTACGTCCAAATCCAACTTGGGAGATGGAAATCGCATACGAGGCAGCAGCCAAGGCTTCTCTTGAAAATGGGTATAATATAAAGAATGCTACTCGCGGAGGAAAACTGGAATTTTTCCCTCGTGTTGATTTTGATTCCTTATTTTAGTTAGTGTGTAACTATAAACTAGTTGTTGATTAGCATGGAAGTTATAATAATAACAATTGAGTTCCATAACGGATTGTCAATTATTGAGAGTTTGGGGCAAAAGGGTATCTTAACCAACGTCATTGACGTAACAGATGAACCTAAGCCTTATATGCTTTGTAGTAAATTTGTTAAACAAGGATGGAAGTGTAAGACTAATGAAGATGCTATTTCTATCTTATTGAATGACTTTAAGGGTGATGGAGAAAAAGCATTATTGGTTTCTTGTTCAGATGATGCAACTGCAATGTTGGACAAACATTATGATGAACTGAAAGATAGATTTATTCTTCCTCTAACATCTTTTCATGGACACCAAGAAGAAATTATGAGCAAGCAATATATGACAACCCTTGCTCAGAAAATAGGAATGAATATACCTGAAACTTGGCTTTTGGAAAAAGGTCAAGAAATACCAGAGGATATCATTTATCCATGTATTACTAAAGCAATATCAAGTGTTGCTGGAACTAAGAAAGATAATATCCGTGTTTGCAATGACTATGAGGAGTTGAAAGCGTTTGTTGAAAGTTCTGGTCATAGTGCTACTCTTCAAGTTCAGAGATTTATAGACAAAGCTTTTGAATTCCAGTTCCTTGGATGTTCTTTCAATGATGGTAATGAAATTGTTATTTCAGGAAGAACTCATATAGATAGACCTAATGGTAGAGAAAATACATTTTTTCTACGATTTGATAAGGTGGAAAAAGAATTAATTCCCCTTGAGAATAAAGTTCGAGAGTTTATTTCAGCAACAAGATATAATGGTCCGTTTAGCGTAGAATTCTTGCGAGACAAAAATGGTACAGATTATTTTACGGAGATGAATTTTAGAAATGATGGAAATGCTTATTGCCAAACATGTGCTGGTATAAATGTGCCCTACATAATGTATCTTTATTATTCTGGTGGTGATTACAAAACTGAGCTGGAGAAATCAGAGATACACAGTATTTATATGGTGCCTGAATTTGAGTATTTGCAGTTTAAACTAAAAGGTGAATTCGGTTGGAAAGAATGGTTTCAAAATATGAAAAAGGCCAATTGCTATAATACTTTTTTTAGAAACGACAAAGGTGTTTATATACAATTCCTGCTTAATCATATTTCGGGTTTTGTTAGAAGAAGACTTAATCGACTTATTAAATAGTATAAAATGGATAAATTTGTGTTGCAATTTAAAGAAAATATCAAGGAAGATGAATGGCATTTAGGTATTTGCCTTCATGGATTTGATGATTTGAAAAAGAATCAGATACATTGGATTAGCAATGGTAAATATCAAGGTAAGAAGTGGTTTGCGGATCCTTTTATATTAGATTTTAATGAAAAGGAAATCCATCTATTAGTAGAAGAATTTGATTATTCACTCCATAGAGGACGAATTGCTCATCTTGTTGTTGATAGAGTTAAATGGGAAGTAATTGATTGTATTATTATCTTAGATTTGTCTACCCATTTATCATTCCCTGCTATTTATCGAAAAGGGGATAAAGTTTATGTTTGTCCTGAGAATCATCAGTCTGGGGAACATGATTTATATGAGTATGATCGAAAAGCAGAAAAGCTGATAAAATTGAAGGCTCTTTGTTTGGAAGAATTGACAGATACTACTTTGAATGAATATCAAGGGAAATGGTATATGTTTACGACTTCTATTCCTCACCCAAATGGAGATACTTTGGAAATAAAAGTTGCAGAAAAAATAGAGGGACCTTATGAGCAAACACAGCTGGTTAAGTTTTCTGAGCATATCGGACGAAATGCAGGACAGTTATTCATGTATAACGATAAGCTAATTCGTCCTGCACAGGAATCATATGATGTTTATGGTCATGCTATAGTTTTCCAACAGGTTAGTATTGATGATAATGGTGAGTTCCATTTTGAAGAGATTTATCGTTATCATTCAACCCACCCGAAATACAATATCGGTGCCCATACGTTTAATGTATATAAAGAAATGGCAGTTATAGACGTTAAAGGATATAGGCATAATCTTCTAGGTCGTTTTTGGAATAATATGATAAAGTTAGCTGTTAAAGTTGGCTTAAAATCTCCTATAATATTCGATTAATATGCATATTCTTCATGTTCAATTCTTATTTATTACAGGTGGTACAGAAACAATGTTAGTAGATATTATTAATGAGCAAATTAAGACTAACGAAGTTTCTCTTCTAGTGATAAATGATAAGTGTAACAAGGTCTTGTTAGACAAAATAGATTCACGTGTAAAAATATATTATTGTGGTCGACCTGAAGGTAGTAAAAACCCATGGTATTTTTTGAAGGCAAACTGGTTGTTACATAAAATTCATCCTGATATCATTCATACTCATGATGATAAACTAAGAACATTGCTTCGATGGCGTGGCAAAGCAAAATTAGTTTATACCAAACATAATGTCATGGATGACTCAAACGGTGCAAAACAATTTAATCTAATCGATTCTTGTTATGGTATCAGTAAGGCTGCATGTTTAAAGATGCAAAATTATGGTGTGCCTGCTAAACTCGTTTATAATGGCATACATCCAGATCTAATTAAAAAGAAAGAAAAAGACTGGATGCCAGGAAACATCCTTAATATTATTGAAGTTGGCAGGCTTGATGTTGAGAAAGGGCAGCAAGTAGTCATTGAGGCTTTAAGAATATTGAAAGAATGGAAAGTGAAAGGTATCACAATGACATTTATAGGAGATGGAGCTAATAGACCAATACTAGAGAATATGGTTAAAGAATATGGCTTGTCTGGTATAGTTTCATTTTTGGGTATGCGTGACAGAATATATATATATTCTCATCTTTGTGATTATGACTTGTTTATTCAGCCTTCTTTATCTGAGGGCTTTGGCTTGACGATTGCTGAAGCTATGGCGGCTCGTTTACCAGTAATAACAAGTGATCAGGCTGGTCCTTTGGAAGTGCTTGATGGTGGACGTTTGGGCTTGTCATTTAAGACTGGTGATGCAAAGGGACTTGCTAATAAGATATTTGATTATTATAGAGGTATTATTAGCGTTGACGTTGACGAAGGACTTTCTTATGTATATGCTAATTTCGATATAAAGGTTACTGCACAAAGATATGTTGAGGAATATGACAGAATATTATGTTAAAGTTTAACTACTCAGCACCCCTATGGGCATAAGTAATCGTCTTGCTGTTGTACTACAGCAAGAATTGCATTGAATTTCGAATTTCCGTTCTTCATAGCAGTTTCTGCGATGGAGTGCAGCTTGGCAAAATCATCGGCACCGCTGTCAGTTCGGAAGCAACCGCTGACTTTCTGCTTTATCTTGATTTTCCTAACTCCCCGCTCACTGGCATTATCCAAAAGTTGTGATAATGCCAGCGAACGCCTGATCCGTGACATGGTGATGGGTAAGAAGGCTTATTTGTTCTGCCGTGACTTGGATGCTTGTAAGCGTGCAGCAATGATGTACTCCTTGTTTGGAGCATGTAAGGTGCTAGATAAAAATCCTGAGCGTTGGCTTTGTTATGTGTTGAAGCACATAGATTCTACGCCTGAGGATAACTATTACACTCTTCTTCCTGAGTTCTGGGAAGATGAGGAACAATAAAAATGAATTTAAAATTTAGTCAAATTAAGATATAACCTCCATTAGCTTGTGCTGATGGAGAGCTAAACTTCGTATTCTTGTTTCAAGATTAGGAAAATGATGCCGCCGTGCAAAGTTACAACTTTATTTTGAGATATGCAATACGGCGTTGAGCGGATACTTACATTATAATTAATATGGATTATACGAACAATATGGGGATTTCTGCTTTTTTAGAAGATGCAAAAAGATTTGAGACCAAACCAAATTTTAAGGATTTTATTCTTCATAATGAAAAATGGTATATATATCACTATATAAAACAATTACGTTATGTAGAACAATATTATAATAAATGTAAATTGTTGTATTTATGGCATTTTTTCTTATATAAGCGTTTGGGATTTAAACTGAGAATGACCATTTATCCTTATACTATAGGTCCTGGCTTTAGAATTTATCATGCTGGCGACTTTGTTCATGTGGGACCTAATGTAAGAATTGGGCGTAATTGTACAATGTTGCCTGGTGTTGTTTTTGGAAACAAAAGTGAAACTCCGGATAACACCCCTGTTGTTGTAGGGGATAACTGTTACTTCGGCTTAGGAGCAAAAATTCTGGGTGGGGTAAAAATAGGCAATAATGTGATAGTTGGAGCTAATGCTGTTGTAACGAAAGATATTCCAGACAATGCTGTTGTTGGGGGAATTCCAGCAAAAATAATAAAAATAAAAAAATGAATTGTAAAATGTTATTTTTGGGGGGGCAAAAACTGACCCTTATTCCATCTTATCTTTATGATAAATTTCTTGCTATTTTTTATAGAGGAGCAATGAAGTATTGTGGCAAACATGTATATCTTCGCCCGTCAAGTTCTGACTTCAAAGGTCTTTGGAATATGAGTGTTGGTGATTATACAAGCATACCTAAAGGAAGTGTTTTCTATTGTACAGAGGCTCCTTTAATCATTGGTAAGAAAGTTATCTTTGGTCCTCGTCCTACAATTATTACTGGTGATCATCGTATAGATGTTATTGGTAAATACATAATGGATTCCAATGACAAATTGCCTGAGAACGATGCTGCTGTTGTTATAGAAGACGACGTATGGACAGGTGCTAATGTTACTATACTTAAAGGTGTAACGATAGGAAGAGGTTCTGTTGTTGCTGCAGGGGCTGTAGTTACTAAACCATGTCCTCCATATTCAATCATTGCCGGTGTTCCTGCAAAAATTTTAAAATTTAGATTTACAATTGATGAGGTCCTTGAACATGAAAGAAAACTTTATCCAAAAGATAAACGTTTTACAAGAGAGGAATTAATAGAACAACGCAAGGCATATATTAAATAATAAAATGATAAAAACATTAATTATTGCAACCTCTCACAAAACTCGTGGTGGTATAACTTCAGTTGTTAATGCCCATAAAAAAGGCAAGCAGTGGCAAGAATATCATTGCAAGTGGATAGAAACACATATAGACAAGGGGGCCGGATGGAAGATCTTGTATCTGATAAAAGGCTGGCTAACGTTTATATGTTTGCTTCCGTTTTGTAAATTGGTTCATATACACATGAGTGAACCGCCTTCAGCCATAAGAAAATGTTTGTTTATGCCTTTTGCCAAGTTGTTAGGCAAGAAAGTAATTGTGCATTTCCATGCTTTTTCACCTGATACGACAATTAACAGCAAACATAAAGGAGTTTACAAATATCTGTTTGGCAAAGCAGATTGCGTGATAGTGTTATCACAATTATGGAAGAAGTATGTTAATGACGCTTTTGATTTAGGAGATAAGGTAAGGGTTGTTTACAATCCATGTACATCAGAAGTGTCTGACAAGACATATCAGAAGAAAAAACAGATATTATATGCAGGAACTTTAAATGCAAGAAAGGGATATGCCGATATGATAAAAGCGTTTGCCAAAATAGCAAATAAATATCCTGAATGGAAAATAGTTTTTGCAGGTAATGGTGAAGTTAAGCAAGGCGAAGAACTTGCTAAAAACTTAGGAATAGAAAGTCAAACGGTATTCTTAGGTTGGGTTAGTGGTGATGCAAAAGACAAGGCTTTTAAAGAATCAGAGATTTTCTGTTTGCCTAGTTATGCAGAAGGATTCCCAATGGCTGTGCTTGACGCATGGGCATACGGACTGCCTGTGATAACAACTCCTGTAGGCGGCATTCCTGACATCGCTGTAGATGGTGAAAACATGCTGCTGTTTAATGCCGGTGACATAGATAAATTGTCTGAAAACATGAAAATGCTTATTGACGACAATGAGTTAAGAAACAATATTATAAAAGAATCTATAAATCTGGCAAATACTACATTTAACATTGATACAATAAATAATCAAATTGGCAGCTTGTATCAAGAACTGATTGGATAAACAAGTTATTTTATATAAGAAATAATTTGTTCTTGTATCTTCTCTAATTGTTCTTCTTCTAAAAGGAAATAAGGCACAGGTTGTTTGTTATCTTTTAGATAAAAGAAAAGATGCTTAATGCCCGGAGCTTCGGGATATGTGTAAGCTTCAATCTTTGTTACAGGTATACCGAGCAAATTTAATTGCCTTATAAGGTCTTTGCACTGTTTGGCGTTAAGACCGATATATGCATTATATACTTTATCGATATCGAACAACTTCATGATATATGTGTGAGATATTGATTGAGTTTCAAGTTTGTGCGGAATGAGAACAATATAAAAACGGAACGCAGTTTTTTGATTTTTATTGTCATCATTCGCTACATCATTATCAGAATAAATTTGTAAAACGATGATAAGATTAAAAACGCTCTCGATACAGGAGAGTAGGGATGCGCTTGGCAAGTTGCCGGAAGGCAAACTGCTGATCAACACGATTAATGCCCATTCGTATAACACAGCCTTGAAAGACGAACTGTTTGCAGAGGCTCTGACTAAAGGCGATGTGCTTATACCTGACGGAGTGAGCATCGTAAAGGCCTGCAAATGGCTGAAGGCGAAATCGCAACCGAAAGAGCGTATAGCAGGATGGGATCTGTTTGCATTTGAGATGGACAAACTGAACCGTAAGGGCGGCAAGTGCTTCTTCATGGGCAGTAGCGAGAAGGTGCTGAGCCTGATAAAGAAAAGGGCTGCGGTTGACTATCCTAACATAACCGTAGAGACCTATTCTCCACCCTATAAGCCGGAGTTCAGCAAAGAAGAGAACGACGCTATTATTGAAGCTATTAACAAGGTCAATCCGGACTTGCTGTGGATAGGCATGACGGCTCCTAAGCAGGAAAAGTGGACGTACTCTCATTGGAATGAGTTGAACATACATTGTCATGTGGGTACCATCGGTGCCGTGTTCGACTTTTTTGCCGGTACGGTGGCACGTGCCCCGATGTGGTGGCAGGAACATGGACTGGAGTGGCTTTATCGCCTGATAAAGGAGCCCAAACGTATGTGGAGAAGATATATAATAGGCAATACATTGTTCTTGATTAACATATTAAATGAAAGAAAAAACGGAAGTTCCTAAAGAGATCAGAATCATTGGGAGTTAAGTTTGTAGTTAGGATATCGAAAAGATTATACGCTGTTCGATAATCAAGAATGGATGGATAACGTGACGAGCGGTGACCATTAGAAGTACTATCATTCCATTCGGATTGTTGTAATAAGCCGTACGAATATACGGATTAACACATATAGGCGATGAGACAAGCACCGCAGATGAGCCGAAAGGAATAAAATGCCGCTTTAAGGACAAGATTGACTATCAGGGGGCGTAACGACGCCCCGTGAAGGGCATCGTTATGTGAGATATGCATTATTTCGTGCTCTTGAGCACGGTCTAAAGCTAGGTGACGGGGTTCCGCGGGGAGACGAAGGAGCTGGACAGATGGAGGGCCGCATCCAGGGCGACATCTGGTATATCGAGCACCGGAGCTTTGGACTGGACCTGTACATCATCTACAAGACGGTGGCCAATGCCCTGCACGGGGGAGGAGAACGCGTATTAGAGAGAATCATATATAAACAGAAACGGATGACGCGGGCATCATACATACAGATATATCCAGTATGTCCCTACAACCATCCGGATACGGACAATGCCATCAGGCACACAGCCTTTGGAACGATTTTATCGAGAGCAAGGATGGCAAATGATAAAGAAATACCCCATAATCGGGGGATGTCTTGAGAAATTCTTTTAATTTTGTAGTCCGGACAACCCAACGGGTCGTGTACGTGCATCCCGGCAAGGGACGCAGGGCGCAAGATCCAATACGGAAAAACAGTACAAACGATAAACACAGATATAGAATGAAGAGATATTGTCAGACACTGGAGCTCTATAACGACAAGGAGTTGATCAAGGCCTACGTGGCAGAGCATGCGCACGTGTGGGACGAGGTGAAGGCGGGTATCCGCGAGGTAGGCATCATCGACATGCAGATATACATCGACGGCAACCGCCTGTTCATGATCATGGACACGACGGACGACTTCGACATGGAACGCGACTACGCGCGGCTGGCCACGCTGCCCCGGCAGGCGGAGTGGGAGGCACACATGGCGAAATACCAGAAGGCGGCGCCGGGAGCGACCTCGCAGGAGAAATGGAAGCTGATGGACAGGATATTCAAGCTGTAAGGAACGACAGCCGACACAATAAAGGAACAGAACAATGAAGAAACTATTGTCACTGCCACCGAACCTGGTGGCGTGTTTTCACGATATCATGCACGCGGACCACAAGGAGTGGTTCTGCACCTCCGACCCGGTGGGCCACAAGCTGGGCTCGGGAGGAGGAACGGCCTGGCTGCTGAAGGCCTGCCAGGAGGAAGAGGGCGACAAGGACACCCTGACCGACTGGCTGGCGAAGGAGAAGCGCATCCTGCTGCATGCGGGAGGACAGAGCCGGCGCCTACCGGGCTACGCGCCGTCGGGAAAGATCCTGACGCCGATACCCGTGTTCAGGTGGGCACGGGGACAGCGGCTGACACAGAACCTGCTGTCGCTGCAGCTGCCACTGTACGAGGAGATCATGGACAAGGCGCCGGAAGGACTGCATACGCTGATAGCCAGCGGCGACGTGTACATACGGGCGACAGAGCCGCTGCAGGAGATACCGGACGCGGACGTGGTGTGCTACGGACTGTGGGCCGACCCGGAGCTGGCGAAGAACCACGGCGTGTTCGTCTCCTCACGGACGGAGCCGGAGAAGCTCGACTTCATGCTGCAGAAACCGAGCGTGGAGGAGATGGCGGGACTGATGCAGGACTACCTGTTCCTGATGGACATCGGCATCTGGCTGCTGAGCGACCGCGCCGTGGAGCTGATGGTGAGACACGCGACGGGAAAGGACGGCGGCGTGACGTTCTACGACATGTATTCGGAGTTCGGACTGGCGCTGGGCGCACACCCGCGCATCGAGGACGAGGAGCTGAACAGCCTGAAGGTGGCGATCCTGCCGCTGCCGGGAGGCGAGTTCCACCACTACGGTACGAGCCGGGAGATGATCTCGTCGACACTGGCGGTGCAGAACAGCGTGACCGACCAGCGGGCGATCATGCAGCACAAGGTGAAGGCCCATCCGGCGATGTTCGTGCAGAACGCGGAGCTGGAGATCGGGCTGACGGCGGAGAACGCGGAGACGTGGATAGAGAACAGCTTCGTCGGCAAGCACTGGCGCCTGCACAGCAGGAACATCATCACGGGCGTGCCGCGCAACGACTGGCGGCTGGACGTGCCGGAAGGGACGTGCATCGACGTGGTGCCGATGGGCGAGAAGGAATATGTGGCACGCCCCTACGGATTCAACGACAAGTTTAAGGGCAGCCTGAAGGAGGCGTCGACGCTCTACCTGGGACGGCCGGTGACGGAATGGCTGGCGGAACGGGGACTGACGGCGGACGAGATACGGGGTTGTGAGGACCTGCAGTCGGCGGCCCTCTTCCCGGTGACTGACTCGATGGAGGAGCTGGGAACGGTACTGCGATGGATGACGGACGGCGGACAGGAGGAAGCCGGACGGGAGGCATGGCGGAAGGCACGGAAGGTGTCGGCCGACGAGATATCGGCCTACGCAAACCTGCGGAGGCTGTTCGCACAGCGGGAGGAGTTCCGCAAGGCGGACTGGAGCCTGTTGGCGGAGAACGAGGAGCGGAGCGTGTTCTACCAGGTGGACCTGCAGGAGGCGGCCGGCGAGTTTGCCCGATGGGGCATCGGCCTGCCCAAGGAGCTGCCGGAGGAGGCGCCGCTGCTGAAACGGATCAGCGACGCGATGTTCCGCGCCCGCGTGCTGGAGCTGGAAGGGAGACCGGAGGCGAAGGCGATGGAGGACCGGGCCTTCGGACTGATGCGCCGGGGACTGACGGGCACGACGGACCACCGCCAGCGGCCGCAGCTATCGGTGTATGAGGACCAGATCGTGTGGAGCCGCAGCCCCGTGCGCATCGACATCGCGGGAGGATGGACGGACACGCCGCCCTACAGCCTGATGGAAGGCGGCAACGTGGTGAACCTGGCCATCGAGCTGAACGGACAGCCGCCCCTGCAGGTGTACGTGAAGCCGTCGAAGGACTACCGCATCACCCTGCGGTCGATCGACCTGGGAGCGATGGAGGTGGTGACGACCTATGAGGAGCTGCAGGACTACCGCAAGGTGGGATCGCCGTTCTCGATACCGAAGGCGGCGCTGACGCTGGCGGGATTCCATCCCGACTTCTCGATGGAGCACTACGACTCGCTGGAGGAACAGCTGAGGGCGTTCGGAACGGGCATAGAGGTGACGCTGCTGTCGGCCATACCGGCAGGATCGGGACTGGGCACCAGCTCGATACTGGCGGCCACGGTGCTCGGCGCGGTGAACGACTTCTGCGGCCTGAACTGGGACAAGCAGGACATCGGCAACCGCACGCTGATACTCGAGCAGCTGCTGACCACCGGAGGCGGATGGCAGGACCAGTACGGCGGCGTGCTGCACGGCGTGAAGCTGCTGCAGACCCGGCCGGGATGGCACCAGGAGCCGCTGGTGAGATGGCTGCCGGAATATCTGTTCACCGGAGACGAATACCGGAAATGCCACCTGCTGTACTATACGGGCATCACACGCACGGCGAAGGGTATCCTGGCGGAGATCGTGAAGGGGATGTTCCTCAACTCGAACGGTCACCTGCGCCTGCTGGAGCAGATGAAGGGACACGCCATGGACATGTATGACGCCATCCTGCGGAACGACTTCGGGGAGATGGGACGGCTCGTAAGGAAGACGTGGAGGCAGAACCAGCTGCTCGACGAGGGCACGAACCCACCGGCCGTGCAGGCGCTGACGGAACAGATCGACGACCTCTGCCTGGGATACAAGCTGCCGGGAGCAGGCGGCGGTGGCTACCTGTACATGGTGGCGAAGGATCCGGACGCGGCCACCCGCATACGGCGCATGCTGACGGAGAACCGGCCCAACGACCGGGCACGCTTCGTGGAGATGAGCCTGTCGGACAAGGGACTGGAGATAAGCAGAAGCTAAAGATGGAAAAGATAGGACTGGTGAGGACCAGGGACGGAAGGAACTTCCTGGTGCCTTTCATACTGATCACGTCGCTCTTCTTCCTCTGGGGAGTGGCGCACAGCATACTGGACGTGCTGAACAAGCACTTCCAGGACACGATGGAGATCACACGCACGCGCTCGGCGCTGATACAGGCGGTGGTCTACGGAGGATATTTCGTGATGGCGCTGCCGGCAGGCCGGCTCATCCGCCGCTTCGGCTACCGCACGGGTGTGCTGACGGGACTGGTGCTGTACGGTCTCGGTGCCCTGCTGTTCATCCCGGGCGGACGGATTGGGTCGTTCGAGTTCTTCCTGCTGGCCCTGTTCGTGATCGGCTGCGGGCTGACCTGCCTGGAGACGGCATCGAACCCGTACGTGACGGTGCTGGGAGAGCCGGAGGGCAGCGAGCGGCGCATCAACCTGGCCCAGTCGTTCAACGGACTGGGATGGATCTGCGGACCGCTGGTAGGAGGATTCTTCCTCTTCGCGGGAGGCGGCGACGTGACGACGCCGTATGCGGTGCTGGGCACGCTGGTGCTGCTCATCGCCGTGGTGTTCTCGCGCGTGAGGCTGCCGGAGATCGGACAGGAGGCGGACGACACGCCGGCGGACGGCAAGGGAACGAGGCTGTGGAAGACGGCGACGTTCACGATGGGCCTGCTGTCGCTCTTCCTCTACGTGGCGGCACAGACGGGCATCAACAGCTTCTTCATCAACTACGCCACGGAGCACGTGGGGCTGACGGAAAGGGAGGCCTCGGTGTGGCTGTCGTTCGGAGGCATGGGACTGTTCATGGGCGGCCGGATGGCGGGCAGCTGGCTGATGCGCTTCGTGAGGGGCGAGAGGGTGCTGACGGCCTGCGCCGCGGGCGCCCTCGTCTGCATGGCGGTGGTGATCCTGATGCCGGGCAGCATGGGATGGTATTTCCTGCTGCTGTGCTTCCTGTGCGAGTCGATCATGTTTCCGACGATCTTCTCACTGTCGCTGCGCCACGTGGGCGTACATACCAAGCAGGCATCGTCGTATCTGGTGATGTCGATCGTGGGAGGCGCTATCGCGCCGGTGCTGATGGGCTTCATCGCCGATGAGGACTCGATGGCGGCGGGCTTCATCGTCCCGCTGGCGTGCTTCGCGGAGATACTGTGGTTCGCGACACGATACAGGAAGCTGGCAAGGAAATGATGCGTGGCGATGGGGTGCTGACACACCCTTCATGCATACATTCATTCCTTCGAACGATAGTCAAGGGCATCGGCCGACAGGTGGCCGCCATATACCTTAATTATATATGTGAAATTGAAATATGGACGCACCGAGGTGCGTCCATATTTCGTTTTAGCGTGTTCCAACAAGTAATCCGAAATGTAGGGGTAGGCAGGGCGGTCCGTTTGAACGGGTAGGGTGGTGAGGCCCAGCCATCATCTGACGGTAAAAAATATTTCCAGGGGGATAGGTCTCTCCAGAAAATCATAATCTCACAAGAGGGATGGAGCAGGGAGTATGACTGCATCATGACGTATAGATGCGGATGACAGGACGGACTTTCCGGATCGAGTATGTTAGTCGTGACATCCTCTCTTGCTTATTTTTTCCTGTCCTTATTCTCGTTTCTCAATTATTATGCTTATTTTTGTGCGCTAAACCTGTCTTTTGCAGAGGAGCGTACGTGCCCTATGGCACAAATGAAACCTTTCATACGAGATGAGCCAATGCCTTAGACGACATCGTATGAGGAACGATGATATCTTGGGAACATTTCCCGAACTTCTTGGGTCACTATGCATAACTACAAGCGAATCAGCAAGATATGTCCGCCTGCAGGACTAGAGGACGTGCGCGTAGGGTGAGATCCCTCACGGGGTTACCGTTGCTCACCCAGGGTGTACAAGTCCCAACCTTTTCGGTGCAGATGTTACAACAAGTTGCCATATCGTTTGGCTAAAAGTTAAAAAATATGTAACTTTGCCTGCGATATAAGAGGTGAGTGAGACATCAAGCTTGACGGAGCTTAGATGGGTACTACATTATTTGGGGATGGTCGGGTAAATTTTCCGATAGACCCTATTGACAGACAACTAATTATTCTATGAGATACTTATTCTTTCTCCTAACCATATTGTCCTTCTCTCCGCTCCTCGCAGAGGAGAGGGACGACTCGTTGTGTTATCGCGTGGAAGCATCGGGGGTGCTGTCGGACGGCGACCATGCGCCACTGTGGCTGACGGCCAACCGCTACGGCATGGGCAGCAGCGATGCCAAGAGCGCGTACCTGCGCGCAGGGGCCGCATGGCACAAGGAGCTGGGAAGGCACTGGAGCATCGAGGCGGGACTGGACCTGGCTGCAGGCACGAACATGGCGTCGAAGGCGTGGATCGAACAAGCCTATGCGGACTTGTCGTGGAAGATGCTGACGCTGAGCGTAGGAAGCAAGGAGCGTCCGGGATTCCCACTGGAGAAGAACGCACGGCTCACCAGCGGATGGATGGTGGAAGGGCCGAACACGCGGCCCGTGCCTCAGATAAGGGGTGAGATCAAGGACTACCTGCCGCTGGGATTCACCGGCAACTGGCTGTCGCTGAAGGGACACATAGCTTACGGATACTTCACCGATGGGGACTGGCAGGAGAGATTTGCCGGCGTCGGGCAGAGGTATTCCTCAAAAGTATTTTATCATACGAAATCGATCATGTTCAGGATCGGCAACCGGGAAAAGGTACCGGTAGAGTTCGAGTTCGGACTGCTGATGGCGACCCAGTTTGCCGGCAACCAATATGTGAAACAGGCGGATGGAACTGGAAAGCTGGTGACAGACATGCCGGACGGACTGGACGCGTTCTGGAAGGCATTCTTTCCACAGTCGGGAGGAAGTGACACTCCGGAAGGAGAGCAGGTGAACGTGGAGGGAAACATGCTGGGCAGCTGGAACTTCGGACTGAACTACTACGTGAAGGACTGGCGCCTGCGCGCCTATCTGGAGCATTACTTTGACGACCACTCGCAGATGTTCCTGCAGTACGGCCGGTGGAAGGACGGACACATCGGCGTGGAGGTTACCCTGCCGTCGAACCGGTGGGTGAGTAGCATAGTATGGGAAGGACTGAGCACGACCGACCAGACGGGTCCGATCCTCTATGACGGTTTCTGGGGAAGCTTCCAGGACCTTCAGATGAGCGGAGGTGACGACTATTACAATCATTACATCTATCAGGCCTGGCAGTACTACGGGATGTCGATGGGACATCCGTTGCTGATTGCTCCGGCCTACAATAAGGACGGGAGCATCACCTTCAAAAGCAACCGCGTACGGGCGCAGCACGTGGGCCTGGAGGGTGACCCGTCGGAGGAATGGAACTGGCGGCTGCTGCTGTCGTACACCCGCAACTGGGGTACGTATCAACAACCTTTCGACAAGGTGGAAAAACAGTTCAGTGGCATGGCGGAGGTGACCTACCGTCCGAGCCTAGCTCCCGGATGGAGCGTGAGCGTGGCATTGGGCCTTGACCGCGGGGGCTATCCGGGCAACAGTACGGGCGCGATGGTGACGATAAGAAAGACAGGAGGATGGAAACTATGAAGAAGACCATGCGGAAGATAATAGGATACATGGCCGTGACGGTGTGCACGGTGCTGTTGGCGGGACTCGTGCAGGGCTGCACGAAGGAGCCGCTCGACGACGACGTGGAGGGTTTCTGGCAGCTGAAGACGTTCGTCGTGAAAGAGACAGGCGACACGGTGACCTGCCACCGCCTGTACTACGGCATCACCCGGATGGTGACGCAGGTGTCGGAAAAGCAGGGCACGGAGGGCTACGGCAGCTACATCGGACGGACGGAATACCGGAAGGACGGGACACAGCTGGTGCTGAGCGACTTCAAGGTGAGGGCCAGCACCGGTGACAACGGGCAGGATGCGCCCGTGGAGATGCTGCGCCACTTCGGCATTGACAATCAGAAGGAAACGGTGTTTGACATCGTGCACTGCGACGGCAGTACGATGACGCTGGAGTCGGACTATGCACGGCTGGAGCTGAAAAAATTCTAATGGTGATGTCGGTAGGACCACAAGGGACGGAGACGATACCGGCCCCGGCACGGGACAGAATGAGAAATGCCCCGGGAGGTCGATGGAGATCGCCATACATCATCATATATCTATCATCAACGATCCCCTTGCACATATCATAAATGACCACCACCTTCTTATGGAGGCGGATGCAATGGAAGCCGCAGATGAAACGAAAGGAATAAAGAAACTGCTTTATGGATAAGATTGACTATCAGGGGCGTAACGATGCCCTGGTGAAGGCCATCGTCATGGTGGGTGACCTGGTGCTATGCAACCTGCTGTTTTGCCTGTCCTGCCATCTAGGTGAACAGACGGGACAACCGCCGCTGTTGCAGTCGTGCCTGCTGATCTCGGCCATCTACTTCGGATGCACGGTCGAGGGGGGCGTCATCCTGCACAAGCGGACGAAGTTGAGGAAGTACCAGATCATCAGCGTCGTGCTGCGCAACATGTTCTACTTCACCATCGTGGCAACGGTGCTGCTGGACTGGGGAGGATTCTCGAGGCCGACGGTGGGATACTATATAGCATTCATCGTGGCGATGTTCGTGGCGATCTGTTGCTTCCGCCTGTTGCTGCGCTGGCTGTTGAAGCAGTACTGGAAGCGGATACGCCACCGAAACGGCGTGGTGTTCGTGGGCAGCACGGAGAACAACATGGCGCTGTACAACGAGCTGGCGGGTGACCCGTCGATCGGCTATCGCGTATGCGGATATTTCGATACGAAGCCTAACGAATACTTCCCCAAGAAGTGTCCCTACCTCGGCACGCCGCAGGACGTGATCGCCTACCTGGAGAAGCACCGTGAGACGGTGAGGAGCCTCTACTGCTGCCTGCCGTCGCGGATGAAGGACGAGATCCTTCCGATCATCAAATACTGCGAGAACCACATCGTCAGGTTCTACAGCGTGCCGAACGTTCGCAACTACCTCTACCACAAGGTGCACTTCAGCATGATGGGCAGCGTGCCCTGCCTGAGCCTCCACGAGGAGCCGCTGAGCTGGATAGAGAACCGGATGCTGAAGCGCGGATTCGACATCGTCTTCTCGCTGTGCTTCCTCTGTACGCTGTTCATCCCAATCCTGATCATCGTGAGCATCATCACGAAAATCACTATGCCGGGTCCGGTCTTCTTCCGTCAGAAGCGCAACGGCCTGAACGGAAAGGAGTTCTACTGCCTGAAGTTCCGCAGCATGAAGGTGAACGCGCAGGCGGACACGCTGCAGGCGACGAAGGACGACCCGCGGAAGACGAAGTGGGGCGACATCATGCGCAAGACGAACATCGACGAGCTGCCGCAGTTCATCAACGTACTGCTAGGCGACATGAGCATCGTGGGTCCGCGTCCGCACATGCTGAAGCACACGGAGGAATACTCGAAGCTGATAGACAAGTACATGGTGCGCCACTTCGTGCGTCCGGGCATCACGGGCTGGAGCCAGGTGACGGGATTCCGCGGAGAGACGAAGGAGCTGGGACAGATGGAGGGCCGCATTCAGGGCGACATCTGGTACATCGAGCACTGGAGCTTCGGACTGGACCTGTTCATCATCTATAAGACGGTGGCCAACGCCCTGCACGGAGAGGAGAACGCTTATTGACGGCATAAGGGCACATGGGCGCGTACCCGGATAGCGACAATGGTCGCGAATGTCTTCCTATCCGGATTATCGGGCATCCGACCGGACATTTCTTGATATTGGGATATAAATATGGACGCACTGCGGTGCGTCCATGTTTCGTTTCATACCTTATATATTATTCGGTTCGTCTGCGATGGCATCATCGCGTTTTGCCATTGGCATTGAGGAATGACAACCCATCAAATCAGATAGGATGTTCGTGAGACTTGCCGTCATCGGGTGAAGTCCTGGTGATGACTGCCGTGTTACTTCTGTGGTAAAATAAAGAGGCGGTGAATGGCCATCGGCCATTCACCGCCTTTATCATAGTAGCATGGTTCAGGATCTTACAGCTCCTCGACAGCCTCCTGCGCCTCTTTAATACTTTTCTGACTAACAATGCGTTAGAAAGTTTTCGTATGTGATTTGTATGCGTTTAAGGGCGTTTGCGTGAGGTTCTTGTCTCAAATGTATCTTAATTCTCTATTGCAGCTTGGGCCACTGTAATATAAGACTTATTATCAATGTCTTATATACGTTTTGTATGTAATTTGTATGTGCTATCAATCAAGCAATACAATTCATTCCGCAAAAGAGAAACATTGAATCGCCATAAAAATCCCGTGATGCCGCGTAGTGATTTGACGATAGGTGATTTTATCTTTTGATATTACCTCCTTTCTTTTAATAGTTCTATGATGGCGTCCTTATCCTTCAGATTGGAGTCCAGACGGATAATTTGTGCATTCAGGCTATCTATCTGCTCCTTCAATAGCTTGATAGTGCCGTTCAAGTTTTCCACCTTGGCCTGTTCAGCGGTAAGCTGGGCTGCAAGACCACTATCGCCAATGTTGTTATTGGCATCTCCCCCGTCCAATGCCACTGCCGCGAGGT
>ERZ857521.1350-NODE-1350-length-29932-cov-2.725240_pt1 | contig 29932 bp, 28 predicted proteins | sample MGYA00519701_ERZ857521 | MGnify/ENA primary metagenome ERZ857521 (study PRJEB31778, sample SAMEA3449346) | human gut metagenome | biome: human gut; feature: human-associated habitat; material: faeces | place: United Kingdom | collected 2010/2012 ...
ATTTCACGTTTGGTTCTGATCCGGAATATCCTTATAGCTTTGGATATGTTCTTGTATTTGCTTCTTCATGGCAAGAGGCAATAAAGACTTTTAAGAATCGTTATCCAAACCGTCCGGGTAGTGACTGTGTTAATTGCTCATTTATGTATGATGCTAAAGACGCAAAAGAATTGCAGATTGAGCTTAAGCAGATTTGTCACGATATTATTTGGGCATAAAGAGGAGAGAAAGAGATGGTTAATGCCGAAAGATTAAGAAAACTGGCGAAACAGCCTTTAATGTCTAGTATTCTGCTAAAAGGGGCTAAAGCGCGCTTGGCTTTCGTGCAAGGAAAAACAAGTGATGAGAATAACAATGAAAAGCTAATCGCCTATTTTTCTCACATAATAACATTGCACCAAATTTTTGTAGGGACAGACAGCGAAGTTTCAGATTTAAAACAGTTAATCACACTGTTAGAAGCATAACACAAGAAAAGAGAGGCTAATCCCTCTCTTTCTTTTTGCCCCAAGAATACATTCCCCAAGATGCAAGCGACAATAGAAAATAAGCATTTGCAAGAGTCTGGTATTTCTCTTTTTTGCCACTGACAAATGCATCTTCTGCAAAAGAAAAAACTAACTCCATTGCCGCAAAATTTTCATTTACTATTTTTTGATATTCTTCAAATGAAGCGCATGACAAATAATCCAATTCTTCTTCTCCACAAAAATAATGTGAGATAGCTTCTGGAGTCAACCCAGGATAATTGTATTCCGGAATAATATCGTCAACAAAATTTTCTTTTTTGGCTAGAGAAATAGCTTCTTTCTGAAACTTTTCGCCCATAGTTTCTAATATCTGGCAAAATTCTTCAGCTTGCTTTTGGAAATCATGAAATGCTGCGCCATATTCTGTTACTCCTTCAAAGGCTGACTTAAGCAAAATATAATTCGTCCTATAAATCTGCAACAATTGTGACAAACTGCCGAATTCCGAAGAATATGGCAAAATTTTTTCTTTTTTAATAAAATCCTTAATTGCAGATTCTTTCTTTTTTGAAAATTCATCTTTACCTTTATCAGGAAGGCTAACAGTCTCCAACATAGCCTCCATGACATCTAATGTATCTTCATCAGTGAAAAATCCGCTATTCTCTTTTAATTCTTTTTTATAACAGGCATGAGCCAATTTTGCTAACCGGATATCCATATCTTTTCCATTCATGCACTTTTTTCCCATTTCGCTCATAAAAACTCCTTTCGTAAATTCATTTATTTTAATATGTCAGACCATTAGCTTCTTTTATTTTCGATATGACAAGATCCTTATTTTTCTTCCCATCAGACATATTATAGCAAATTTTATTTAGGAATCTAAGGAGTTTACAGAGATGGAAACTAAAAGAAGCACTACATACAGAAAAACATTTTTTAAAAATACCCGTCCCGCCATAGCGAATAGATATTTCTGTACTTATTGTGGGAGACTTCTAAAAGAGAAAGATGTTACAGTGGATCACTTGTATCCAATTAATATTGCGCAAAAGAGTAGGCGATTAAGGAAAAAGCTAAAGAGAAAAGGGATTACAGACATTAATGACATCCAGAATTTGGTGCCAGCGTGTAAAAAATGCAACTCTCGCAAAGGGAAAAGAATGGGAATTTGGATTTTGCGCGGGAAATTAGGACGGCATAAAGCTTACTGGATTGCCCGGCATGGCATACGACTGATGGCATTTGCTATAATTATGATAATGTTACTTCAAACGCTTAATAATGCAGAAATTATTCATTTTTAAGTGTCCACTTTTTGTCCGCCGCATATTATATATAAAATTTTTTAAATCAATACCAGCGCGATTTATCTTATTGCTTCCGTACCTCATACTACATTTTCTCTTTATTTTCTGCCCATCTGACATATTAAATATGAAATATAAATCAAGAAAAAAGGAGAAAAATATGAAGAAAACTTATGTATTAGACACGAATATCCTTATGACAAGCCCAACGGCCTTATTTGGTTTTGTGGATAATGATGTTGTAATTACCGGCACAACTCTTCAGGAACTCGATGCTCATAAAGACAATGGAGGGGAGAGAGGATTTAATACAAGAGAAGCAATTCGTCTTTTAGAATCTCTTAGAAAACAGGGTTCTTTACTTGATGGGGTAAACACATTGAGCGGCGGACGTGTAATAGTAGAACCGGATATGGTAGATAGAAATGTCTTACCTTTAGGATATAACATTGAAGTTCCAGATAACAGAATTATTGCAACTGTTATTAAAATGGGGAAAAGTAAAAAGTATCAGTTGCCCATTATTCTTGTTACGAATGATCTTTCCATGAGAATCAATGCCTCTGCTTGCGGCGTGCAGGTAGAAGGATACCGGAATGAAAGCATTGAGTCTACGACAAGTATTCCGTATACAGGAAAGCGCTTTATTGATACTGTCACTAATGAAGATATTAACGCTTTATATACTGCCGGAGCAGCAGGAGTAGATGCATCTTTTGTCAAGGTTAATGATCTGGTAGAAAATGAGTATCTTGTTTTCAAAAGTGCAAGTTCATCTGCTATCGGCATTTATAGAGATGGTCGCATTTATGTTGTTAGCACAAAGCAGATGGCGACTTATCTTGATATAAAGCCACGAAATGCATCTCAGACAATGCTGTTGCATGCTCTTGGAGCGCCGGTAGAAGAAATTCCTCTTGTTATTGCAAAAGGACCAGCCGGAACTGGAAAAACTATGCTTTCTATCGCAAGTGCTCTTGCACAGACCTATAATAAGCAGAGATTTTCAAAAAATGCTACCTATGATCAGATCCTTATTACTAGAAGTAATACAATATCTGATAATGATTTAGGCTTCCTCCCGGGAAAACTGGAAGAAAAAATGTCTCCACTTATTGCTCCATTTATGGATAATATGCAGACAATTTTTGCCGGGAAAGAACACGATCTGTCTTTAGCGGAACAGCAGATAGATTTTGTTATGAGTAAAGGAATTGTTCGCATTGAAGCTGTTGGATATCTGCGGGGACGTTCTCTTGCAAGATCATTCATGATTGTAGATGAAGCACAGAACTTAACAGTTAATCAGGCACTTGAAATTGTCACAAGAGCAGGCCTTGGAACAAAGGTAGTGCTACTTGGCGATCCGAATCAGATTGATGCCCGATATTTAGACAAACGAAATAACGGTTTAGTGTTTACTGCTGAAAAGATGAAAGGATCGCCACTATGCGCGCAGATCACTTTTGAGGAAGATGAGGCGCAGAGAAGCGCTTTGTGCATTGAAGCTGCAAAGAGATTAGCAGCAAACAAGTAGCAAAGCAGGAGAGAGCAAATGGAAAATTATAATTTTACATCAACAGATTATAAAAATGCTCTATGGGGAAAGGATATCTACACAAGCAAAGGATTGATGGCAAGAGCAGACATTTTGTTAGACGTGTTTCCAGAAATAAGCAAAGAATTTCATAATCTGGTAAAGAAAATGGATGAATATAGAAAACATTATCCAATAGCTATGCAAATTAATATAATGTATTTTGACCAGAAATTATTTGCAGACTGGGTAGAGGAAGTTTTTAGTATTTACCGGCAGGCCGTAAAGACAATAAAAGCTGTTCGATCTTATGAACCCCGCACATGGGAAGCACGCAAAATACAAAATAAGGATATTGTTGCCTTAGCTTTATCTGGAGCATATCCGCCATATTCGGCACAGATTCCTTTTGATGATATTGGCCATATTATTTTTATAAGTATAGATCTTGAACTTGGCTTTTCATTGGAGGAATCCGTATACGGGATAATAACAAATTACATTCATGGAAATATTCCTGAATATAAAAAGATGGACAGGAATGAATTATTTAAGACTGTAGAGCTTACTGCCTTTAAATACATTATAGAAGATAGCAAAGATGTATTCTCCAGCATACTTTCAAATTTGTCATTTTTCAATAAGTATATTTAAGAAAAAACAGTCACTTTCCCTTTAATGGGAATGTGGCTGCTTTTTTTTGTTAAAATCTAGGTTTTATCCTTTTGACGTGCTTGATATTGATTCAAGTGTCCACTTTTTGTCCGCCGCATATTATTAGTAAAAATTTCTTAGGCTCAACAACCATTCTGTAAGTTCTGTTAGCCATCATCCGCTTTTCCTTTTTGGCACTGCTGCAGATATATCGAAACAGAAAATTTGAAAACTATCTGACATATTAACTTTGGAAAAATTGTTTATCCCAATAAGAGGAAGTTAATATGCCAAATTTTTTTAATAAAAATGATTATAAATTTGATTATATCCGTGAAAGTGAAATTGCGGGAGCCTATTGCCAGGCATGGAAAGAGGCGGGGAAGAAACATTTAGTAACTGATCATGCTGAAGATTTATTTTTCCATGATCTTAAGAAAAATGTTCTGCAAAAATTCTTGCAGGATTGTTTTCATGCAGATGGATTAACCCATGGAGTTATCGCTGCCCCATTGCTGCAAGATAATGGAGATTTCCGCATTTTTACGTCAGATGCTGCTAAAAATCATCCTAAAAGAGCAAATACAGTTACTCTTGCAGAACAGATGCTAAATTTTGCTTCACTGGGAAAAGGAGATTATTTTCTAAAGACAGACTTGTTCTATTTCTCAAAACATAATTCTTATGGAGCAGGCAATATTAAAGCCTGTTGCACTATGGCAATTGACATAGATGATTGCGGGGAAATGTATAATTTGCCAATAGAAGAATGGGAGGAATACATATTCGCAAAATACCCGTTATTTAAGAAATTCTGTCCAACATATTTAATTGCCAGCGGCAACAAAGGGTTTCATGCATTGTATTGCTTTAATAATAATGCGAATGATGTTTCTGGCATGTTTTTGCTAATCAATCGTCTGCTTGCACTTATTTTTGGAGCAGATCTGCTTCGTATCGGGGCCTTTAATTCTATTCGCCTGCCGTATTCTATCAACCAGAAATCTGATAGAGAAGCAAGAATTTTTTATCGCGGAGAAGTAATGCGGTATGAGACTTTGCGTAACGATGTATTGGATTTCGCAGAAAATAAAAAATTAGCAAAGAAAACAAAAGAAGCCCCGGATAAGGAGTATGACGAATACTTAACAGGAATTCCTGCACAATTGAAATACACAGATGCAATTTGCAAGCATTATGGAGAAGTAGAACTTACAGAAGAAATTGCTGATGACAATTACTGTATTATGGAGACTTTGCTTGAGGCATATGCGCGCACTTACGAAATGCCGCTTGAGAAAAACGGCAAGGAAGCGGATAAGCAGCTTTTTAAGAGATACCGTGCGCTTACAACTATGCAGCATCCGGCAAAAGAAAAAATAGAAGATGTTTCTACCTGGAGATCTATGCTCCATGATGAAAACGTCCCGCAGTATCTGCGTGGAAGATTTTTAGATGTAGAAAAAATAATCCATTTAAACGCCGGAAATATGGAGGGTTATCGCCATAATGCGCTTACGATTATTGCGAATGCGGCATTTATGATGGGCTGTTCAAGAGCCTTTTGCGAGTATCTGCTTCACCGCTATAATAATTATTTCACTACACCGCTAAAAGAAAGCGAGCTGCAGGCTTTGCTCCGCTATCAGTACAAACACAAATTAAATGTTCTTTTTAGCAATACTGCTGTGGCAGATATGCTTGGCTTGCCGGAAGCGGTCATTAACAACAGTCTTGTAAGTTATACGGCAGAACAGAAACAGAAACGCCGTAAGAAATACGAAAAAGAACGCTGTGCTGTCCGCCGTAGGGAACGCGGCTTTGCAGAAAAACTTTATATAAAAATTTTTGCATTTTTAGAAGAATACAATATTTGCAAAATCATTAAATCTGCCTGCGAGAAAGCCGGAATCTGCCGGTCAAATTTCTATAAAATGTGCCAAAAATATACTTTCTTAGGGGAATTTGTGAGCGGATCCATTTCCTTAGAAAAAGCGAAAGCGCATCTTCAGAAATTAAGAAAAGCAAAAAAGGAAAGGAAAGATTTTGCGGAAGCAGAAATTGAAGCGAAAGAAGAAAAAGGAACCCGTGAAGCAAAGCGGAAGAATATCCAACCGAACAAGGAGAGAAAATCTTTTCTGGATAAGCTCTTTCCTCCAGAGAAAAATGCAGAGTCAAAAAGAATCCTCTTAGATACTGATATCGAATTCGCAAAAGCGGATGAAATGGCTGCAGAATCCGGACTCCCGGAAGCAGAAATTCGATTGGCGGAAGTAAATCATTACCATAATCAGCATCAGGTAGATAAATCCTACGGATGTTCACATGGCTTAACGTCCATAGATGATTTCGCGAAAGCAGTAGCCGCCGCCATGGACAGGAAAATCCAGGAAAACCGAGCACGATTAGTCATTCAGTAAAAACGCCTTGTAATGGCAGAAAGGAAAAGGCTTACGCCTAAAAGTACATATGAAATCTAGTAAAAATTCTTTAGCAGTAAAATTAACAGTTGCTTTAATAGCAATCATCACAATTACCTGTGCGATATTTGATTTTACCATTGCGTGGTCATTCAAGTATGCGCAAAAAACAGTAAAAGAGATCCTGTATGAAAATACGCTTGAATCTTATAAAACAGAGATTAAGTCAGAAGTGCAAAGCGCCGTCAGCATTGCTGAATATTATTATAATCTTTCAGAAAATGGGATGATGGATGAAAAAGAAGCGCAGACAGCGGCTTCTGAGGCAGTCCGGAGCCTGCGATACGGGGACAATGAAGAGGGATATTTCTGGATAGATGACACTTCCTATAATTTAATCATGCATCCAATCCTTTCGGAGCAGGAAGGAACGAATCGGAAAGATCTGGAGGATCAGAACGGGGTAAAAATCATTCAGGAAATTGTAAAAACAGCCGATGTAGGAGGTTATAACGAATTCTACTTTACAAAATCGGATGGGAAAACAGTGGCTCCGAAAATTGCATACAGTAAACGGATCTCCGGAGACTGGAACTGGATTATCACAACAGGCGTTTATACAGATGATATTCAAAGCGCTGTTGATACTTCTCATGAAATTGTAAGAATCGAAAACCTGTTCCAAAATTCTACGCTGTTCATGCTTGGAGAAGGCATTCTCCTCACAATTTTAATGGCAATTGTCTGCTATTTAGCTGTTAAGAAATTAGTAAAAACGATAACTTTAGTACAAAAACAGCTTCAGACTGCTGCCAGAGGAGATTTAAGAGAGAATTCCAATAAAAAGCTGTTAGAACGAAAAGACGAACTTGGTGCCATGGCAAAGGATACTGACCAAGCTGTATCTTCTTTTAGAAGAAGCATCCAGACGGCAAAAGACACTTCCGCAAAAGTAAATAAAAGCAGTGAGGATATTAAAGCAATGATGACTTCTGCGTTAGATGCTACCACACAAATTGCCACGGCTGTTGAAGGAATCGCCGGAGACGCAACCACACAGGCTGGGGCTATGGCAGATGTAGCGCAAAGCACAAAATCCATGGAAGCCGACATGACAGATATGGGCGGGGCAGTAGAAGACATGAACGAAACGATCACTTCTTTAAATAACCGCTCAGAAAATATGAAGAAACAGATTGAAAGCATGAAAACAAGCAGTGAAATGATGTCTTCCAGTGTTAATGATATTTCTGCCAAAATTGAGCAGACAGGCGAACAGATCAAACAAATGTCTGAAATTGTAAAAGCGATTGAAGATATTGCCTCAGAAACAAATCTTTTAGCCTTAAATGCTTCGATCGAAGCTGCTCACGCAGGAAATCTTGGAAAAGGCTTTGCTGTTGTAGCTGGAAATATTAAAAATCTAGCAGGAAATACAACAGTTGAATTAAGGAATATCAAAGACATCATTAAGAATTTAACTGATAATTTCAATCAGTGCATTGAAGGAATACAAAGCGTGGTTAATACAAATGAAAGCAATACAGATGAAACAAATCTTGTAATTGAATCTTTTGGAAAGCTTTCAGAAGGAATTGAAGCAACGAAGAAAAATATTAGTGCTGTAAAAGAATTAAAAGAAAGCGTCAGCCGAGCGACTGCCGATATTTCTCAGACGATTGATACAGTTGCAAAAGGAACAGAAAGCACTGCTGCAGCAACAGAAGAAGTAACTGCCAGCAGTGAAGAACTGGCAGCACTAATGAGTTCCGTTAATGAAGATTGTGATAACATGATGAATGCGTCCAATGTGTTAGTGGATGATCTAAATAAATTCATCACAAAGAGATAACAGAGCAGAATATTTTAGAAGAATAGGGTATGAAAAATTACAAGATGCTCATTCAGCATATTCCGGTAGCTTTCTACCGGGATATGTATATTTTGCGATAGAATTTATTCTGTGAAAATTCACTATATATTACATTAGGAGGGAAATTATGATCTATATTGGAATAACATTTGTTTTTCTTTACTTAGTGACTATAATTTTATATACTATTCTTGAAAAAAAAGATCTGAGAACGAGGAAATTTATGGAAACGAATGAAATGCAGATATTTCTGCAAGCAAGAGAAGACGCTAGAGATGAGATTAAACAGAGAATTGCTCAGAGAGACAATTTCGCCGTGCAATATACTGTAATTATATTAGCGCTACTGACGCTTGCATTGTCTAATGCCGGGAAAGCGGTAACTATTTGTTCGTTAGCGTTAATTCCTATAATCTCTTTGTTTTACAGTTTTTTGTTAGACTCTAGCTATCGCGTGCATGAAAGATTGGTAGAATATCTTAATACAGAAATCGAACCTAAAATAGAACAAATTGGAAAAAGCAGTATTATCCTGTGGGAGCATTATTGTAAAAATACGCGTCTGTTAGAAAGTGATTTTCAAATTGGCGGCAGAAAAATGTTCTTTCATATAGTAGCAATAGTATCCCCTATAATAGTCTTTTTTATCGACAGCTTTTTATATGGAATATCTTTTGGACATTTTGCTTACGCGGCAGGATGTACAATTATAGCGATAATGCATGCCTACCGTTCTAATCATTATAACGCATATACAGGGCTTAATAAGTTAGCTTTTTGCGATTATGAGAGAAAGGAGATGCTTACTGACGATAAAAACAAAGCTCTATTTTTAGATCGTGATGGAACATTGCATGTCGATAAGGTTATGACACACCGATTAAAAGATCTGCAGCTTCTTCCCGGGGCGAAAAAATTAGTTAAGGAAGCACACGATAAAGGATACAAAGTAATTATTATCACAAACCAAAGTGCTATCGGTAAAGGATATTACTCAGAATTCCGTATGCATCTTTTTAATGCAAAGTTACGAAGAAAATTAAAATATGTGGATGCTATTTACTATTGCCCGCATACAAAAGAAGCTCACTGTCGCTGCCGAAAGCCGAACACAGGCATGATTGACCGGGCAACATTTCATTATAATTTAGAGTTGGGAAAATGTATTTTAGTTGGCGATCAACTGTCTGATACTCTTGCGGGAAGAAATGCGGGAATAAAAAATGTGTATTTAGTAACAACTGGCATTTATAAAACAGATTTTAGAAAAACACCAGAATTTGTCAAGGCGGCTCCGGTGGTATGTCGGTCATTAGGAGAGGTTAAGTTATAATCACAAAAAGTAAAAAGGAGAAGACTTGGAGAAATCCAGGTCTTTTTCTTTTGCTTGTCAGTCTTGCTTATCTAAGTGTCCACTTTTTGTCCGGTGCATATTATATATAAAATTTTTTAAATAATACCAATATAACTTGCCTTATTGTTCTCATGCTCATATTGTATTTTCTTCTTAATTTTTCTTCTTATCTGACATATTATAAATGATAAAAATAAAGATTAAAAGGAGAAAAGTAATGGAGACATTATCAATCGCAAGCGCAGAAGAATTATATGATCGAGTAGTAAAAGGTTATCAACAATACGATACAGAACTTGATCATTGTGATTTTGATTTTGAGGTTTGCATGCGAGAAAGAGAAATTATTGAGACATATGCAAAATTGCAGAATAATCTTAAAGGAGATGAAGTCGCAAGAATTAAAAACGAAATTATCTGCTATAATCTGATCCCTGAAAAAGCATTTGATAAAATTTATGTGGGTAATTGCAGTGATTTTCTTAAAAGATTTAACGACCAGATTCTGGAAGACGGCAGTAGATTTATAAGATTTTATGGAGCAGAAAAATTGGATTTTATTTTGTAGACATTAGTCATTAATATTTCACAAAAGGAATTCACAATTTTATCCGATGTCTTAACAGAAGCAGAAAACAACACAACACAACAGAGAAAGGAAATATAATTATGCACAATGTTAAATGGGAAGAAGTAGAACCGGAACAAAATGAGTGGAAACGGCAGATCAATATTGCTACATCTTACGGAGAGCATTTAATCGGAAGCATTGTTTATTGCGGAGAAGCACTAGGCTGGCAGTCAGTTATCGAAGGCCAGATGGAATTCTTGGACGCAGAATCTGAGAATGAAGCAAAATCTGAAATGATTGACCGGCTAAATTATTATATAGATAGCAAAATTAACTACTGCAAAGAATTAAAAGAAGGTCTTGCAGAGTTAAGCTGATAGGAGTACATATGAACAAAACATTATATTTAATGCATAGAGACATTCCTGTTGCAGAGATGAGAACGCTTCAAATGTCTTCTGGAAATAAGATCCCTATTGGATTTCAACAAATTCTTGTTAAAAATGAACTTCCTGTAGGAACTTATTCAGAAGAATCGCTTATCGCCAATATGTTATTTGACCGTTGGCTAAAAAGTAGAATGATTCCAGAAAGTCGCCCCGGAATACAGAAGATTTTGCAAAAATATGGAAAAACAAAAGCAGAATTATTTATGGCTTCGGCAGGGGTTTGTATTACAGATGGATATTATTTTTCAGATGACCCAGAAAATGTAAAATGGGAAGATGTCAATTATCACGATAACGGTTTTGATGAATTTCTCCTCAAAGAAAAACTCCAAGAACGTGAAGAGAAGTTTGCTAAAGAAAAAGAATTGCCAAAAACCCCGGATTTCACAACAGATGGAGTAATGGAAAAATTTTGGTGCGTATCGCAAGGCCTGCCATGCCTTATAAAAGCGGACGTTAAAAAACCGGTCCTTTGCGCAAATGAAATTGTTTATTCAAAAATATCCCCAGCTGCATTGGCAGTAGAATATAATGGAGGATTATTACATGATAAGATCCCTTATTGCATCTGCCCGAGTTTTGTTAAAAGCCCAGAAGAAGATTTCGTGACAGGGCTTCAAGTAAAGCACCAAAATATGCAGATGCGCAGGACTGATATATTTAGGTCATTTGTAGAAATGGGATTCAAAGAATCTATTCAAAAAATGATTACATTGGACTGTATTTTTCATAATACAGATCGCCATGAGAATAATTTTGGATATATTCGCAATTGTAAAAATGGAGAAATACGGATGGCTCCATTTTTTGATAATGGCAGATGCCTTGGCAGTGATAATTCAGATAAAAATAGTATTCGTGATAGAGATATGAAGCTCTTTTCCGGAGCAAGGAAAGAAATTTTAGAGCAATTTGGGTGCAAAATCGAAATCGACAGGCCGTATGCATTGCAAATGCTGCAGGAAACTTATGAGGATTTTGATATTTCAGAAGAAATTTTTGTACAGGCAAAAAACGAATTGGAATATGGTCTACGCCTATATGTGGAAACGGTTGCAAAAAATCAAAAATAACACAAGAAAAGCTTGAGGAAAACTCAGGCTTTTTCTATATACATTGTCAATATGCTTTTTGAGTTTTTGTCTGACATATTATATATAAAAGGAGTATAGAATTATATCATGAAAGCTACCACAGCAATAGAAATTTTTGATGAAAAAATGAATAAGTACATAGGTACAGCAGAAATTCAGTTTGGATTAGAAACGCTGATTGTACGAGAATGCGATTTTATGTCTTGCCTAGAATTAGAATCATTACTTGAAAGCCGGGCTGAACTCCCCCGGACATATGAAGTAGATGATATTGTGCTTTCTGCTCTTGGACTGTTGTCCCGAAAACGAGAATTCGGAAGAATGTCAGAAGCGAAAATTTTGTATGCTATGTTAAATCATTTCGCCTTATTAGATGAAAATGGGCGGCCAGATTATAACAAAGATGATGGAATAAGGGTATATCCGCTTAAAGATGAAATTGTATGTATGTTTATGCTGGACAGACGATATCCTGGCATATATTTGTGGGAGGCAAGAAAAAATGATTTGGCTGAAGAAGAAAAGCTATAAAATATAAAATCTGCTGTATTCCCCGGAATCCTAAAATTCTATAAAATTTATATTGCATTTTCAGAGGAAACTATGTACAATAATACTCATAACAATATAGACATAATGTCCATAAACCTATGAGCAGTATTTATGAAAATGAAATTTTAGGAGGAAACAGATGAACAGTATTGGAAAAAGATATTTGCAAACAACAAAGATGAACAAGAACAATCAGGATTTTATTGATGTTGTGGATTTTATTTCATCTGAGGCATCAATAAACAAAATGATGGTATTCTCTGATGTGGGATTACCGGCCCTTACAGGAATTGTTCAGGAACTGGAAGATAAGTTTGCTAATTGTTCAGGATTTCCGCTGAATCATAATGCGCCAAATCATAATGCCCCAAATCGCCGGACAGTAGGATGGATTATTAAATTTGTTATGAGGCAAGTTGGGTACGTCCCAGTAGAGGGAGGATTGAGCGAAAGGGCAAGACTAAGAGATTTTTCTGGCAACAAATATTTTGCGACAAGTGCTATTTACAGTAAAAGACTTGAGCCGCAATATATTCTTACGAAAGGAGTTTTACTCAAGAAAAATAACCCGCCAAGGAATATAAAGAATTATCCACCACAAAATTTAGGAAGTAGTCAGAACTCTAATACTCCGTAAATAAGGAATTCTCGGCTTCTACAAGTCACGGTGGTTTATAATTTGGCAAAACAATAATATAGTAAAGCATTAAAGGAGCATCTTTCGGGATACTCCTTTAATTTATAATTTTGTAATCATTTTTCTGACATATTAAATAAAGAAGAAACGTAACACAAAGAAACCCAAATATTATAAACAATTGTCTTGAAAAGGAGTAGACTATGGATAGTTACGCAGGTACAATATGGACAGGAATACTTTATGGTTTTTTTCTAATTCAATTAGCATTAGCATTTAAGGGGAACACAAATATGGATGAAAATTGGTTACAATTCGGATTGAATATTGCTTCCGCTATAATAGCAATGATTGTTTTAATGATTCAACAGACATACAGTATGAAAAAAGATGCAAAGAACTTTGATGATGTTAAGGAAAGAATTCGGGATACTAAAACAGATGTAAAAGAAAAAGTAGATGCAAATAAAAACACTCTTGAAAAAGAGCATGATCAAATTCTTCAGGGACAGAAAGAGTTGTCAAAAGATCTTTCTCAAAAACTTGCTTCTATCCGGGAAGACCAGATTCGTGTTCAGGACCAGCAAAAATTTATGGAAGAACAGCTGCCGACAGCTTTTGAACTGCAAAAAGACATTCAGAATATTTTAAACGCTTTAACGGAAAAAGAAACACTTTTACATAAGACTCATGAGGAATTATCGCAAGCGCAGGAACGGATTTTGCGTTTAGAAAAAGAACTAAAGGCAGAAAAAGAAGAAAAGCGAGAACTGGCAGATGAACTTCATGAAATTAAATACGAAGTGAAAATGTCAAAGGGATTTCGTCCAGATCGTAAAGATTCATATGATACAGTAGATCACTGAAAATTATTCGCAATAAATTATCCGCAACATATACCAGCGCATATTAGTTCACTATTATAAAAGTTTTTGAATAGTTTTATCTTGCATTAATTTGGAAATTTTTATAAACTATTAAACTATGTATAAATGGCTCTCTACTTTACCTTATCTTTACAGTGCAAAGATAAGGTATTTTTATGCATATTTTTTGACTTCCTTATTTTTAAAAAAACTGACATATTAAAATAAATGAGTGCTCGCGCTTAGGGAAAATCAATTCATTATTATAAGGAGATTCCAAATGATTAACGATGAGAAGAAAAACCAATTTAATGATGGCAAAAATGGAAATGACGAGAATGTAAAAAATAGTAAGAAGAAAACAAAAATCCCATGGATTATAATTTTTCTGTTAGGATTAGGATGTTTTTTATTTATGTATTCTTATAATAAGAAAACAAGCATAACAGATTTCCCTGCCGAATTAACTTTTGCAACAGAACAGGCTTGGGACGGAAAGATGATGGATGACTTGCCGCAGGCAAGTACAGAGATGATTGAAATTCCAGGATATTCAAATTTGACCATCTCTAAGGAATTTCCAGAAGTTCGGCTAGTAAATCCGGAAGGGAATACTGTTTATTTGCAGTATACGATTTCAGAAAATGGAGAAGAAAAATATTCTTCTGACGCAATTAAGCCAGGAAATATGGTCAAGGCTAATTTTATGGATATTTTTGCTGAGGGCGAACACGAAATTACAATCACTATCAACACATATGATATAGAGACACAACGGGCCTGCAATGGCACGTCACAAAATATCCAAGAGACAGTAAAAAGTTGATCCATATCATATTCTCGCAAAAAGAGGAGACATTTATGTTACAGAAAAAGAAATTTTTAACAGCAGCACTTACAACTTTAGCAATGACAGCTTCTATGCCAGGTGTGGTTTTTGCAGAAGAAGCACAAACGCAGGAAATTACAGCCGGAAGCTCTACTTCCGTAACAGTAACTTATGAGCAGGCTTCCACATTTTCGGTTACCATCCCAAAGACAATTACCCTTGAGAGTAACAAAACTGCCAGTTATGATGTAGCAGTAAAGGGAGATATTGCCGGAAATGAAAAAGTAAACGTTTCTCCGAGTGCAACCGTAACTTTGAATGATGCTAACGGGAAAGACGCTGTTACAGGAACAGTAACTCAAACAAAAACAGATTTTTCTTACACTGAAATTACTGCATCTGATGCAGGGACAACGACAAAGGGAAGTATTTCTGCAGAAGGGTTGAGTGCTGGAGATTGGAGCGGGGCATTTGACTTTACAATCAATTTGGAAAAAATTGGAAATGATGTTACTTTAACAGAAGATAATTTGTCTACTTATGGGATTGATGCCAACACTGATAACCTTATAATTCCAGAATATGTAGTAGATAGTAACGGAATAAAACATAGAGTGACAGCCATTGGCGATGACACATTTAGTGTTTGTTCCTCTTTAACCAGCGTTACAATACCCAATGGAGTGATAAGCCTTGGCGGTCGAAGCTTTGGTCAATGCGATCATTTAATAAGTGTAAATATTCCAAGCAGCGTTATTACAATTAAGGATCAGGCATTTGCTGATCATCTTTAACTAGCGTTAAACTTCCAGATAGCGTTACTTGCATTGAAGATGAGGCTTTCAATAGCTGCTCCTCTTTAGCCGATATTACCTATAAAGGGACACGGTATACCAGCATATCAGCATTAATTACAGCATTAACAAGCAATGGGGTGACTGTCGGTTCTGATGTATTTGGTTATACCGCTCTTACGGATTAACGAATAATAACATTTAAAAAGATGGAGCAATCCATCTTTTTTATTTCCTCAAAAAAATAGACACGCTATATAAAATAAAAATTTGCAAATACAATGTAAAAGTGATAATATAGGAAAAGAATATTGTATTACATAAGTCTAATCATGAGAGATTAGATAGTGCAGGAGATTATTAAAAAATCTTTATATCGAAATTTAAAAATAATACTTATCTGACATATTATATATGAAGCGTAAGGGCAAGAAAAAATAAATCATTTCCAATCTGGGGCAGCCCTTACGCTGTAATATCAAAAATAACACATATACACAGTACATACAGTATATATAGTACACCATAAGGAGAGACGAATTATGAAAAAGAAGACACTGGCAGTATTATTAACAACAGCAATGACAGCCTCCGCGCTTGGCGCGGCAGGATGCGGTAAGCAGCTGACGCTTACATCAGATAAGGTAAGCATGGAGCTTGGAAATGAAATCAACACGAACGTGGCTGATTATGTCAGCGATGCAGATGTAGCGGCAGAGACAACGATTGACTTCTCTGGAGTAGATGCCGCTACGCTTGGAACGTACACGGCAACAGTAACATACAAGGATCAGACGGTAGATCTTACTGTGGATGTTGTTGATACAACCGCTCCGGTAGCAGAACTCACTTCTGAGAAGATCGTGCTTGGCGCCGGCGAAGCACTGACGGCAGAGGATGTGATCACGGGAGTGACAGAAGCAAGCAAGAATGTAGCAGCTGCATTCTCCGAGCAGGAGACAGAAGAGACTGCAGAGGAAGCCGTAGCAGAGGGAACGGAAGCCACAGAAAACGTAGCGGAGACTGAGGCGGTTGAAACAACGGAAACTGCTGAAGCTTCAGAGAGCGTAGAGGCAACCGAGGCAACCGAGACAACCGAGACAACCGAAGATGCTATTTCTGAGACATTTGTTCTTGGAGATGTAACTATTTCAAATGATGAAATTTCTTTCGCAGAAGCGGGAGAGTATACTATTATGCTGACACTTTCCGATGCATCTGGAAATAATTCCAACTATCCACTCGATGTTATGGTTGGATCTGCTCCGGTATTTTCCGGAATCAAGGATCTGGAAGTAACTGTAGGAGACGAGAGCGTTGACTATCTTTCTGGCGTAACAGCTGTTGACTGCAATGGAAATGATCTCACAAGTCAGATCGCTTGCGATGATTCAGCCGTAGATCTTGGCACAGTCGGAGAGTATGAAGTGAAGTACACGGTTGTAGATGAGAATGGTTTTACCGCAGAGCAGACAGCAAAGATCGTTGTAAAGGAAGCTGAAAAGGCTGAGAAGACAGCCAAGGATACAAAGACAGACAAGACAGGAAAGACAGCAAAATCTGACAGCGCAAAGAGCGACAGCAAGAAGACGAATTCTACTGCAACGAGTACCGGAACAACGAATACGAATTCTAGCTCCAATTCTGGATCTAGTTCCAATACAAGCGCTAATACAAATGCCGGATCTAATTCTGGATCTAGTTCCAATTCCGGTTCTAGCGCGAATACACCTTCTGGTTCTAGCAATTCCGGAAACTCTGGCAGTACAGGAAATTCCGGAAGCGTGAACGCAGGAAATACTGCAAGCACACCGAGTGCAGACACAGGAGCAAGCAGCACACCGAGCACACCGAGCGAGAGCACTTCTACACCGAGTACGGATACAGGGACTACGAGTGGAGATGCAGGGACAAGTACCCCGAGTAACAGCACTTCTGGAAGCACAGATGCAGATAATTTTATTCCCCTCGATCCAAGCCTTGGGGATAACAGCAATGCAGACCCGGGAAATTACGGTCACGGTGGTGGCGGCGTTGATGGAACAGTAACCGTACATTAAACAATAAAAGTAAAAGGATAAAAACGGAAGCGAGCTATTCGCTTCTGTTTTTTTGTATATGAACTACAACTTTGACAATAATGTGAAATTACGATAATATATAATATATAAAAATAATGCATAAGAAAGGAAGCCACTATGGAAGAGTATCAATTGGTAAGAATTGCAAATGTTGAAGAGTTTGGGGTTTTTGTTAAATTCGACGGCGAAACAAAAAATAGATTATGCTATCAAAAAAATTTAAAAAACGTAATAAGCGAATATCACAAGAATGATTATATTTGGTGTAAGGATGGAGGACAAAATGAAAAAGGAAAACTGGCTATAGAATATAAGCATGTTGAAAAACATAACATGTACGATGAATTTAAAAAGATATTTTCGAAGGGAGATATAATAAAAGGACGTGTAAAAAATATTACAGATGAAACTGGAATATTTATAGAAATATATCCGGAAGTAGATGCACTGTTGCACAAAAGTAAATATGATAAAACTATAAATTTAGAAACAATAAAAGAAAAAGATATTATAGAAGTAATGATTGATAATATCGGAGAAATTGAAACAGGCTTTAAGAAAAGAATTAGGATAAATTTAGCACCGGTTCCCAAAGGAATGAGACTGTTATCAAAAATTAAAGATGTTGGAGCAGATGATTTCTTGAAATTTGTAGGAATAACAGCTGCTACTTATAAAACATATAAAAGTATAGCAGAAAATGATGAATTAGATAATGAAGCTATACGCGAACTTATTAGTATGTCTTATAAAGAAGCTGCGGAAAATAATAAGATTTTGTGTGATAAAACAGAATATATATTTGAACTTAAAAGCAAGACTAAATATGGTGGACGAATGGCTGTAACAGTACAGAAAGACAGATTATATTCATCTGATAAAAAATGGTATGTAAGTCGGATAGGATCATCTTCAAAATTGGTTGCAAATGCTATAAACCTTTTTGCATACATAGATAATTGGCCTTATCGACTAAAGGAATTAGATAAAATGTTATTGCCTGGAGAAAATTGGGAATATCCATCTGTTTTTAATTCAAAAAATTTAGAGTCTCCGGATGAAGATGAAAAAGAATATTTTATTTTAAAACAATATCTTAATTATACTTTTTATTGCGCAGAACTTCAGGGACTTATTAGCTTTTCGGATAAAAAAGATTTTGCCGCATTCAATACTGGGCTAGTAAATTCATCATATGATTGTATTTACATGTGTTTTTCTGCCTCGGAGCTAAATGATAAAAAAGTATGGCGCTGCGAAGGATTTACGCAACTTGGAACGGAACCATTAGGAAAGATAATGCATCGTCAAATTGCAGATGAGAAAAAGCCTCCTCGTGTAAATTTCCTTAAGATTAACTCAAAATCGGGGGAAGATATTCTTAGAGATATTATATTTGACACCTCGAAAGCGGAATCACTAAAAAATGGGTGGGATCAGAATCACATTTTAATAGATAATATTTCAAGACTCCCACTTGATCTTATCAAACATTGTTGTAGAGAAGAAGATTTTTCAATAATTGAAGATAATATAAAAAATATTGAAGAAAATAATGATGTAAAAAATAATTATGCTAAAATCCAAAAGCATGTAGAAGAAAATGCTGCTTTTAGAAATCATTTAAAGGAGAAAATTGATAAAGCTATAAAAATCGCAATAAAAAAATGTGAGTGGAATTACAAAACAGCTATTCCTATTTTTTATCATGTTACAAATTCTATTGATTTATTATTACCCTTATGTTTGTCAGATGATGAACAAATAGATAATGTAGATACAGCCTTAGTGGTTAGCAGAGAATTGCCGTCTGGGAATTATCAGGGACAAACAATTTTAACATTACCTATGGCCTATTTAGATGCTCGGTTGATATGCCGACCAAACAGTGAATGGCTAACTCCAGAAAAAATAAAATAAATGATATTTCCCTATCTGACATATTATATATGAAGCGTAAGGGCAAGAAAAATAAATCATTTCCAATCCGGGCAGCCCTTACGCTGTAAATGCAGGCTCAAGAGATCTAAGCATTTATATAAAGTTTTTAAATTTTTTATTGTATTTTCGGATTAAATTATATATATAATAATATTATAGGTAGAAATACGCTGTATAATCGTATAACCGAATCTACGTTTAAGTGTCATGTAATGGCACCGGCCACGATGCTGCCGTAAGGCGTTTTTTTATTAAGATTAAGAAAGAGACTTATTAATGAATATATACACATTCGGATGAGCCTGGAGTATTTGACAAGAGTTATAATTTTTATTTCGGCGTTGGCAGCTTGTAATTACAAGTTTTTTATATTGAAAAAGATTGGGAATTAAATAAGAGAATTAGAAAGTATGAAGCCTATAAAAACAGAAAACGCCACTGGCATAGTTACCAAAGACGTTCCAGTACATCCTTCTACAACTTGGTAGACGATTAATTATATATTATAGCGTTTATATGAAAAAATCAAGAGAAAATTGCAAATATGCGCAAAATTCCTTAGTGGTTTTCATCTACCATGGTAGTCTACGATAAAATTGAAAACATAATTTTTTTTGTTATCTGACATATTATATAAAATAGCAAAAGTGTATTATGGCTTTACGTCTAACATATTATATACTAGGCAGTTACTTGACCTAACGGTATATATGCGGTATAATTGGCTTAAATAAAGGAAAACGGCTATGGTAGACGGCGTAAGCGGAAGGAGTTTTAAGAAAAGTTGGATGCGATGCAGCCACCAATATAGTTTTGGATACTTTTTTGATACAAATATGATATAACATGCATAAAATAGGATCGTGAAGATAAAATGGATAATAAAGAAGATTTTCCAGCATGCTTTCCAGATGATTTTTTTGAAAAATTAAGCCAAATTAAAGTGGAAACAGAGGCATTAGATGTATATCGTGTGGGAAAGAATGGGGAAAATAATCGTGAAGCTTTTAAAAGTACATACGAAGAGTATATTGCAGGAGAAATAACGGATAAAGATTTAGATCCGAATGATCCTTTAATAAATTACTCTACTTCTTGTAATTATAAGCGTGCAAAGATACGAGGCATATTAAAGATGTGCCTAAAAAGACATCCCCGTGCAAAGTTACTTAAGGGAAAAACAGAAATTACATGTGGTCCGAGTCAGATTACGAAAAATCGCTGTCCTGAAAGAAAGTCAGATGGACATGTAGACTGGTGGCTATATAAGGAAAGTTCGCCACAAGAATATTTTGAAATTTGTGAGGAGAAGAACAATGTGTAGAAAAAAATATTTTAAAGACATTCAGGAAATAGGAGATTTGGATATTATTTATATATTTTTTGAAGATAATCATCCTATTTTATTTTTGTGCCAAAATGAACAAAATGAAACAGATTACGTATATTTATGTCAATGCTATGAATACAGAAATGTGCAAAAATGGCATCTCGCAAAAATAGAGTGGTCATATATTCGTTCTATGGCAAAAGGAAGCATATCTGTTTATGAAGCGCTTGTAGAAAAGGCTCAGAAGTTATGGAACATCGTATATACAAAAGATGGTATTGAAACTGTTACAAAAATTGAAAGATCGCAAATGGAGGAAGTGGATTTACCGGATAAAGATTTTTATTTGGATGAAGATGATCTCGCAGAATTTGAAGAATCTTTTCCAGATACAGTTAATAAAGAAACACAGTCAATTTTATTTTCTAATGAAATGGAAATAATAACATCAACAAAAGGAACCCTTATTACAAAAAAGACCGAACATAGTTCTGTTGACTTAAATAATGAGATGGCAAAAGATATTTATAGAACAGAGTTTGAAGGAAAGTCATTATCCAATCAAGTAAATGATTGGCAATATCTGCAAAAGGGATTATACGCTGCATAAAATTTAGAAAGAGTGAATAAATATGATAAGAAGCGCATTTAAATTTTCTAATCCGAGGATTAACAAAAGCATTTTTATAAGTAATGATGAAATTAAGGGATTTGACGAAAAAAAATATTCAATGAATATTGAAGCTAATACGGAGATAAAAAAGAAACCGAATATCCCGAGCGCAATAGTACGACTTACTGTGACAATAAATAAAGATGAAAAAAATATCTATGAGAATAAACTTCCTTTTTTTATAGAAGTGGCAGCTATAGCAGAATTTTCATGGAATGAACAATTAGAAGAGCGGGGAATAGATAGCTTTTTACAGATGAATGCTCCAGCGTTACTGTTATCTTATATCAGATCACAGGTAGCATATATTACGACGCAAGCAGGGTTTCCGGCATTAAATATACCATTTATGGATTTTACTCAACAAAAATAAAGTAGTATTAATTTGATTTTAAAGCAAGTTGTATTTGATTTGTAGTTTTTACATGAAATTATATACGATCCCAAAAGTTCTTTCTTTTCTGACATATTATATATAAATTTAAAAGTCAGAAAGGAAAGAATTTTTTATTATGGACAGAAGATTAAAGATCAGACAAAAGATTAGACCTCATTCATGCAATCCTTATGATCCTTATGAGCCTTATGCTTATGAGTCGCGTGATCCTCAAAACCGCCACGGCTCTCATAATTCTCATGGAATTCATAAGTTTATTGCGCGCCTGCCAAAGACTGTTAGGCTTTTGGGGCTATTAGGGTTGTGCCTTGCTGCCTGCACGGTTGGACATCCACAGCAGGCTATGGCGGCTACGTCTCCAACGGCAGAAACTCCAGTAAATACAAATAAAGAATTTGAAAATTTATTTATTGTTGATACAAACACAATTGCTGTCGGTCGTTATCAGTTCAATTATACCGGAAACATCAATTATTATTCCGCCCCTTCATCGGGTAGTGATGATATCCAGATGACGAATAACGTTCTCACCGGATATGAGACAAGCTCCATGGGAACTTTATACGGGGACGGCAATACCAGAATCGTAAAGGCATATCTGTTCTGGGAGACACGAAAGAGATACAACAAGTGGGATGAAAACTCTAATCATGTGAGATTCCTTATACATGATGGAATTCATGGTATGAATATTTATCCCGATCGTGTATATGTCGATGACCGAAAATCAGAATTTGTTGGCGGGGCATGGGCGAATTCCAGACCAAGAGTTTATTGCAATGTAGCAGATGTTACATCAATTGTACAGGCTTATGGCTATGGCGATTACTATGTTGCAAATATTCCGATCTGCCGGGCGGGCGATTTGTATGGATCGAATTCAGATGCCGTATCAGATACCGGCGGTGGCGGCACCCCGGGAGGATGGCAGTTAATTGTTGTTGAGGAGAGAGATGATCTCCCTGTAAGAGCCATCGCATTGTCTGCCGGATCAAAATTCCGCTTTGGAGATTATGACTGGGAAGGGAATCGATATGGATATAATGATACGGATAGAGCAATGGTAAATATGGAAGTTGGTCTTGGGGCTTTGAAATCTAAAAGAGAATCTCCAACAGGACAGGTATTATTCGGAGGTATTGATTCTGCTCATGGGGAAAATACTAAAACAATTTTTGCATATTCAAGAAATTCTTCAGGAACAGAGATTTCTTCTTATGGAGGTACAATTTTAGAGGGGCTATATAGATCAGGACAATTATTTTGTCCAGAACGAGATATGGGATCAGCGCTTTATAATATAGATAGCGGACTCGGATGTGAAAATTCTGTTTTTGGAACAAAGATTTATGACGTTAGGTGGAATACACAGCTATATATTGGCGCTGCGATTGATATTGCTTTCCCTGATTTTGAATCTACTCAGACGACCACATTATCCGATGGTAAAGCAATTATAAATGGAACAATTAAAAATACATCTCCGCAGAATAATACCGGAATTTATAATGGCGAACTAACGGTGGTTCTGGACCAGAATCTGTCGGCAGAGAATTATAGTATTATAGTAAACGGTAATTCCACAGCTAATGTGGCTGTACGGCAGGGAACAGTAACGGATTCTGATGGAACGCAGCATAATACGATCACTTTTTATGGTGGTGGCGTAGCAAACTTTTTCAGGGATGACGTAATTGAGTATACGATTATTTGCCAGATCAGTGGATACGCAGATGCATTTTACAACAGAGACCAATTCAATGGTTATTTACGATCCGCAGGAACAAATACCGGATACTGGATAAATAAAGCATGGACATCATCTTCTCATGTTGATTGTAAATATAATGTAACTGCAAATGCAAATGGCGGTACATTATATGATTATCCGGGAACGAATGTATGGACAGTAACATCTACTTTCCCGGTTAAATATGGAACAAACCTGTATGATAATATTGGAGGGTTATCGCCGAAGCGCGATGGATACCAATTTAACGGATGGTATACGAATCCTACTGGCGGAGTACAGGTGTATGATGCAAATGGATACCGGGTCAATAATACAGGGTATTGGAAAGACGGCAAGTGGATTTGCGCAGGAGGCATAACCATTTACGCACATTGGACTGCTTTAAAATCAAATTTAAAGATCAATCCAAATGGCGGAAAATGGAATGGAAGCACTGCCGCGCAGACTTTTAATCAGCAGTATCTTACCACGAAAGCTGTTCCTGATCCGACACGGACAGGCTATAATTTTAAGAGCTGGACGAAATCAAATCCTTTTTACGGAAGCTTTGCAAATAAGGTATATACTTATGGGGCAACGCCTTCCATTACCGATACTTTAACAGCATCATGGCAAGCGCAAAGTTATACACTTTCTTTTGATGCAAATGGTGGTACAGTTGGCACAAAACAGGCAACAATTACATATGATTCTGCAGACAATCATGATGTGTCTTGGAACATGCCGTATCTTAAAGGACACACTTTCCTTGGATGGTATTCTGATCCTACTGGTGGAGTACAGATTTTCAATGAAAATGGACTGTGTACGAATGAAGGAACGTACTGGAAGAATAACAAATGCTGTCATGTAGGCAGTTATACGGTATATGCACACTGGAAAGCGAATGAATACACCATCCAGTTTGACCCGAATGGCGGGGGTGGAATAGACATCCCGGCAGTAACAGTTCATTACGGAGAGACATTTTCTTTCCCGAATGGAAATGACTATTACAAAAAGTACACGCTTGACGGAGTAAATGTAACACAGGGTGTCCTTGATGGAACGATTGACATTGATGGAGAAGTAATTGACAGCCCGGACAGTGAGCCGCATGCAGACAGAAATGCTTATGCATCCACTTACAGGGGATGGGGATTAGAAACAGCAAAGGACGGATATACTCCGCAGTGGCAGGCTTATGAAACAATCAGCGTGGCATCACTTGTAGAAGCTGCCGGAGTAACAGATGTAAACGGAGGGAGCGTAACGCTTTATGCAATCTGGGATGATTGCCCATGGATTTTAGCTTCTGACAGATATTTTACTTTGAATGAAGCGCTGAACGGTGTTATCACAACTGAAGAAATGTTCAAAACAGCAAAAGCGACAGACCGGGAGGACAATGACATTGAACCGGGCACGAATTTCGTACTCCTTGATTTCTATGAGGATGAGATGCTGACTCTTCCGGGGGATTCCAAGCTCCGGGTTGTCTACAAAGCTACGGACTCGCAGGGAAATGTTTATAAAAAAGCGGTATACATCCATGTCGTTGATGATGTTTTGAATCCGGATGATCCAGATGATCCGGCAACCAGTCAGAAATATCAAGGTGAACGTTTCCCACGTTTTATCAGCTCTGAATTTTTCATGAATGCAGATGGCACACTTGTAGATGCCGCCAAGGGTGGAGTACACGAACGTTCTGTCTGGAGAACTGATCCGGCACATACGCAGCTTTTAAAGGAAACATTGGAAGCAGAACGTGTAGGGATGGAAGAAAGGGAGATTACGCTTGGTACTCGGAGTGTTACAACAAAGATTCCGGGAACAGGAAGCTGGACAAAAGTACAGAGCGTCTGGAAATTTAGTTCCGATGATATAGAGCGTTCCAAGCAGTTCGTTGCTGATCACGGATGGGCGAACTACCGTGAACCAGATGGCCTAGCAAAGTGGCTGGAGGAGTTTTCGGACTGCAAGGTACAATAAGGAGGATTGAGAATGAATAGTATGAGAGGTCTATAATTGACCTCTCATATTTATAAAAGATTGGATTTACTCGACAAAAACATATCGGTTTTTAAGAATAATTTTAGTAGAATGCAGTTGTTGACAAGGTTTGTAATACATTGTAAAATGAGGTTAATTTTATGGATTCGTACAATACGAGAGATTTGCACTTTATTTATGGAAGCGATAAAAGATTCATGGGAAATAAGAAAAAAGCTGAAAAAGAACAAAAGAAACAGATCATTCAAAAACACAAGAAAATTCAGAAGTGCAAGAGGCGCAAGGAAAGGCAATCTTGCAAGGAGAGACAGGTCCAGATACTTGTCCTTCAGCAGAAAAAACTTCTCACAATAAATGGTGGGAATCTACATTATTTGTTAACGTAATTGGCCCTGTAATAATGTTATTTTGCGCATTTATTTTTGTAGATTATCAAAAAAATGAAATAGAAAAAATGAATACCAGCATAAATGATATATCTAAAAGTGTAAATGCGATGCAAGCTTCTTTAACTTCTATGCAGGCAGATATTAAACTTATAGATAACCGATTAGAGAATGTCGAAAACAGAGTTACCCATCTGGAAAATACGATTTATACAGCAGCTAGTTTGCAGCTGATTTCCTCAGACGCGATTTCAATAACTAAAAATTCTGCATTAGATGAATATTCACTCGCTGCTCCAACATGGAAAGATGGCGATGTGATTGCAATAGATGTAAGCAGCGGAGCAAAATTAACTGCCGATCAACTTATAGATCAAAAACTGCTGCTTCCTTATGAACAGGACGGGCAGGAAGTTGTGTTCTACGGGCAGTATAATTCCGATTATCATTGGGATGGGAATTGCGTAATAAACGTATATAAAGACGATAACTTGATTCTCGTTACAGAAGCTTTCTATGATGATGGAAATTTATTGTTTTATAAGCAAATCTTACCATATGTCACAAAAGGCAATATAGATGCTTGGAATGTTTCTATGCGGACAACTATAGATGGGTATAATACAGGAGACAGCTGGAGTTATTATAGAACAGAATACAAAAAAGATTTTTCACTAGATAATGTTTCTGTTTCAGACGTAATCTATGTTAATGATTTTAAAGATAAATATTGCAAAAAATTAGAGGGATTCTATCATGGCAACACATCCAATGGCGTTTATAACGACAATACAGGCGGCGCATACATGATAAAATTTGCGAAAGATGGAACGGTGAGGACTCTGTATTCTGGAAACTTCAAGGATGGGCACTATAACGATTCTACAGGAAACGCCTGGTATATTACACGAGATGAAGAAAATAATACGGCGTACATGTATTATAAAGGAAGTTTCGTTAATGATGCCCCAACTCATAGTAAAGGGTATATATTCGAGAATAATCTTTCATCTGATCGGATAGATGAACTTCTGGAAAATCGTTTGTTTATGGTTGATTTAAAATGGCATCAGTAAACCCTCAATAACAAAATTATAGTAAAGTGAGAAAGAACGGCAAATAGCCGCTCTTTTCCATTTGCTAAACTGATAAGTTCCTCTAGTTAGTGCCGGATATTAAACAGCCTCGAAGTATCGAAGCCTCGAAGTTGATCTAATGAATTTTAGCTTTCTCGTGCATTGTTATTTATGATACATTGACAGAAGGAAAATGAAGAATATAATAATACCAAGAAGGGAATGGTAGACATGGCAAATACAAATGTGACAATGAGAATTGATGAAACATTAAAAGCGCAATTGCAAGCGTATAAATTAGCAATGCAAAATACAAATTACAACAAAGAAGGAAAAACGGTTATATCATCTGATGATGAATGGAATGATGAGACGGAATGGGATGATATATTTGAACAGATGAAAAAAGAAAGAGGTATAGAATAGTGAACAAAGGAGAGTCTGGTTTGTAGAGTTTCCTTTAGAAGGGGATGGCGCTATATAAATATGTGCAACACTAAGTCAGCAACCACCAGTTCAACTGGTGGTTTGCTATAAGCCCTCCAAAGGGCTATGTTACTGCTCGCCCCAAAGGGCGGTGTCACAAGCATTTTTACTGGTCCGCTATAAAGCGGTACTTCTTGAATCTTCTCACTTTTTCCTCTGTAAAACTGGTTCGTTCATAGCGTGATGAAATTACATCATACATTGTATTCGCTTTATCTTTATGTGTTCCAATCACAATATAGAAAAGGTTTGCTAAACAATCATCCTCGACCATTGGAACTAATGTATTTGTATGAATCTTTTTCATCATGTTTGTTGTGAAAAAGCCATCTGTATCAAGTTCCAACTCTCCTGCTTCTGATAATCTCAAACCATAAACCTCATCTGTTGTAAGGCCTTTTAAAGTGTCCTTAATCTGCTTTTCTGTCAACTCTACAAACTTCTCCCTTTGGCAAGCTGTACGCTTCATAACAGATAGCTCTTGCTCCTAAAAAGATTTCATTTGTTACTACTAATTTTCTACACATATTGTTTTCCTCCTGCGCTTCGCATTTATTATCTTGTTTCGGGCTTTTCTTTTACTGCCCTCCTTACATTTAATACAATAACGCGTGGAAAGTGTGGTGTCAGTGGTGGTAATAGCCAAGGATTTTGATATGGGATTAGTGATGTTGTAGAGAAATATAAAAGGCCCACATTTTACTGTGCGCCTTCATAATTTAGATAATTGAATTTTCGTAGTCCTGTAACTCATGGTACATGCCTTCAATGATTACTTTTTTATCAATGATACGATAAACAAACAGATATCTATGCTTAACAAATTTAATTTTATGCAATCCCATTTCTTTCAATCGTTTACTGTTACAATATCCAAAGCTGTCTGCCATCTTCTCTAATTTCTCAATCGTATCATCAAAATCATTTATTACATTTTTCAATGCCTGTTGATTTTTTAATACGTTAGAAATATATGATAAAATATTATCATATTGAGTTTCTGCTAATTCTGAAAGTTCTACATTAAACTGCATACTTCTCCCTCATGCTCTTCGATACTGCTCGTGCTGACTTTGTTGCTCCCATGTCACTTTTTCTGATTGATTCAGACAACTCTTCTACCAACTCGTCCTCACTCAACCTTTTTAGTTCACTCGCTTCTGATTTCTCGGACAGTCTGTTTACAAGCATGATTACCATATTATAATCCTCTGCTGACAAATTCTCAATTTTGTTTGTTAACTCTGCTATACTCATATGAAAACCAGCTCCCTTCGTGAATCTGTGTTCAATTTTATTATAAGTGCTATTTTCAGAAAAATCTATAACAATTTATTCCAAGTTTCTAACTATTATACAAGCCTGCAATTCTATAATACTGCCTGCTTGTCCTATACTTCCTTTTCTCCTGATAAACCACCAGTTCTCTACAGAAGTACTTACTTTTTCTCTCCAAGACTTTACTTGAAACTATTTGCCTACCTACCACTCCGTGTATACACGATTGAGCGTAAACGACATGATGGCAAGAACATTCGCCCGGATCGTCGCGTCCGGCCAGGTCGAATAGATCTCGCTGGAGGCAACGTTTTTGATGTAATCCCGATAACGGACATAGTAGTCTCTGGCTGTCGGGTCACTCGGAGCGCCGTCATGTACAATCACATATTCCGGGATCACCACACGGCTTAAAACGATCTCTCCGGTTTCCGTGACGGGTTTGATCTCGGCTTCCGCGATCTTGGGCGGATATTCCGCAAAAAGGGTATGTGCAGGAATGACAATGTTATCGGTCATGCTTTCGGTGGCTTTCTCGGCGTCCATCCGGATTTCCTGCAGCGACAGCTGACCCGAAAAGACCTCAATGCCGGAGATATTGATCGGACGATATCCTTTTGCAGTGACCTGAATGGTATACTCCGCGTAAGGCTGCACCTCGCTCGGCTGCATTGACAGTTCAAGCGGAGGCGTATCAAGCGTAAGTGTTTCGGACATTCCGGAAGCATCCGTGTTCACCTCCTCGACCGTGCTGTCGGGATCTCCGGAATAGGAGATCGATATTTTTGCATCGTCGATCGGCGTGCTGGTTCCCCGCTCGATGACCTGCATCCTGAGATCCCCGCGATCCACATTCTCGTTCTGTGCATATCTGATATCTGGCATAAAAACCTCATCGATTCTTTTCGTATTATCATATGCCGGTGCCAAATGAAATGTGCGCATCCGCCCTGCCGAATCCTGCCGCAAAAAAACGGATTGTCACTTTGAGCAGCCAACCCCTTTTGCACGACGAGGAATAGAATGGGAAGATCATGCCTATCGATTTCTGAGGGAATGCATCTGGAAATTCGGTTCAAAAAATGTGGCATTTCTAACCAGCCGAATGTTTGCATCTTCGATG
>ERZ857521.1362-NODE-1362-length-29733-cov-5.149134_pt1 | contig 29733 bp, 21 predicted proteins | sample MGYA00519701_ERZ857521 | MGnify/ENA primary metagenome ERZ857521 (study PRJEB31778, sample SAMEA3449346) | human gut metagenome | biome: human gut; feature: human-associated habitat; material: faeces | place: United Kingdom | collected 2010/2012 ...
CTGACACACCTTAATGGGGCTGCATCAAAACATTCATTTTGACACAGCCCCTTTCTTCACTTTTTTTGTAACAAAACCTTCCTGCATCTCGTCTTAGTTATAGAAAACCAATTAAAACTTATACAACATGAAAGCAAAATATGTATGGATGGCGGGCCTGCTCGCTTTATCAAGTATGGGAATGCAGGCGAAGAATATGAATGAGTTCTTGAAGGATTTACAGCACGAAAAGGACTTGACACATATAACCATGGGACCGGTGGTCATGAAGATTGCCAGCCTTTTTACCGAAACGATGGGCGTGAATAGTATAAATGTTCTTTGCCTGGAGGACTGTTCTTCAGAGACTTTGGACAAATACCGTAAGGATATCCGCCAACTGAAAGATTCCGAGTTCGAACCTTTTGCGACGATTAATGAAGAAAACGAGCAAATAAAGGTCTTTACCAAAATAAAAGAGAACGCCATCCGGGAGATGGTCATTTTCCTGACCAAAGATGATTTAATGGTAGTCCAGCTGAAAGGGAACATCAAACCCGAAGATGTGGCACAAGTGGTGAATAAGCACGATGATGACCGCTGAAGATTTCAAATGCCGGTTCCTCCCGCTTCATCCCAAGCTGTATCGTATCGCATTCGCTCTGGTGGGCAATGCAGACGATGCGGAAGATATCTTACAAGAAACTTATTCCAAACTTTGGATGAAACGGGAAGAGCTGGAGGCGGTCCGGAATCCGGAGGCCTTTTGCGTCACGTGGGTCAAGAACTGCTGCCTGGATTATCTGCGCTCTCCACGGGCAAACCGGCATGAGGAGGACATCACCGAGGCTTACGCGTTGCGCGTGGACTCTTCCCCGGAAAGGAATGCCGAGGAGAAAGAGAAAATCCGGAATATCCAAAAGTGGATGCAACGGCTCCCGGAAAAACAACAACAGGTGTTGAGATTACAAAGTTTCGAGGATTGCTCGATGGAGGAAATCGCCGAGATTACCGGTCTGAATGCCGGAAATATCCGCACCTTGCTTTCCCGGGCACGAAAGACGTTAAAGGAACAATTTTATAAATGGTATGGAAATGAATGAAAAAAATATAGACGAGCTGATTGCTCAAGCGTTACGGGACGAAGCCCGATTGCCGGAGGGACTGGAAGCACGCCTGGAACGGCATATCGACCGGATCAGTGAACCGGACCGGAAGGAGGCGCGGCGGGTTCCGATAAGGAGACGTTGGGCGGGACTCCGGATAGCGGCCTCTGTCCTATTGGCTATCGGCATAGGAGCCGGGGTGTATTTCGCGGAAAGTCAACCGGAAGATACCTTCAAAGACCCGGAAGAGGCGGCCCGCGTGGCAGGACAGGCCTTGCTGGTGATGTCGGAAAATCTGAACAAAGGCTTTGATAGCATGCAGCAGGCCGGAACGGAAATAACAAAAGTTAATCAAGTAATTCACAAACAAATACAATGATGAACCGAATGAAAACACGAAATAGTTTACTGGTATTGTTTCTCTTGTGCAGCTCGTTGTGCTTTGCACAAGACCGGTTGTTCGAGAAGTATGCCGATCAGGATAATGTCACATCGGTATATATTTCCAAGTCCATGTTCCAAATGATGCCTGATGATATGCGGACAGGAGGTCTGGATTTGGGGAATCTGAAAGGAAAAATCAATAATCTGCAAATCCTGACTTCCGAAAAGCAGGAGGTCAAGGAGCAGATGAAAGCGGACTTCAACACCGTGGTCGGCAAAGAGTATGAATTGCTGATGAAGGTAAAGTCTGAAGATACCCGCGCCTCTTTTTTCGTCAAGCAAAAGGGGGAAAAGATCAGCGAGCTGATTATGCTCACAGACTCCAAGGAGGATTATGTCGTCATGCGCCTTACGGGCGATTTCACCCTGCAGGATATCCGCCAGATAGCGGAGGAGGTGGAGAAGTAAATAGCCACGAGATTCCGTGAATCGACTAATTCGTAAAAATGTGAAGGTGTGCCAATTTCATATTTTGACACCTTCTTCCAACTTTTAAACCCAAACTTCCAAATTCCAACCGGCACGAGTCCATCAAGACTTATCTCACCCTGAACCTATATCCTACGGATAAACCGACAAACCGATCGGGGGCATACGATTCACCTCCTATCAGATTTTGGTAATAATGTGCGCCCAATTGCCATCTTTTGTATTCCGCGCTTACTTCGGCCGATACCCCGAAATCCTGATCTGAGCCAAATTGCCCATAAGGGCCTGCGTTCAGATGCAACCGGCATTCCTGTAAGGGAATTTGGTAAGAGGCATAAACCGGCACCAAGAAATAGACTTTGTCCATTTTCCCGAATGAGGCAAATGAGAGTCCCGGGGTGATTGAAAAGCGTTCTGACAAGCCGAACGAGGACCTCGCTCCTACTTGGAATCCGGATTGATACTCGGGGATATCGGAATGGATATATCCAACTCGCGGTTCCAGTTCAATATTTCCTTTTTGGGCAGACATTGCCGTTGCCATAAACAGGCTGATAATAATAATAATAATAAGATTCACTTTCATTGCTTATACTCTTTTATGGGTTTCTACGAAATAAACGGCAATGTCTGCCTGATATTGCATATATCCTCTCTAATTAATTCAAGTTTCGCAAGTTCAACTTGCGAAACTTGAATAATAAATCCATAAACTAAATTCTCTCCATCTGTTACAGAAACGGAACCCTCCGTTAATGAACCTAATGAGATTGTCAAGTCATTTACGACATCTGTCTGCACCGATTCCTGATAAACAACAGAGCCATTTCCGTCTGTAACCGTTACGACCACTTCGCCCAAATCGGCCAAGAAATTCAATGTCAGATCACCGGTCGTATTTTCTATGGTTCCCCGAATAGGAATTTCCGGTGTTACAGATTTCCTAACTGTACTCCAATTTCCTTCAAAATTAATTTTATGCCGCTCGGCAAAAGCGGGAACCGCCATTAAACACGCTAACGCGATTACTACAAATTTCAATTTTTTCATTGCCTTTCGTTTAAAAATTTCGCTGCAAAAGTAGAGGGGAAAATCGAAAACCGAAAGGAATTATCCGATTTTGGATAGGATAAGCCTATACTGATTATCAGCACGTTAGAAACAAATAAATAGGATAAAGAATAGGATAAAACGGCAGCTAATCCGCTGATAATACAGGATTTACTTCATATTCACCAAGAAATCCCTCAGCTGAAGGTTACGGTCATTGATTTGCAGGTCGTGACGAAGTTTCTGGCGGTACCGGGAAATAGAAGTGGGCGCATATTGAGGGAACAAGATGGCGGTCTGGTTCGTATCCAATCCAAACAGGGCGAGGTAACAAATGTCCTTTTCGACACCCTTTATCCCGGCCTCCAACAATTTCACCGAGACCATCGGATAAACGGCATCTACCAACTCCCGAATGGCCTGCCAATCCTTTGGAGTCAGCGGAGATTTCCGGCTATTGGGGATAACCGTAGAAGCCAATTTCTGCACCTTGGCTACAATCGGCGCCCGTTCCCATAGCTGTTGCCGTTGCTCTTGAACCTGCCGGTTGACCAACTCCACCTCCTGCCGCTTTTTTTGATACAGCTCTTCCAGTTCTTTCCCTTGCCTGTCCCAATGTGCCGTCTTCCGGTATTCCTCTATTCGGACAGAGAGTTGCCGCAATTCCTCCTCTTTGAGCAACAAATGGTTTTGCATGGACAGGATTTCATTCTTCAACGCCAGCAGTTCGTTATTCTTTTGCGCCAAGAGCAGCCGTTTACGCCGCAATTGCAATTGATAAACAGCCACAACAATAACAAACAAGAGGATGAAAAGCACGGTCCGGTTTTGCATACGGTGTTTTTCTCGCATCAAATACGCCCTTGCCTTTTCTGTTTGCGCATGGTTGTATTTTTCTTCCAAACCGAGGACTTGCGCATCTTCCCTGCTGCTTAAGATAGAATCACTCTGTAACACATACTCTTCCAAATTAGTTAAGGCATCGGCTATATCTCCTTCTTGCTTTTCTATCTGATAATATTTATAAAATAATTCGGTATGAGTATTTTTATTGGACGTTGGTGTTTTTGACTTTTCCAAATAGATACGTGCCTGTTTTGTATCTCCTTGCATCAAATACAAAGTTGCTAATGTCGAATAATTAGGAGAGACATCGTTTGGGTCATATTCTATTGCTTTTTGCAGATATTGTTCTACCAGCAAATAATCCCCTTGCCCCAAATATATATTACCTAAAGCATTATAAACATCCGCGCAATCTAACGAGTCCCCATAAACCATAAGTATATCTTCCGCTTGATAGGCACAATGCAAAGCCCTATCCAACGAATCCGCAAAAACATAATTCCGGCTTGCCTCTAAAAAAGCAATGCCCCGGCTTCTCCAGTTCTCAGCCGTTTCAAAATAGGCAGCCGCTTCCAAGTACTTATCCTTGGCCTTCAGATAGGCTTCCTGGAATTGATAGACATCTCCCATGTAACTGCAAATATACCCCGCAAGGTTATAATCATTTACGGTCAGACTTTTTTGCAACGCCTCCAGATAGGTGCGCAACGCCTGTTCCCGGAGCCAGTCCTCCTTATAAGCCCTCCCCAAATAAAGTCCGATTTGCGCCTGCTCCCCGACAGAACCTTCCCGGTTCACATAGCGCAAGGCACGCTCCAGCTGGTGGACGTAAGGCAACCGGGTATGCAATGTATCCGCCAATCGCCCCCTCAACATACACCACCGCGCGTTCTGACGGGCACTGATAAGTTCCGGATACGCAATACTATCCAGACAAGCATACGCCTCTTGGGGATGAGACGGCATCAAGCTCTCCGCCCTATCCAGCATGCGTATCGCCGCACGCTCATTCTCGTCCGTGCAACCTATCCCAACGCACAACAACAGGATATATAAAACCCAACAGCGCATATCTGAAGCAAAAATACAATTTTTTTGAAAAGATAAAATCAGATTAACTCCCATATCATATTGCCCATTCCAAAGAAAAGATATACTTTTGTAAAAAACGGAGGATAATTATGGAAACAACAACTATTTCCCTAAATAAACAACTGATGGAGCAGGCTTCTATATACGCAAAGCAACATGGCACAAACCTTCCTTATATCATAGAATCTTATCTGTCCCGTCTTATTAGTCAAACAAAAACGGAGGAGAAAATACCTGATATTGTCCAAAGTCTATTAGGAGCAGGAGAGTCTGTAGAAGCAGATGATATAAATAGACGGAATGCCTATTACAGATATTTAGAAGAAAAATATCATTAACAAACATATTCGGCGTTAACCCGAAAAGTTGACGCTATCATTACCAGGAATATAAAAGACTTTCAATATTCCCAAATAGCGGTATTGACTGCTGACGAATTCTTAGGGACATGGGATAATTACAAATCCCGCACAAAATAGGCTTCTGCCGCACCGATTTTCAGTTTCGCCCGGAGCTTGACCGGCACACGGTTGGAATCATCATCAATCCACGCCTCGCCGGCTGCTTTACTTTGCGTGAAAGCCTCATCGTAAACATCAATATAAAAATGATGCGTGCGGTAGGTCTTGCCTTTATATTCGACAACCTGTTGACCGGCATACCGGAAAGCCGAATTCACCAGATCACGCCCGATAGCTACCCGGAAAGGATATTCACTCCCGATAGTCATCCCCTCCCAATCTAAAGCCCGCAGGTACATCGTAGCCGCCAGCATATCATAAACCTTTCCCTCAGCCACCAGAAGCGTATCAATCTTGGTACGTGTCAACGTATACCGGCGGGAATGCACCTTCGTTTCCTGCCCGGTGTACGAGAAAGCCAGATCGTCAACCGAATAATAGTCTCCCTCATCCGAATGCTTAGTCGCAAATTGCAATAAACGGTCCTCTTTCGAGATATAGCAGTCCAGCGTGTCCCGCATCCGGAACACCTTCTCGAACAAGCCCGTTGTATGGAAAGTAAGGGTATACTTCCAGGCCGGTTTCCCTTGATAAACCGAGTCCTGCACCACCAATGCCGCTTTTCCGGCTTTCGGCATCAGCACCCCCCATTTAAAATAGAGCTGATAACAGAGCGTCCCGTCCGGGACGAAACGCTCCGCCGGCAATTCCTGTGCCGCCAGGGTCAACGAACCGCAAAGGCAACACAACACGGCGATAAGCCGCTTAAAAAGACAATCCCCCGAAACCATTGGATGAAGATGATGAATTACTACGCCCCTCTTCGCGATAGTCGCGTTTTTTCTTGGTCGTCTCTTTAGGCTTGTTTTTCGTAATATCCAAAGGCTTCTGCTTCAGCCAAGGCGTTTCCCGGATATTCCAGTTCTCTTCATGCTGGAAGTTCTGCAAGATTGTGAAAGGCTTCGGGCAATAGAACACCTCTTCCGGCTGACGGCGTTCGGCAAAACTACCGGTATCCCATTCGCCATTTCCATTTATATCCAACACCAGACGTGCATAATACTTCTCCGGCTTCAAATCCATGAACAAAGCCCCTCCGTCCTTGACTACGGCTTTCCGGACCGGCGCATCTTTCGAATCGAGCAGTTCCACGAATGCAGGAACAGTATCCAATCCCTGAATATTGATGAACAGGTGGCCATAACTATCCTCCGGCTTTATCTTAAACGTACCTTGGAACAGGTCGTTCCATTTGCCGTAAAGACTATAAATAAGCGCCGAATCGATGGTTAGCTGATACGATTCTCCGTATTTCCAATCCCGGTCAATGTAATAGTTCAACGAATTCACCGAGTCCTGAAAAAAATGAAAATCCACCAGGCTCCATACAGAATCGACCTCCTGTTCCAGACGGAACATGTCCTTATTTATCTCCGGAACCGGTTCGCCGAATACAACAGCCACCGTATCAAACAAATCCATATCACCGGGTGCATCAACGGTCATACTCAGAAACTCGATTTCCGGTTCACCCTTTTTCCGTTTCTTTTTCTCAGCCGGACGGCGGCGTGCCACAGTCTGGATCGTGTCAGTCTGCGGACGGAGAATATTCAGCGAATCACTCATCGGGTAGGTCAGCGCCATACGCAATGTATCCTGTTTCCAGACAGTCGAATCAGAAATCCAAAAGGTGATGTTCCGGCCCTCATCGGCAGACTGCGTAATAAACCACTCCTCCTGCACCGGCTCGAAATTGAGCGGGACCGGGAGCGGGACCGTATCGAGAGGCGCATTGAAATGCAGCACAAACCGATGCTCGTCCGGACGTTCCGGACGTGTCATATACTGACGTTCAAACTTTTCCTTAAACAGGCGCAACGCGATGTCGTCCGGCAAGAAGCGCGTGTACTGGATTGTCCGGATCGTGTCAATAGTCAGTGAGTCCTTCCATAAGGTATCTTGACGTGTAGCCATTGTAAAAGTCGGGACAAAGACCGAATCCAGAAAGGCGATATCCTCACCGGGCTGATCAAACTTATAATCCCGGTTTACATCGTTCAAGGCATAGACGCGATATTTACCCGGTTTGATGTTGCGGACGGTAAACTGTCCCTTGTCGTTGGTACGCGAAGTACGGTCGAACGGCAATGTGCGAAAGGCCGAATCAGCCAGGTTGCTATGCAGACCGATAGAAATACCGGGCATAGGCTCCAGATTCTCCGCATTCAGTACCGTTCCGGACAACTCCAACGAGTCGATGACATCCCCCGTAGAGAAAGCGAAGGTGAAGTTCTCCAAAACATTCTTCTCGTTGTTGTCGGCAATCGAATTGGTGAAATCGATCGTATAGGTCATATTCTCTTTCAACGAATCCAGCAATTCGACCTGAACCTTTTTCCCGGCAGTACGAATAATGGGCATTTCACGTTGCGGAGGCGTGATAATCACATTCTCCGACGGATTATCCAGCTGAATCAGCTCATCAAACAGGATCTCTACCTTTTGCCCCTTGTAATTGATACTGTTAGGGACCGGCATACTGCTGACAAACTTGGGCGGAAGTTCGTCATACGGTCCGCCGTTCGGATTGCCTATATTCGCACAGGCATAAAGCATGACCGTACAGCCCCAGGCAAGTCCGGCACGGAGCAGAGGAATATATCTATGGGTCTTTCTCATCATCTGACGGTACTAATACAACAATGCACGCGGACGGCGGTACACCGTCTCTTTTATCCGTTCGATATAGGTTTCGATTTCCGGACAGGCATCCGTTCCCATAATCCAAAGCGGACAGGCATCTTCGTCTGCCGTATAAGAAGGTTGCACATAATCTTTATACAAAACCGCATAACCGTTCCGCTCATAAAAGCCGATGCGCCGGCACGCCATCTCTTCCACGGCCGGCTCTACTTCCAGCAGCTGAGGCTTGTGCAAATGCTGCTGCCAATAGGCCAAAATCTGCTGACCGATTTTCCGGTTACGCATTTCCGGAAATACAGCCAAATGCTCCATATAATAAAAATCGCCCAAGTCCCAATAAGAGGCCAGTCCGCAAAGGAGACCATCCTCTTCTACGGCATTGAAAAACATTTCCGGTACTGCTGCCAGCATCTGTTCCAATTGATGCATGTCTCTTCTCTCTTCCGGAGGGAATGACTCTTTATAAAGGGTCATCAGCCTGTTCCATACGGGATCTTCGGCACGGGTAATTCTTCTTAAAGCTATCATAATCGAATCTAATTTGATTTTTTCGCCAAATATAAGAAGAATTTCGTATATTTACACCGAATTTTGCTCAGGTAGAAACAAGAAAGGAATATCGGAAAGAGAAATGAGACCGGAAGATTTAGACGACAAGATAACAGCAGAAGACAATCAGTCAGAAGAAAACGACACATCCGAAAAGCAATCAGCGATGAACGATGCCCCCGACACACAGGTGCATTCGGAATATCGGGTGCCGGACAAAAATGCCGACCGGATCACCCATCATCTTTCCGGTATGTATCAAAGCTGGTTCCTGGATTATGCCTCTTATGTCATTCTGGAGCGTGCCGTTCCGCATATTAACGACGGACTCAAACCGGTACAGCGCCGAATCCTCCATTCGATGAAACGTCTGGATGACGGACGGTACAACAAAGTGGCCAATATCGTAGGACACACCATGCAGTTCCATCCGCATGGCGATGCCTCCATTGGCGATGCCTTGGTACAGTTGGGGCAAAAAGATTTGCTGATTGACTGCCAGGGAAATTGGGGAAACATATTGACCGGAGACAGCGCCGCAGCACCGCGTTACATCGAAGCGCGCCTTTCCAAATTTGCGCTGGAGACCGTGTTCAATCCCAAAACTACGCTTTGGCAGGCCTCATACGACGGGCGTAACCGCGAGCCGGTTACTCTTCCGGTAAAATTCCCTTTGCTTTTGGCACAAGGGGTAGAAGGTATTGCCGTCGGCCTCTCGTCCAAGATATTGCCACACAACTTCAATGAATTGCTGGATGCCTCGATAGCCTATCTGAAAGGGGAAGAGTTTGTCTTGTACCCGGATTTCCAAACCGGAGGGTATATTGATGTCAGCAAATACAATGACGGGGAGCGGGGCGGCTCCGTAAAAGTCCGCGCCAAAATCAGCAAATTGGATAATAAGACGTTGGTTATTTCCGAAATTCCTTACGGACGGACCACGTCTTCTATCATTGAGTCTATCCTGAAAGCCAACGAAAAAGGGAAAATCAAAATCAAGAAAGTAGACGACAATACAGCAAAAAACGTTGAAATTCTGGTACACCTGGCTCCCGGCGTTTCTTCAGACAAAACCATCGATGCGCTCTATGCTTTTACCGATTGCGAAATCAGCATCTCGCCAAACTGCTGTGTCATCAAGGATGATAAACCGCATTTCCTGACGGTGAGCGACGTATTACGCCATTCGGCGGATAATACGCTTTCTTTGTTACGCCAAGAGCTGGAGATTGAGAAAGGCGAATTGGAAGAATCGCTGTTTTTCTCCTCACTGGAAAAGATTTTCATCGAAGAACGTATCTATAAAGACCGGGAGTTTGAGCAAGCCGCATCCATGGATGAGGCAATCCGGCATATCGATTCCCGACTGGAACCCTTTAAGCCGAAATTGATCCGTGACGTGACACGCGATGATATCCTGAAGCTGATGGAAATCAAAATGGGACGTATCTTGAAATTCAACTCCAACAAATGCGATGAGCTGATTCTCCAGATGCAAGCGGATATAGCCCGGATTGACGATCATCTAGCTCATATTATAGAATATACCATCCAATGGTTTACCTTATTGAAAGAAAAATATGGGAAAAACTATCCGCGCCTGACGGAAATCCGCAATTTTGATACGATTGAAGCGACAAAGGTGGTGGAGGCCAACGAGAAGCTCTACATCAACCGGTCGGAAGGTTTCATCGGGACCGCTTTGAAGAAAGACGAGTTTGTATGCAATTGCTCGGACATTGATGATATCATCATCTTCTACCGATCAGGAATCTATAAGATTGTGAAGGTAGCCGATAAGATGTTTGTCGGGAAAGACATCCTTTACCTGAATGTGTTTAAACGGAACGACAGCCGAACCATTTATAACGTGATTTACCGGGACGGCAAATTCGGGCCGAATTACATCAAACGTTTCGCCATCACAGCCATCAGCCGTGACCGGGAATATACACTGACCAAAGGCACTCCGGATTCGCGCATCCTGTATTTTAGCGCCAACGCAAACGGGGAGGCGGAGACCGTCAAGGTCATCCTGAAACCGAAACCCCGCCAGAAGCTGTTGGTGTTTGAAAAGGACTTCAGCTATGTATCCATCAAAAGCCGGGGGTCTATCGGCAATATCCTGACAAAAGCCGAGATTCATAAAGTCTCGTTGAAGCAACGGGGAAATTCCACCTTAGGCGGACGTATGGTCTGGTTTGACTGGGATGTACTTCGCCTCAACTACGATGGAAGAGGTGAAGAATTAGGGGAATTCCAAAGCGAGGACCTGATTTTGGTTATCCGTCGGAACGGAGAGTTTTATACCACCAATTTCGATTTGAGCAACCACTATGAGAACGATATTCTAATCATTGAGAAATTCTCGCCGCATAAGATTTGGACCTTGGCTTTTTACGATGCCGACCAAAAGTATGCCTACTTGAAGCGTTTCCAACTGGAAAGCGGCAATACGCGAAGAAATATTCTGGGAGATAATCCCAAAAGCCTGTTATATCTGCTGACAGACGAATATTACGCGCGCATGGAGGTGGTATTCGGCGGGAACGATGCCTTCCGTCCTCCGCTGGTGGTCGATGCCGAAGAGTTTGTCATGCTCAAGAGCTTCAAGGCAAAAGGGAAGCGTTTGACCAACTACCAAGTGGAAACCGTCAACGAATTGGAACCGACCCGTTTCCCTGAAACCGAAGAAAAGCTTCCGGAACCGGAAGAAAATCTGGAGGAAGCGGAAGAGACAACGCAAGAGCCGGAGGAAAATCCGGAAGATTTGCGAGACCAGATTGTAGGACAAATGAAATTATTTGACAATTGATGTTGCGTAGGTTATTCATAGGAGGTGCCCTGTTGTGGGTATGTGGAGGTGCCTTGCACGCCCAATCGGAAGAAAAGGAACTCTATCCTGTCAATGCAGCAACACTGTTGGGTGTTGGCGGATATAATCTGATGGACACCTACCTGACACCAAGTAGCCGGATTCCGTATAAAGGATGGGGATTGCGGGTACTGGACGAACGGATGAAGATAACCCGTCTGGCGGATCATCGGATCTCCCGTCAACAACAGGTGAGCGTAGATATCTCCTTTACAGGAAACGATGCCGGTACGACCCGCGCGTTGAACGGGTTCATCGATTACACCTTAGGGTATCATTACCGCTTCGAGCCCTTGCCGGATCTGAAGCTATTGGCCGGAGCATCGGTACATGCGCTGCTGGGGTTTATCTATTATGCGCGTTCCAGCAACAATCCGGCATCTGCCAAAGCAGATTTAGACCTGAATGTCTCGGCAATGGCGCTGTACACCCTCCGCATCCGCAGTTATCCGCTGACTTTCCGGTATCAGTTTGAAATTCCTTTTGCCGGCATCCTGTTCTCGCCACACGCAGGGCAATCCTATTATGAGATTTTCAGCCAAGGCAACCGTTCGGGCATTGTACCCTTTACCTCCTTTCACAACAAACAGGCGATGAAGAACTATCTGACCGTTGACTTTCCCGTCGGGAGGTTCACGTTTCGGGCAGGGTATCTGAACAGCTTATACTATCTGGATGTAAATGGAATCCGGAGCCATATCCTCTCCAACTCGTTCGTCATCGGGTTTGTCAAAGAGTTTATTGCCTTCGGTGGGAAACGTACACAGTCCACACGGCATAAAAGTGCTTATTATTAAGTTTTGGAGTTTACGCGTTCAACTTAAAAACTAAAAAGCTAAAATACAGACAACAATGAAACACCGGCTAATTGCAATCGCATTGACGATTCTCCCATTGTTCTCCTCGTGCAAGGACACGGACGAGTACACGACCGATGCACGGGAGAATTTTGAGACTCTGTGGAAAATATTGGATGAGAATTATTGCTTTTTCTCTTATAAAGAGGTAGACTGGAACGAGGTATATGACCGCTATTCGGTACAAATAGCTGACACAATGAATCAATATGCGCTGTTCGATGTTCTGGCGGATATGCTGGCAGAACTTAAAGACGGACATACCAACCTCTATTCCAGTTTTGACGTGGCGCGTTATTGGGACTGGTACCAGGATTATCCCCCCAACTTCTACGAGGAGCTGAATGAGAAATATTTAGGAAAAGACTACAAAATAGCGGGAGGATTGGAATACCGGAAGATGGCGAACGACCAAATCGGCTATGTCCGCTATTCCAGCTTTTCCAGCGGCATAAGCGAAGCGAATCTGGATTATATGTTTTACTATTTCAAAGATTGCAAGGGATTAATCATCGACATCCGCAACAATGGTGGCGGAGCCTTGAACTATTCCGAACGTTTTGCTTCCCGCTTTATAGAAGAGACTACCTTGGTCGGATATATGCAATACAAAACGGGGAAAGGACATGATGATTTCTCCGAACCTTATCCCATCGAGCTGGAGCCGTCCGCTTATATCCGCTGGCTCCGTCCGACCGTTGTTCTGACAAACCGGCATTGTTATAGTGCGGCAAACGATTTCGTGCAAAAAATGCGTGCTTTCCCTCAAGTGACTATTATGGGAGACCGTACCGGCGGAGGAAGCGGATTCCCGTTTACTTCCGAACTTCCGAATGGCTGGACGGTCCGTTTCTCTGCCTGTCCTATGCTGGATGAAAACAAACAGCTGACCGAATTCGGCATCGACCCGGATATTCCGGCCGCTATTACAGACGAGGATTTAGGGAATGGCATAGATACCATTCTGGAAGAGGCGTTAAAATGGCTGATGCAAACAGGGACGTAAGACCATAAAAAAGGATGTGTCTAATTGTTTATTTCGACACATCCTCACTGAATATATACCATATACCAATTAACGTCCGTTATGATGATTGTTGTTGCGTCCGTTTCCCTGACGAGGGCCGCGTTCGCTCCGCATAGGACGTTCGTCATATCCTTCCGGTTTCGGGATCAGTACTTTATGAGACAACTTGAATTTGCCCGTCTTCGGATCGATATCAACCAGCTTCACACTAATCGTATCACCCTCTTTCAATCCTGCCTGTTCAACTGTTTCCAAACGTTTCCAGTCGATTTCAGAGATATGTAACAATCCGTCCTTACCCGGCATAAATTCAACAAATGCGCCGTATGGCATAATCGATGAGATTTTACCTTCATACACCTCACCTATTTCCGGAACCGCCACAATAGACTTGATCGCCCGCAATGCCGCATCGATACTTTCTTTATTGACTGCCGAGATTTCAATATTGCCTACCCCGTCTACCTCTTCGATAGAGATGGTTGCACCGGTCTTTTCCTGAATACCCTGAATTATCTTACCGCCCGGGCCAATGATAGCGCCAATAAATTCTTTCGCTACGGTCAGCGTTTCAATACGCGGAGCATGAGGCTTCAAATCCGGACGTGCTTCAGGTTGAGCTTCCAGTATCTTATTCAAGATATACATACGGCCTTCACGAGCCTGAGCCAATGCTCTCTCCAATATTTCGTAAGACAAACCATCTACCTTAATATCCATTTGGGTAGCTGTAATACCATCTTGAGTACCGGTTACCTTAAAGTCCATATCCCCCAAGTGATCCTCATCCCCCAAGATGTCAGACAAAATCGCATAGTTCGTTCCATGATTTTCTGAAATCAGTCCCATAGCGATACCCGATACCGGCTTCTTCATCGGAACACCGGCATCACGCAAAGCCAACGTACCGGCACATACTGTAGCCATAGACGAAGAACCGTTTGATTCCAAAATATCAGACATAACACGTACCACATACGGATAGTTTTCCGGAATCATACGCTTCAAAGCACGCCAAGCCAAATGACCGTGTCCGATTTCGCGACGGCCTACACCACGCTGGGCTTTCGCTTCTCCGGTTGAGAATGGCGGGAAATTATAATGTAACAAGAAACGTTCTTTGCCATGTGTCAACACATCATCGATAATCTTCTCGTCATCTTTTGTGCCTAAAGTCACGGTAGACAAAGACTGCGTCTCACCACGGGTGAAGATAGCCGAACCGTGAGGGCCCGGTAAGCAATCCGTTTCGATCCAGATAGGACGGATTTCTGTGGTCTTACGTCCATCCAGACGTTTGCCTTCATCCAGGATAGCACGGCGCATAGCCTCTTTTTCCACATCATGATAATAACGGTCTATCATTTCAACCTTCTCATCGGTCAATTCTTCTTCCGTAAACTGAGACTTATATTCCTCAACAATGGCATCAAACGCATCTGCACGCTGATGTTTGTCTGTTCCCGAAGTAGCAACGGCATACGCTTTATCATAGCATTTATCGTGTACATCCTTACGCAAGTCGTCATCGTTAACCTCATGGCAGTACTCACGTTTTACAGTCTTGCCGCAAGCTTCCATCAATTCCATCTGCGCCTGGCACTGCACCTTGATAGCCTCGTGAGCAGCCTTGATAGCATCCAGCATTTCCGATTCCTGAACTTCGTTCATTTCGCCTTCCACCATCATGATATTGTCTAATGTAGCACCCACCATGATGTCAATATCCGCCTTTTCCAATTGAGCAAATGTCGGATTGATGATGAATTTACCTTCTACACGGGCAACGCGCACCTCTGAAATCGGGCCATTGAAAGGAATATCAGAAACAGCCAATGCAGCAGAAGCTGCCAGACCGGCCAATGCATCCGGCATATCCTCGCCGTCAGCAGAGAACAATATGATATTTACATAAACTTCAGCGTGGTAATTGTCAGGGAACAGAGGGCGTAAAGCACGGTCCACCAAGCGTGCTGTCAGAATTTCATAATCGGAAGCTTTACCTTCACGTTTGGTAAAGCCGCCCGGAAAACGCCCGAATGCAGAAAATTTCTCTTTATATTCTACCTGTAACGGCATAAAATCAACTCCGGGATTTGCATCTTTTGCGGCACAAACAGTAGCGAGCAACACGGTGTTGCCCATACGGACGGTAACTGCTCCGTCTGCCTGCTTTGCCAATTTCCCGGTCTCGATGGTGATTGTTCGTCCATCACCCAACTCGATCGTCTTGTTAATTGGATTAAGCATCATTTCTTTTTATTATTTCTCTTCTAAATTGCCGCAAAGGTAATTAAAGTTTGATTACGAACCTATTAAAGTAGGTATTCTTTTTTTGAGACGGTTTCAATTTTAACGAATAACAGCTATCTTGTTGTTCGTTTTCTTGCTCCCTTGTCAGCAAAATGGAGTTACCCTTTCGGTATTTTCAACACCTGACCAGGCATAATCTTAGAATTGGGTAGTTTGTTTGCTTTCCGCAAATCCTGAGCTGTAATTCCCGGATATTTGGACGCTATCGAATAAAGAGACTCACCGGATTTGACTTTATGCGAGATATAATTATTATCCTGCTTCGAGGCTGTTTGTGTCTGCTGCTTAGCTTTTTCCGGAGCTTTAGCCGCCAGCAGGACTCCCCCATTGTCTACATAAAGCTTCAATCGCTTTCCACGTTGTAAACGATTCGATGATAACCGGTTCCACTTTTTGATGTCGCGGGCTGTCACACCGTACCGGTTAGCAATCGTGTAGATATTCTCATTTTTCAAGACAATATGGGTAATCATCTCGCGGGTAGCAGAACCAGACTTCGCACCGCCATTGATGGTAATCATGTATTCCGGCAGCAATTCCTGGGCATGGTAAGCATAGATAGAATCCTCCCGGTCTACAAACGCGTAGGTTTGCATCGCCGGCAATTTCAATACCGACTCTTCCACATTGCCGGGGACTATGTCCCGTTTGTATTGCGGATTTAAAGCACGGAGCTGGGCGATATCCATATCCAGCACTTCTGCCACTTGCTGCAAATGCAGGATGCGGTTGACGTGAATCGTATCTGTTGCCAAAGGCAAATTGGTTTCCAACGGACAAAGGTTATGGTCGCAATAATAGTTCATAACATAATTGGCCGCAATAAACAACGGCACATACGAACGGGTCTCTTTGGGTAAATAAGGGAATATATCCCAAAAATTTGTCTTGCCTCCGGAACGGCGGATCGCTTTGTTGACATTCCCCGGCCCGCAATTGTAAGAGGCCATCACCAGGCTCCAGTCTTTATAGACGGCATACAAGTCTTTGAGATAACGGCAAGCCGCCTCGGTCGCTTTTTCAGGATCGCGCCGGTCGTCAATCAGACTGTTAATGGTCAGGTCATACTGCTTGCCCGTCGGGAGCATAAACTGCCACAATCCGCAGGCGCCTACCCGGGAAAGAGCCACCGGATTCAAAGCGCTCTCCACCACCGCCAAATATTTTAATTCCAAAGGCAGTCCGTGCTTATCCAATATTTTCTCGATAATCGGGAAATAATAATCAGCCATACCCAGCATATAACGCACCAACCCCCGGCGACGTTCCGTATACAAGTCGATACAATCACGCACGACATTGTTATAAGGCATCGGAATGATACAAGGCAAACTGGCCAGACGCATGGCATAGACGGAATCCGGGAAATAAACATTCTCTTCATCGTCATGACAGAAATCATCCTTTTTCGTGAAATATTGTACATGCCAAGAACGGAGCAGGCTGTCGATGTCTGCATCCAGACTTTCCGGGATAACACCTACCACCTCTTCTACGACCGAATCTGCCGGAAGGGTCGAACTGGGCTGGGTCTGGAAATTCTCCTCTTGGGCGGACACGGTAAACCATCCGCACTGTAATACCATCAGAAAAAGAATAAGTCGCTTCATGTCTTTTTTAAAATTTTATACTGCAATTCAATCCATACGAAGAAGAAGTATACCGGGTCTTGGGGGTGACCTCCGGTCCCCAATGCATGGACAAATCCGGTGAAATATCGAAATCGAACAGCTGGGCATCCACATAGGCATCGATGATGGACAACGCATACACCCCGATCGTGATAAATATACTCATATCCCGCCAGCGCCGATACCTGTCTTTGCCTCTTTTCAGCTGCTCCTGAAAATTAGTATCTGTAACATACTCTTCCGGATCCGCCTGCGGACTCAGGAAGTCTTTCCAGCTTTGATGGTATTCTGAAGCCGGTCTTCCGGGCTGCTGCGCATCGTTCATCAAGTCCAAATAGGCTTCCGAATAGTCTTTATAGGTCTTATTGTTCCACGTCACCGCATACATACACCCCATCAGTCCGCCATATACGATCGGGAGTTTCCAGTATTTGCGATTGTAGATTTGCCCCAGACCCGGGACCAGAGCCATCAAGACCGCTTTCTTAGGATCCGGCTTAAATTCAAACTCCACTTTATCCGGAAAGGGCAACGAGTCGGCTTGCTGAATGACAGAACGGACGGTTGAGTCGGCAGCCATCTCCATCCGTGACGAATCAGGTGTCATCTCCAAACGTGTTTCTGTTTGAGAATAACACAACCCACGGAAACAAAGCAGTCCAATCCAAATAAAGAGAATCCGGTAAATCATTTCAATGTATCCAAAAGACTTATCAATTTTTCCAACTCCTCTTCCGAAGCAAAAGGAATGGTTATTTTCCCTTTCCCCTTTTTATTGCAGACCAACTGTACTTTCGTCTGAAAGAAACTTGACAAATGTTCTCTCAACAAATTAAATTCTTCCGGCAAGCTCTCTTTCGGAGATTTTTTCTCGCTCTTCTTTACATCCGGTGCTTCCCCACCGGCTACCGAGCGGACCATCTCCTCCACTTGGCGTACCGACAGAGCCTCCGCCAGAATCTGCTCATACAAGGCCAATTGCACTTCCGGGTCGTCTACCGATATCAAGGCACGGGCATGCCCCATATCGATGCGCTTGTTTTTCAAGCCCATCTGAATTTCAGCGGGAAGCTTCAACAAACGCAGGTAATTGGCAATCGTCGCCCGTTTTTTCCCAATGCGTTCACTCAGTTTCTCTTGGGTCAACCCGTAATTCTCGATCAGACGCTGGTAAGCCAACGCGATTTCAATGGCATTCAAGTCCTCGCGCTGGATATTCTCTATCAATGCCATTTCAACGATATTCTCGTCAGCGGCTGTCCGAATATAAGCCGGTATACGAGTCAATCCCGCTTTTTGCGCTGCCCGATAGCGGCGTTCACCGGAAATAATCATATACTTATCCGGCCCAAGTTCTTTCAACGTTACAGGCTGGATAACCCCTAAAGAACGGATAGAAGCAGCCAGTTCCTCTAAAGCCTCTTCCTCAAAGACAGAACGCGGTTGTTCCGGATTGGGCTGAATTTTACTCAACTCAATCTCGCTAATAGACGATGACCCTCCAGTTTTCAGGTCGTCCATCGTAATCAGAGCGTCTAAGCCCCGTCCCAGAGCCGATCTTTTTAATACCATATCAAATGTTCTTGTTTTTCTCCATCAGTTCTTGTGCCAATTGCATATAATTCTGCGCTCCTTTAGAGTCCGCGTCATACAGCAGCACCGGTTTGCCATAACTGGAGGCTTCGCTTAACTTCACGTTCCGCTGGATAACGGTCGTAAACACCAAATCCTGAAAAGGACGTTTCACCTCCTCATAAATCTGATTGGCCAGGCGCAAACGCGAGTCATACATTGTCAGCAGGAAGCCTTCGATTTCCAAAGCCGGATTCAGCTTCGATTTAATAATCTTAATGGTGTTCAGCAATTTGCTGATTCCTTCCAAAGCGAAATATTCGCATTGAACCGGAATGATGACCGAGTCTGCCGCGGTCAAAGCGTTGACTGTGATCAACCCTAATGAGGGTGAACAGTCTATCAGAATATAATCATATTGCGATTTTAACGGGAGCAGGATTCGTTTCAGAATCTGTTCGCGACTTTCCATGTTCAGCATTTCAATCTCTGCGCCTACAAGGTCGATGTGTGAAGGGATGATATCCAATCCATCGATTTCGGTAGAGAGTATTGCTCCTTGAGCGTCATTTCCATTTACCAGACATTCGTAAACAGAAAGCTGAACATTCCGGATATCAATGCCTAACCCGGACGAAGCGTTAGCCTGCGGATCGGCATCCACAACCAGCACCTTCTTCTCCAAAGCAGCCAACGAAGCGGCAAGGTTAATAGTTGTCGTGGTCTTTCCCACGCCCCCCTTCTGATTGGCCAAAGCGATTATCTTTCCCATATTTTTATTAACCCTTTGTATTCAGGCTACAAAACTACACATTAAAAATGTAAACTGCCCTTTTTATTTAGAAACATTAGCTACATTGTTGATAACTTTCTAAGATTGTTGATAACTTTTAAAAAAGCGCGACTCCCTTTTTCATCCGTTCCAATGCCCTTCGCCTCAGACTTTCCCGACTCCGGAAAATGAACATTAAGGAGCTGTGTCAATGTGTCAAAATGAATGTTTTGATGAATCACTCTCTCCCGGCCTCAGACACAAAAGGAGCCAGACTCCTTTGAGGGAATCTGGCTCCTAAAACCAACTGATTATACTTCCTTTACACGGAAATTAATCTATCCATCACTTAACGATTACTTTCATCCGTTTCACATCTGATCCGCTTTCCAGTACGACTACATAGACGCCTTGCGGTACATCAATGCGTGTATCACCGCTCACCTCTTCCTGTGCTTGCAGGCGGCCGCTGATGCTAACTACCGTCACTTTCGCTTTCGCTACGTTCTTCACCATGATGAAGCCCTTGCCGGTCGTAATAGCCGCCGACTCAATATCTTCGATGCCGGTCGGAACACCGCTGAAGGAGGCTTTCAGGCTTGTATCTTTATACAAGGTAATCTCATGAACCTGCTCCTTGCTACCATCAGACCATTTTTCGAAGTCTGTTCCGTCTACCGGAATAGCGATTACGGTAATCACATCGCCATAGTAATATTTGCCGTCAGCACTGCCTTCTACCTGAACGGAACCGATCTTATAACCGCCTTCGTTCTCGTATTCGGCCGGAATCTCCACCTTGATTTCCGTCGGATTCGGCAACGACACATCAACACGCATATTCTCGGTAACCTTTTCAATCGTATAAACACCGTTCTTAGGCGTCAAGGTCTCGCCACGCGAAGTCTTCACGACGATCTTCGACATATCAGCTGCCAAAGCCTTCACGGTAAAGCTGAAGTTGTCTTCACGTTTTACAGCATTCTCCCCTTCTGCCTCTACGACAAAGCCTCGTCCTGTTGTCATCACAGTCACAAGGTATTGCGTATCCGGGTCAAATTCCGGATCCGGCTCTATTACGCTAAATTCAGCAGAAATAGCAACAGAAGAATTGGTAACTGTATAGATAAAATCGCTTTGAGCAAATGTCTCTCCATTAACAGTTACATACTCCAACTTAAAGTCTTCAGTCGGTGTTACTTGAATACGCAACTTCGTACCCGGAGTGATTTCCTCTTCGCCAAAATATTGCTTGCCGGTTACAGCGTCAGTCACAACAATTGTTCCTACTTGTGCTCCCGGATTCTTAATGGTAATCAGGTTCTTATCAGATACCGTAACCTTTACCTTTACAGAAGACTCGGCATAACTGTCATTATCCGGCACGAATACTACATCATACTGCTTACCGTCTTCCGGTATCGTGTTGATGACATCATCCGCCCATTTGAATGTTCCGGCAACCGTCTTGTCTCCGGGCTTACCATTTACAAGATTCTTAGCCAAACCGTCAATCAGGTTAGACTGTTCCAACGTCTGGCCTTGCGGAATTAAGGTAGGTTGCGGATTTTCAACGATGGTCGTCTCAGCTTGCTTGATGACCATTGTGCCGACATTATCTTTGGATTCTTTATATTCATTCCAACCGGATGAAGCTCCCGGATAAGGTATAGTTACATATACTTTATATGTTCCGGCATCTTTCGGAATCTTCACGGCAACTTCTGATCCATTTTCCACTTTAGCATAAGAGAACTCAGGTTTCAAATCTGCAATATTCGAAACTTGCGTATTACTTGTCGAAGAGGTTGCATCATCCAAAAGTACAATCAAATAATCTTTCGTTTCCGGATAAGCTTGTTCTTCCCCGTTATAAATAGTCTCATAATCACGGACTGTAACTGTAAATTCCTTATTCAACGCTACTTCATCACCTTCCACCTTGAACACGGTCGGTTTGGTTACTTGGTAAGAGAAAATAACGATGCGCTCGCCTGTTCCGGTCAAATCAGTTTTCGTAGTTACTTCTTGACCATTCGCATACAACTGAATGTTCTTCCAATTAGCCGGTACAGTCAGTTTAACCTTAACGGTTGCTCCGGTCGGAACAGTTTCATTGTTTTCTAACGGGAAATCACCGTTGAACATCTCGATGCCGAAATTCTTGTCTGAAAGGCCTTCGAAAGATACAGCAACCGGATCCACTTCACCTTGGCCATTAATTGTTGCCGTAGTCGATACGACTGCTATTTCGAAGTTCTCATTCAAAGAACTACTTTCCCCATTCATTACAAAATAACCCACATGTACCAAGTGAGCGGCTGTCTGCGTAGTTTCCTGTTTAGAAACTTCTGGCCATTCACCAGAACTGTTCTTTTCAACTACCCGGAAGCGACCATTGGTTAATGCCGTGCCATTGAACTTCACTTCACCACCGGTAATTACATATTTACCATTCTGTACATCCACCTTCGGAATAGCGGTAATTTCAGGAACTGCTTTCTTGATGCGGATTATCCAATCTTCTTTCGGTGTTGTAGCCTGGTGGTCCGAAGTAGACTCCATCCAATAACGGACTTTCCAATCCCCGGCTTCTACCGGTTTTTTGTCGGTATAATCATTATTATCTTTCTTATACTGCACCTTCACATCATCGTAATATTCCACCGGATTAGTCTTATATTCGAATGCTTTTGCTGTACCATCGTAAGTATGAACCTGAATCTTGTCGCTGATTCCCTGCCCATAAACCGGGTTAATCGTTACCGCCGGTGCTACTTTCGTTACAATCGTAATCGTTCCACCGGTTGGAAGCACATCAAAAGTAGCAGTATATTGGAGAGCCGCACCTGTAGGATCGGTTACTTTTTTAGGTTCTTCGAAAGGAATTTCCGTAGAACCATACAAAATCTGGTCTATTACAATCGGTTTGCCATTATAATTACCTGTGCCATTTACCGCATCTTTTGTCAGATAGATAGTAATAGTTGCTTTTGTACCTGGAACATATCCCGGATCAGACATATCATTATATATGTAAACATGAGTCGTTTTGTTGTTGACAACCTGAATCTGATTGTTTACAAAAGCATCATTAATATTTTTAATTTCACCTTCCATCTTCATGTTGATACGGACATTCGAACTCTTCACCACATTAGCTACAATATGTGTATTGTCTTTTACCAATTCTTCTATCACATATTCATACTCTGTAGTCGAATTCGGTTTCAATTCCGGTGTTACCGGTTTCCCGTCAATCGTCAATTCCGGATCATAGCCCACATCCGCTTTCAGGGTAATCACCACTTTACTTTGATAAGGAATACCTTCTGTCTTTCCATTATTCTGGATGTTGATTGTCTTATCCTCTTTCTGAGCAACAATAGAAACCGTATTCATTTCGCCATCCACATTGGATTCGGCCGTTACCGTCAACAACGCGTCTTTCAACGTGGCGTCAATCGAAGGAGCTACCGCCCTGCCTACCGCACTGCGATCATTCGCATCCCAATAACCGGCTACGCGGAACGCAATATGGTTTTCATCTACACTGCTCTCCGGTTCTTCCACCAAACCGTCAGTTACAAACTTATCCAATTCGAAACCTTCACGGTCAATCGAAGCGATCAGGATATTACCTTGATATACTTCGCCACCATTGGCAACAGCATTTCCACCTTGAGTTACTTTAATATAATCCTTTACTATCTCCAAATTAAACTTAGCCGGAGTAACCTTAATATTGCTGATAACCATTTCCGCACCATTATATTTAATAGTTACCCGATACGTACCACTTTGGAATATATTATTTCCACTCGGAGAATAGAACAAGATAGTAGCCGGATTGGAATCACCATAGGCTTTCTGACCATGGTCTACTTTCTTATAGGTGCTGCCATCGCCTAATTGTTCCCAAACAATGTCCGTAACTTTCGTCCAATCTTTTTCGGCAAAGGTCGGCAAACCGAAGTTCATGTTCCAAGTTTGTGCCATATTCAATCCGGCAGAAGCTTCCACTTCAATACCGGATATGATCTCCTGCTTGCCCATAGTTACTTTCGTGTCTTTTCCTACACCTTCGACACGGAGTAATTTGTTGTTGCTGACATCCAGCTTTTTCAAGGCAGGATTTACCGTCAACTTATCCAAAGCGTTATCAGAGAGATCCAAATCTTCCAATGCGGCAAAGTCGGAAAAATTCAGACCAGCCCCTGACAGCCCTGTCTTGGACAGGTTTAAGCTCTTGATCGTGGACTTAGAATTGATAACCACCTCCGGAACAGATTCCAACGGATTATTGGATACATTGAATGACTCCAATTTCGACATCGGTGTCTCTCGCGGATAAATATCCGTAGCTTTCAGTTTGTTGTTCGAAGCGTCCACCGATACAACATTAGTCAGGCCTTTGAATTTAAGACTTGCCAATTCCCCGTTATTGGTAAATTTCAACGATTTAACGGCTGCAAACAAATTATCCGATGTTGTACAATCAAAACCGGTAACCTTGCCGTCAATCGTTAAATCAATATCTTTCATATCACCGATAGTACCTGCAATCTGTATCGGTCCCGCGTTTTCAGCCGTATAGGAAATCGCATACGTTGCCGTTTTCTTGTCTGTACTAATTGTCGGTACTACAGATTTTCCGGCAGGATAATATACCAAAGGGTAATAGGAATCATCCTTATCAGCTTTCAGCACCGCCTCAGTATTCTTGATAGTAATCGTCACCTTTCCCGATGTACCGGCAGGAATCGACAAATCGATATACTGTGATTGAGCCTTCACCCACCCTACTGACACCAACAGCATCAATAGGCTTAAAAGTAATCGTTGTTTCATGATTCTAATTTTTTAGTTATTACTCAGATTTCCCTTCCAAAGGTTTCCGCTTTTGCGAAAAAAGCCCCTCTACATGAATAGAGAGGCTTTCTGTTTTTACGCATTGCGGCTCCTCACGGAAGGCATTGCTTTAAAATAGAACTTTTCTTAATTACACTATTATTACTAACCCCGTCTTTCCCTCTCGCGAGTTACTCTTCAACTGATTTCCAATTGGACGGAAAATTGAATTATATCAAGCCCCCTCAACTCCCCCCGTGGGGAGCTTTAGAGGCATTATTAACAATTTAAAATTTCGTGTTATGAACATTAGAACTCCTCCGTCGCTCCGCGACACCTCCTCTATAAACAGAGGAGGAATTCGGGAAAAGAACTCTCCCTCTGTTTATAGAGGGAGTACCCCGAAAGGGGGGAGGGAGTTCTATTCAATTACTTAACTGCTACCTTGAAGCTTTCGCCGTCAACAGATACCACTACGATACCAGCCGGAGCAGCGATAGTTTCATTGTCAGAGTTAACAACTTCGTTAGCTACTACCTTACCTAAGATTGTGCTTACGATTACATTCTTGCCTTCTGCACCCTTAACGATTACAGCACCGTCTGTTGCAACTACTGATACAGTAGCGTCAGCTGTGATTTCTTCGTTAGCTGTAGCAGATGCGTCTTTGTCGATTCCAGTAAATGTGAAGCGAGCTGCCTGGTTGATTACTTCGCCTTCATTAGCAACCGGAGTCCAATCTTCTTCATCTCTCCAAGAATCTGTGCTATCACCTGTATTATGATTACCGTTTACATCGTAATACTTAGCCAATACAGGAACACCGTTAATCAACTTAACCCAAGCACCTGCAAACGAACCTACATCTGAGAACTTAGACTGTGGCTTACCTTCTGCATCATTCGGCATATCATTAGATTCAAGCATAATGCTGCTATATTCATCGCCTGTATTTCTGAATGCGAATACAGCGTTGTTGTGCTTACCATCCAATGGAACGATATCGTAAACCTTTCCTAAGCTGTCAGCAGACAAGAACAACGGATTAATGATCTTATCGCCAGAACCATCAGCTGCAACTTCTTTGATAGATTCCAATGTATAAGGAGCATTCAATACATACAAGCTATCACCGCGGTGTACAGCTTCAACGAAGCCTAAACGAGTATAGTTGCTTGAACGGAACTTGTCTGCATTTTCCAGACGGTTGATTGCGTTCTGTACTGAATCATTGAAGTTAACCAAGAAGCGACCTTCTACATAACCTGCATAATCTTCTGAGTGTTCGCAACCGCTATTGATACCATGTTTAACATTGTGGATATCGCAATCGCAATACGTATAAGCCGGAACACTGTCTGCAGCTACAACCAGCATATACTGTGGCATTACAGCTGAAGAAGCGGCAACCTTGTCTACATAGAAGCCTTCACGGTCTGTCTGATCACCTAAATTCTCAGCAGCCAAGTAACGCAAACCGTTAGCGATAGCCAACTTAGAACCTGCGTCTTCATACAAGCTCTGGTTGCTCTGTTCGTCGATAGTTACCAAGTCGATAACTTTGTGATCATTATTTACATATTCATCCGGCAATGTAGCGTAACGCTTGTTTTCACCTTGTACCAAAGCGAATGAAGTTGTAGTTGTTTCACACAAATCAGCGATCTTAGCGTTTCCATCAGTGCCTTCGATAGCCAACTTACCTGTGATACGGTAGTTGTCGATGTTCATTCTTACTTTAACGATATCCTTCTCAGAATTGTAGTAATCGCCATTCGTTTCTACATCCCAATCTTTCGGAGTATCATTAGCATCAACATCTACAAAGTAAGCATCATAATCCAAACCTAATTCGTTCTTCAAAGTAGTCTTCTTCAAACCTTTCAGTTCGCTTGCATTACCGTCAACGAATGTATATTCCGGAACATTGATGAATGCGTAACCGTGATTGCCATCCAAGTGGTTGTGTTCTTTCAACGCAACTACTGCATAAGACAAGTGGTTAGCCTTGTTCTCGATCTCTTCTTCAGTAGCAATCTTGTAGAATGCCTGGTTGTCAATAGCCAAGAAAGTATGATCGTTATCAATCAAGTTCGCATCTTTCACCTTAATCTTGTAGAATGTCATGCTCAGCTGAGTAGCATTAGCTGCATCGCTTGCATAACCGTACTTGATAGAATCTTGATAAGCGAACTTATATGTGCCAGTCTTATATTCAACTACCTTATCACCTTCAATCTTAGTAGAAGTTTCTTCAACCGGATACCAACCTTGAGCACGGAACAATTCGAACTGAGCACCGTTTTCTACCAACTTTATTATATCGTTGTTACCGACGCCCAAGAATGCCGTTACGCCCAAATTATTCATGAGCTGGAATTGATATACGTTATCACGCAATACATCCTCCTCTTCGTTGAAGTATCCTAATTCATTAACCTCAACCGGAGTGAATGTTACAGTATCCGCACAATTGTATACGAAATTATAATGATGATCTACTGTACCCGGATTCTTATGTCCGTAAGCACGGTGATTGATAGTAAAGAACTTGCCATCACCAGCGGTGTACAACTGTCCTTCGAATACAGGTTCATCATTTGTATAAACGCCATTCAAGCTACCCTTACCGTTAAATTCACGGTTGTAAATAGCTACTACCGGGTTTTCATTCGTATTTACATCATCGCCCTCGATGCAAGGCTGTTGTTCGATTACCCATTGAGTAGCCGGCATGTGTGTGAAGTCCTGAGTTTCATCTTGTATATCATACACAACATGTCCCTTCATATCTTCTACAATATAAGCACCGTCTCTGCGATTTTCCGTCAATGATGAGCTGAACTTGTTTGTCTTCAAATTCATGAAGTAAACGCCATCTTCCATCGTAGCACGAGTCAAATAAGTGTAATCGTTAACGAAGCGAAGCGTCATCTCCATATCTGACTGATACTCATAATTGCTCTTATTCGTCACGTAAGCAGGATTTCCCTCTTCAGTCTTCTTTACCGCTGCAAAATTACTGTTTTCTGCATCTACGGCTACTGTCTCATCATCATTCAAGATTCCAGAAGCATAACCTACGGTCAAATAATTTGCAACATCAGCATTAGGTTCTCCAAAGTTCATTGCATATAAAGCAACCGGAACACCAGCAGCCTTTTCGAACATAGTATTTTCTGCTTCGTACTTACCCGCATTAGTAGCACCATAAGCCACACCACGGTTAACCGTATTCAAGAAGGCTCCCGGATGTTTTACAGAAGCTAATGCTGTCTCCTCATATTTCTTGCCTAAAGTCATTTCTGACTGAGACATACGAGAAGCATTCAACGGCTCGAACACAACGCTATCATTAGTTGCATAATAGGTCACTTTCCAATGATAACGCGCCTGCAATGCATCATACTTAGAATAATTCTCGGTACTTGCATAAGCTGCATTCTTGTCATATCGTTTTTCAGTATGTTTAGGCTTAGCAACTAAATCACCATTTATAGCCATCTCTGCTTTTTCCAACCAAGCATACGGAGCTACCTTTACTTCCAAACCATTGTAAATACCCTGGAATGCTTTGCCCTCATACGGATATTCTGATACGTATAGATAACCATATTGCTTGTCTCCATTCTCTGCAGCAAGAATAGCATCTTTTGTTTCCAACAAAATATTATATCCAGCATAAGCACTATTACTTTCTCTTCCTAAATTGGCCTTCTCAGCCGCGTCAATAGCAACAAACGTATTCTCAAAAGGATTTGTTGATAAAGTCAAAGCCTCTTTTGTCCCTGGTTTATAAACCGTAAACTTAGTTTCTTTGCCTTTTCTGTTATTATTAGTCTCATTCCATGCATCATAGCTTGAGATATGATCATTGAAGCTTAACCAAGAACCATCAGCATCGATCATTGAGTTGATTTCATCTGCATTCAGAACTTTAGCTCCTGCTACAACAGGACGAATAGCCAAAGGATACGTTTCTAAACTCTTGATATAATCATTTGCTCCAAATTTAGAATCCTTAATCGCAACAATTGCAAAACCTGTTGTTGCATTACCGTTAAGACCATCTTCTGCTAATCCGTCTGTGACTTTACGTATACCTGACCCTGCTTGTGGCTCATAAATCAAATTCTTTCCTAAATTATTATCCGGATCATTCGAATTAACAATTGCCGCTAAAGTCATAACAGAGTCTGTCTGGTTATGGAAATAAGAGTAAATTCTCTTATAGTCAAAAGGATCATTCCCTGTCACATCGTCAGTTGTATACCAAGCCCAATTTGATGTACATCCGTCCATCAAACCGTTATTTTCATAATCCCAACCTACATTTGCATTATTTTTTCCATTCGGATCATATGATCCCGGTACGGTAATAATCTTATTCTTTGCTTCCGAATCCGGATCAATCTGCAAAGCATTGGTATGATCAAACGTCAATTCAAAACCGGTTTCCTTATTAATATAAGAATAAACACGGCCATTAGCAGAACGATCAGTAACTTTAATCTTCCACAAAGAATGAGTTAATGTGGTTTTTGTGATCGGCTGAGCTGTCAAATACAATTTACCCGTTGAATAATCACGCTCAACAGACAATACATACGTTACATCATTTTTTGCTTGCTCTTGCGTTAAAGGCAATGTATTCTTATCAACTTCCAATTGATAATAATACTCCTGATTAATTTTTTTCACATCCTGAAAAGTAGCATCCAGTGCTGCAGCCTTAACCAAACGGGTACGGTAATCGACCTCTCCGTTTTGAGGGCAGTACTGAGCCACTGCAGTCAGTGAACCGGCGAGCAGGAAGCCCGCACAAAGCGTAAGTACTTTTTTGTTCATAATTAAATTAATTATTTAGTTAGTAAAATATTGAGTATATCGTTCTTCATACACGGGGTAACCCGTTGACCTCTAAATCCAATGTGTTGCAGAAAAACGTTCCTTTTTTTGCGACACTTGGATGGGTGATTTGTGAAAGAGTTTGTTTCGTTATGCAAAGAGGGGATTTTGTACTCCAATCTTTATATGCTTGATAAGAAAGCGGATATAATATCAAAAAAAATTGGGCGTTTGTTTGCTTGTATAAAAAAAGGTTGTACTTTTGCATTCAGAAAGTGTCGCAAAAAAAGGAACGTTTTTTTGCGACACTTTAGTTTTATAAATCAAG